>Ga0302119_10000043_pt1 | contig 41743 bp, 39 predicted proteins | sample AG5_Tmax_MG_FD_203114 | JGI IMG/M metagenome (GOLD analysis project Ga0302119, IMG submission 203114) | Marine microbial communities from Western Arctic Ocean, Canada - AG5_Tmax | ecosystem: Environmental > Aquatic > Marine > Oceanic | place: Canada: Western Arctic Ocean | collected 2017-10-01 | reverse complement strand
TTTGTAGTCTAAACTCGCACAGCAGTGATTATGCCAAGCCAATCAACACCGAAAACGTTGGCCCCAAACCTTAACCACCCGTCATATTCATAAACCGGACAATATCAGTCCGGTTGGGATCAAACTCATGACGCTCCGGCTTATCTTGCAGTGCTTCCACGATCTTAGCTCGCAATAGTGCCGAATCCCCTGGGTGAGACCGAATCACTGCACGTAAGTCCATACTCTGCTCGTTACCCAAGCACAGCAATAATCGCCCTTCTGCAGTCACTCTGACGCGATTACAAGAATCACAAAAATTATTCGACATAGGGGAAATGAAGCCAATCTTACTGTCACTGCCTGCCACTCTGACATATCGCGACGGCCCACCAGTGGTCTCCACGCTATCGGTCAACTCAAACTCGGTCTCAAGCTGGTCGCGCAGGGCCTGGCTAGTAATCTGAGTATTAACGCGTTGATGAGATGATATTTCCCCTAGAGGCATTTCCTCGATAAACGAAATATCCATCTGATTATCTATCGCATACCGAGCTAGATCAAGAACCTCGTCATCATTAAAGCCGGCTAATATGACCGCATTTAATTTGAGCTTTGCAAAATTAGCCGCTTTAGCCGCCCGAATGCCCTTATGCCATACATCTAGATCTCCAAGCCGAGTTAATGCCTTAAAACGATCGGGCCGCAGGCTGTCGATACTAATATTGAGCCGGTTCATGCCTGCATCTTTAAGGGGTTGCGCCATTTTAGGCAGCAACATGCCATTGGTGGTCATCGTTACTTCATCTAGGGAAGGAAGAACCGATATTGCACTCACCAGCTTGACAATATCCCTGCGAATAAGCGGCTCACCACCTGTTAGTCTAATCTTGCGCACGCCTAGCTCAGCAAAAGCTGAGGCAACGTCGCGAAGCTCTTCTAAGGACAGAATCTGCTGACGCGGCAGAAACGTCATGTCTTCTGCCATACAGTAGGTACAGCGCAGATTGCAACGATCTGTAACTGACAGGCGTAAATAATCAACCTTACGACCAAAAGGATCGATCAGCGTGTTGCTTAAACTTGGCAGCTCAGTAGAATCAGTCACTTATTTCTCTTATTTCTCGATTTTAATATGCTGAATAGACTAACACATCTACAAGGTCGTCAACTTGAATATGTTCGCCACTATTTTGCCTAACCAAGACATCACCCCAACTGACCGAAGAAAGCACGCCACTACTTTGATTAGGGTAGATTTCAACGCCCTCGCCCTTGTCAGTGCAGCTTAGGCGACCCCGCAGATAAACCTCGCGAGACTCAGCCTCTCGACTAAACAGAGACACTGCTTTCAACATAGGTTTACGCTGGACACTCAGGCCCTGGCTAGCCAATAAAAAAGGTCTGGCAAGCACTGTAAATGTTACAAATACCGAGGCTGGGTTGCCCGGCAAGCCGATAAACGGAGTGTTACCAACACGCCCAAAAGCTAAGGGTTTACCAGGCTTGATGGCTACCCGCCAAAACTCTATTGATCCAAGGGCTGCGACAGCCTCTTTAACGTAATCTTCTTCACCGACTGAAACACCCCCGGCGCTAATCACAATGTCCGACTTAAGTGAAGCACTATGCAGCATGTCTTTAGTCGCTTCGAGCTCATCGGCCACTGTACCCATATCAACACAATCCATACCCAGCGACTGAATAAGGCCAGTCAGGGTGGCGTGATTTGAATTGTAAATTTGGCCGGGTTTTAATTCAACGCCCGGGTCGACAAGCTCATCCCCTGTTGAAAAAATAGCCACTTTAAGTGGCCTATATACCTCAATTTGGCTAATACCTTGCGATGAAAGCAATCCCATCTCTGCAGGACCCAATCGGCTACCTGCAGTTAATATCATTGATTTAGCGGTAATGTCCTGCCCGCGGGGCCTGACATTGGTGTTGGCTAGAATACCAGGGTTCAACAGCACTACATTGCCCTGCTCGCTGCAATTTTCCTGCATGGCTACGGTGTCAGCGCCTTCTGGCATCTCACCGCCGGTAAAGATGCGAGCGGCCGTATTCGCGAGCAAAGGTAGTGGCGCAGTGCCTGCCGGAACGCGCTGGCTGATGGGCAGACTGTAGCTCTGGTTAATCGCATCCTCGTAGCAAAAGGCATAACCATCCATTGCGCTATTATCTGCCGGAGGTACATCAATACAAGCAACCACATCCACCGCTAATATTCGACCCAAACTATGAGTAACCTCGATCGAATGAACCGCTGGCAGCGCAGAGGCTCGCTCGATCAGGCTGGCAATGGCCTGTTGGACAGATTGCATTACTTGACCTTTGACCCAACATGCTGAACGAAATTGCAAGGTTCAAAAGTACTGTCTAGTTGCTCTCTAATAATGCCATTCCAGCCAGTCTTGCAGGCGCCAGTAGAGCCTGGCAAGCAGAATATGGCCGTCCTGTTCGCAAGCCCAGCAAGACACCTGGACTGAACGGTGGAGGTTCCTATCTCATCATAAGATAATTGACGGAAAAGCTCGCCAAAACCTTCGATATGTTTGTCAAAAATGGGCGCCAATGCTTCGGGCGTACTATCACGACCAGTAAAGCCAGTCCCGCCGGTGGTAATCACCACCTCTATGTCCTCGTCCGCTATCCAATTGGAGGCAATAGCCCTCATCTGATAAATATCATCGACAACTATTTTCCGGTCAACGAGTTCGTGCCCGTCATTCTCGATAGCCTCTTGCAACCAAGAGCCGGAACTATCGGTTTGAAAACAGCGCGTGTCAGAAATAGTCAGTACCGCTATTTTTAAAAATCGTCGTGTAGACGCAGTTGCTTCGCTCATACTAAATCTCCTAATCAGATGCAGAACCACAGGTTGGGCAGTCTAGGTTACGGTTACAGTGTATTGATAGCCATTGACCGCGCTTACCATCATAACGTGTCATTTCCCCGTGCTGTTCAAAATAGCCTAATAGCAACCTTATCACCGTAGTGGCCTGCATACTCCCCATAATTCCTAGCACAGGCCCAACAACCCCTGAATTAGCGCAGTTCATCATTAGTTCGGCCGAATTATGATTGATAATACAGTCAAAACAAAGACTTCTGAAGTGACCGAAGTCAAATGCTACTAACTGGCCTTCCCACACAACTGCCGCGGCACTAACAAAAGGAATCTTCTGGGAATAGCAAGCTCGGTTCATTATCCGCCGCGCCTCTAGGTTGTCAGTGCAGTCGACCACCAATTCATATCTATCAGCCAATATTTCGCTGCCAATTTCTCGAGGAAAAGCACTAACAACAATCCCCGGATTCAATGCCTCTAGCGCTTGTTTAGCGCAGTCTACCTTAAGCCTTCCACAGTCATCGGTTCGGTACAAAACCTGACGCTGTAAATTCGTTATATCAACATGATCTGGATCACAAAGTCCTATCTGGCCAACGCCAGCAGCGGCCAAATAAAGCGCCACAGGACAGCCAAGACCGCCAAGACCTACAATAAGCACTCTTGCATCTGATAATCGCTGTTGGCCTACCTCGCCGATGTCATCCATCAAAAGATGCCGGCTGTAGCGCATAAAATCATCGTCATTTAACGACATATAAACTACTCGCTCTATCACTAATCAGCTATTGTTTACTCTAATATAGCTTCTTTTATTCAATACTTCGCCACTGGCGTCAAACAAAACTGCATGGCACTGAGCGAGAATCGACAATGCTATGGACTCTGGCAGTTCTCCTCCCAGATCAAGACCTACAGGGCCATTTACGCGCTCATCGAGCCAATCCAAGTCTGTCACATCGCATAACTCCACCACTCTTTCTCGCCGCTCAACAGGGCCTAAAAGGCCGACATAAATTGGATTGGAATACTTGTGTAAAAAAGCTAACCACTGCGCGTCTAGTTTTAAATTGTGGGTCATTAACATTGCTCCATCTATAGGCGGTCGTCCTTCGGCATAATTCAGCTCCTCAGGCCTGATCTTGACAATAGTTTCCGCCGATTTAAAAGCACTCGCTCTTGCGTAAGCCGCTCTATGATCCACCACTGTCACTCGCCACCCTAGCTGTGAAGCCATAGAGGCTAGAGGTTCTGCATCTGCGCCACCACCAAAGATCCAAAAGTTAAAAGGTGCATCAATTTTTGAGAGGGAATATCTAGAGTCACCTACGTAAAACGTCTGATGCTGATCTGTGTGTTCAGTACCCTTAATCATCTCAGCTTGGTCTTTGCCTTGAACAGCCGTTGAGGCCAATTGCTCACCATGACTATCTAACAAGGAGATTTCGTTTAGGCCCGTGGAAGTGATGGAAGCTTCAAATTCTTGGGCTAGGTAACAGGACTCACCAGCCTTTATAGTAGCGTACAAAATATCCAGCACCACTCGGTGCTTTTCGGTTAGTCTTTGGATCAGTACCCCGATTTTGCCTTTGCAGCCGATTCCAAGCTCTGCGGCAAAAGAATCCTCTTCTCGTAAATCATATTCGGCATAAGTCGCTTTGCCGTTATAGAAAACCTTTTTTACTCGCCTAACAATGTCCGCTTCCAGGCATCCACCACTAACAAGACCAAAGGACTGGCCCAAAGAATTCACCATCATGATCGATCCCGGCGAACGATAACTCGAACCCTCTTTATTCACCACCGTAGCCAAGGCCCATTCACAATCAGATGTGTCAGACAAGTAATGCCCTAAAAGGGCGTAATGTGAATGTTTATTTGCCATAAGGTCAAAATCTCTCTGCTTATACCGCTAAACGGGGACTATTTTCTAAAACTGATCCCGGCGCAGGTATTCCGGTCTAAAAATACCCTGCCAACGGCCAAGCCTAGGTTATGTATTCGTTATAAAAAGAGACCTAAAGGTCTAGTAACTTCTCAGCCTGCTTAAGATCGTCAGGTGTATTAATATTAAAAAATGGATTAACCGATGCCTTTGGCCAATCGACATAAACAGCATCCATCTTATCAAGCAGCGGTTTAAAACCGCCATACTTATCCACTAATAGCGTATTTTTAATCGCGCCTGTTTGCCGTTTATGCCACAAAGAGAACGTACCCTGAACAACGCCCTCATAGCGGGCACAAGCCACATCAGAATCAGCCAGCCTAATCTCTCGATATAACCGCGCAACCACGGATTCAGGAACCAATGGGCCATCACAGGGAACAACCATGAGATACTCGGCGCCTGACAAATCTGCACAGATTAAAGCACTGTATAGCCCGGCCAGCGGACCTGAGAATTTAGCTGTGAGGTCCTCAACCACCGGATACTCAAGATAACCCAATAACGCTTGATCACCACTAACGACCAAAGAGTCAACCTGTGGTGCTAATCGCTTAATCACATGATCTAATAAAGACAAACCCTTCAAGGGCAACAGAGCCTTGCTTGCAACTCCCATCCGGCTAGATTGACCCGCTGCAAGAATAACGGCATCAACATTAATCATGACTGTCCTCGCCCCACTTTGCCGCTGCATCGCTATCGGATGACTTAGCATCTAACCATTGCTCTGCGCCCTCAGCTGTTAGCTTTTTCCAGAAAGTCGCCTTAGTTTTAAGGTAGTCCATCAAAAACTGAGCGGCTTCAAAGGCTTCTTTTCGGTGTTCACTAGCTACCCCTACAAAGACGATCTGATCATTAGGCGCCAAGTTGCCAATTCGATGAATCACTGTCACTGCGACTAAGTCCCAGCGGGCTTTCGCCTGCATTACGATATCGTCAAGTAAGGTTTCTGTCATTCCAGGATAATGCTGAAGGGTAAGATAATTGACCAATTTCTTAGATTTGGGCTCTCCTGCACTTGACTCGAAATCTCGAACCAACCCGCAAAAAGTTACGACTGCGCCCACTTGCGCGTTGATGTTACGTAATCGCTGATACTCATCAGCCAAACTAAAATCATCAGCTTGCACACAGACTAAGTCGCTCACTACCCCTAACCCCCAGTGACCGGAGGCAAGAACGCTAGTTCATCACCTTCAAACAGCGGCTGATCCCACTTCACAATCATTTTGTTCACAGACACGAGAACCTGAGGTTCTGACAAGGCTTTAGATAACTCTGGGTGATCGGCCTTCATCATCTGTCTAATTCCCAGCGGTGTCGCATCAGGTTCTAGGCTAGCGATACAGGTCGGCGCATCTTTGGCTAGGTCCCCTAAGCGACCGAAGAACAACAAATCAATCATCGCTGACTCCCTGTCGATCTGCACTGAGCCAAAGCCCAGACTTGCCGCCAGATTTCTCAAGTAATCTAGTCTCCCGAATGATCATTCCTTTATCAATGCCCTTACACATATCATAAATAGTCAGCGCCGCAATAGAGGCGGCCGTTAAGGCTTCCATTTCCACCCCAGTCTTTCCTGTGGTTTTACAAAGAGCTCTAACCCACATGACATTGCCCTCTAAATTAATATCAATCGTGATTTTGGACAACGGCAAAGGGTGGCACAACGGAATTAAGTCACTGCACTTTTTGGCCGCTTGAATACCGGCTATTCTGGCGGTGGCGAACAAATCACCTTTTGGTAACCGATCGTCTTGTACCGCAGCGGCAATAGCATCAGTGAGCTCTACTTGCGCCTCAGCCAGCGCACTGCGTGCAGTATCGTGCTTAGCCGATATATCAACCATATGTGCTTCGCCAAGGCTATTTAGGTGGGTCATTTTGGCCATTATTAGTACCCTTAAATAAGAAATCAAACACTAGCGTTTAGTCTGACGACTATTATGGCAAAAATTTACTAAAGGGCATACGGTTTAAACCATCATCCATGTTTTCATCTAGCACAGCTATTCACTGGGTGATAAGATTCTAAACATTAACGCTGCATCTCCCATCATTAAAAGGTCATACAGGTATGCTTTGCAAGCAAATAACATCTATTTTGCTACTTACGATCACCTGTTTAGTCCAGGCCGGACAAACAACAAATAGCGCCAACCAACCAAACTTTATTATCATCTATACCGATGATATGGGCTATGCCGACGCGGGTCCTTTCGGCGACCCCTTGATAAGCACTCCATCAATCGATTCGCTCGCAGAAGACGGCCAGGTATGGACTAACTTTTATGCTGCTGCGTCCGTCTGTACGCCTAGCCGCGGCGCTTTATTAACAGGAAAATTGCCAGTCCGGACGGGCTTGTATGGGGACAATATTTCAGTGTTCTTTCCCGACAGTAAATCGGGAATACCCCATAGTGAAAAAACCATTGCAGAAGTATTTCAAGATAATCGCTACGCTACAGGAATGTTCGGAAAGTGGCATTTAGGGGATGCTGAAATCTATTACCCAACAAGACATGGCTTTGACGAATGGCTAGGGATCCCCTACTCCAATGATATGAACTGGGAAATTGAGGGTATAACCTCAAAAAATATTTTCACCCCACCGGAGCGGGTAGCCGCTAAATATCAAAAAATAGTACCCAAAATACGAGAAAATATATTCAAACCCGATATTTCTGATTGGCAGGTTCCTCTTATTTCTAGCAAAACCAATCTTGACGGAACATTTACAGATCGCATTCTTGAAAAACCAGCTAATCAAAACTTGATCACTAAGCGCTATACCGAAGAGTCTGTTCGTTTTATGACGGAAGCCTCTTCTAAAAACAAACCGTTTTTTCTAATGCTCTCGCACAGCATGCCGCATGTACCATTATTTAGGTCTTCCGCGTTCGCGAACAAAAGCGATAGGGGGCTCTATGGTGATGTCATTGAAGAGATTGACTGGAGCGTCGGCCAAATAATGGCAGCAATAGATAAGCTAAACATTGCACAAAACACTTACCTCGTTTTTACCAGCGATAACGGCCCCTGGCTGCTGTACGGGAGCCATGCAGGGTCAGCTAAGCCTCTAAAGAATGGTAAATCAACGACCTTTGAGGGTGGAATGCGTGTCATGACACTCTTTAGTGGGCCTGATATTCAACACGGAGTCATTGAGGGTCTTGGCATGCAAACAGATCTGTATGCAACCTTCTCTCAGCTGGCGGGATTTAAGGCATCCAAAGCTGCGCTGGATAGCTTTGACCTTAGCGCCACACTAACACGTGAAGAATCCAGTCCACGAACGTTTGTACCCTTTTACTCTGGCTCAGAATTACGTGCGTTTCGGGTAAATAGGCACAAAATACATTATGTCACTCAGGGCGCCTATGGCATGCCGCCTAAACGGAAAGAGCATAACCCACCAATGCTAATCGATTTAAAGAATGATATTGGTGAAACGACTGATATCTCTGAAAAAAAACCTGCCATCACCGCAGACATTGACCAATACGCGAAGGCATTTCAACAGTCGATAACAATAAAAACCTCAATTGTTGACAGTCAATTTAGCGAGTAAATAGGCATATTTAGGTGGTGACCTTACTACCCGGATAGTCGTATTATTTTGCTTTTTGCATTAAGGCTAATTGTATAACCGCCTTATGAGAAATCAAGGCGAGTCCTACGGTATTATCATCGGCATAATCGCTGACCAAGCTTTTCATCGGAGGCGACCAAAATTTTTCGAGGTGCTCTGCGACCTGCATTGCAACCTCATCGGCAGGCCCGTTCGAGCTCATATTAAGTGAAATTTGATTGACCATTTTGACTAACCGATCGATTTTTGATGTTCTCATGGTGTTTCGCCTACTAATCTTTGTTCGTTTGAATAAATAACATGCCGCCCCTGTCGCGAAAAGCCCACCAAGCTAAGACCGCACTCTTTAGCCAAATTAATAGCAAGAGATGTCGGCGCTGAAACTGCCGCCAACAAACAGATATTAGCGCTAGCCGCTTTAGACACCATTTCATAACTTGCTCGACTCGTTACTAGTACAAAACCGTCACTAGTGAAATGATTTCGCGCCATGGTACCAATCAGTTTGTCCAGCGCATTGTGGCGTCCAACATCCTCACGGACGGCCAGTATATTACCTTGGGTGTCACACCAAGCTGCACCGTGCACAGCACCGGTTTCTTTCTGAAGTTCCTGCCAGTCAGCCAGAGCGACAACAGCCCTCTGTAACGCCTTGTGACTTAGTTGTAATAAACTATTAACGGTCTTTGGCGTTGGTATGGCCTGGTCTAATGATTCTGCACCGCAGAGACCACAGCCTGTCCTACCGACCAAATTTCTTCGCCTTTCTTTTAATCCCACAAAGGCCTCAGCCGTTATAGTGGCATGTAACTCAATACCCTTATCTGTTGTGATTTCTTCAACATCCAGTAGCTGTTTGGTGCCGGTAATAATGCCCTCGCTCAAACTAAAGCCTGTTACAAAGTCCTCAAGGTCACACGGCGTTGACATCATGACCACATGCGAGATGCCGTTATAAACCATTGCTACTGGCGTCTCAGTCGCCACCTGATCATCGGCTGTTACCAGCTCACCATCCAGCCATATATGCCTTTTGACACGACTAGCAGGATGAATTGTCTTATTCATTAGTGTCTGGCTTTCGCTAACAACTGCAGCTGTTCAGTATCAAAGGCTTTTTGTCTGGCTTGCCAGCTTGAAGGCGCAGTTACTTTGCTAATCTGCACTGCCGTGACCTTATATTCAGGACAATTAGTCGCCCAGTCGCTGTTGTCAGTCGTTATAACGTTGGCGCCTGATACTGGGTGATGGAAGGTCGTGTAAACCACACCAGGCTTTACTCGGCTCGTCACGTCAGCATGCAGCACCGTTTGCCCTACTCTGCTTTGAATGCCAACCCAGTCACCGTGATTAATGCCTCGTTCTTCCGCATCATGAGGATGAATTTCTAGGATATCTTCGTCATGCCATTCACTATTGTTCGTACGTCTAGTCTGAGCGCCCACGTTGTATTGTGACAATATGCGGCCTGTCGTCAGTAACAAGGGGAACTTACGGTTGGCGCGCTCTTCAGTGGGTACATATTCAGTAATCGCAAAAAAACCTTTGCCCCGAACAAATTCGCCGACATGCATAACTGGAGTACCGGCCGGTGTATGGTCATTACAGGGCCATTGGATACTGCCCAACTCATCAAGTTTCTTATACGAAACCCCACTAAAAGTTGGCGTTAGTTTAGCAATCTCATCCATGATTTCCGATGGATGGTTATAGTGCATATCGCAGCCCAAAGCATTCGCTAGTGCCATAGTGCCTTCCCAATCGGCTTTCCCGCTGAGCGGCGGCATGGTTTTACGAACCCGAGAAATACGTCTCTCAGCATTAGTAAATGTGCCATCTTTCTCTAAAAATGAGGCTCCTGGTAAAAACACATGGGCAAACTTAGCCGTTTCATTTAAAAAGATATCCTGCACTACCAGACATTCAATGGCCTTCAGTGCCGCCTCAACATGCTGCGTATTGGGATCTGACTGAGCAATATCTTCGCCCTGACAATAGAGTCCTTTAAAATCACCGTCAATCGCAGCATCGAACATATTGGGAATTCGCAAGCCCGGCTCGGGGTCAAGAGTCACACCCCATTCGCCTTCAAAAAGCTGGCGAGTAGCAACATTTGAGATATGCCTATAGCCTGGTAATTCATGTGGGAATGAGCCCATGTCACAGGAGCCCTGGACATTATTTTGACCACGAAGTGGGTTAACACCTACACCGTCTCGACCAAGATTGCCCGTCAACATTGCCAAATTAGCAATCGCCATGACCGCAGTAGATCCTTGGCTATGTTCGGTTACACCAAGACCATAGAAAATCGCCCCATTGCCTCCGGTTGCATACAAACGAGCCGCAGCGCGCAAGTCAGCCGCTGGTACACCGCTAAACTGCTCGGTATCTTCGGGGGAATGGCGCTCATCAGCAATAAATTGCACCCATTTCTCAAAATCTGCGGTTTCACATCGCTCAGCAATATAGTCATGAGCTTGCAGCCCTTCATTAACGATGACATGGGCTAACGCGTTTAGTACGGTGACATTAGTGCCAGGGCGAACAGGTAAATGGTAGTCTGCTTTGACGTGAGGCGCGCTAACGAGCTCAATCTGCCGCGGATCAATAACGATCAGTTTGGCGCCTTCTCTAAGCCTCCTCTTCAATCGGGAGCCAAATACAGGATGCGCCTCAGTCGGATTAGCTCCCATTACAATCACAACATCAGATTTGTCAACCGAAGCAAATGTTTGCGTACCCGCCGATTCACCAAGGGTCGTTTTAAGCCCAAAGCCGGTTGGCGAATGGCAAACTCGAGCGCAGGTGTCGATATTGTTATTACCAAAACCGGTACGCACCATTTTTTGTACTAAATAAACCTCTTCATTAGTGCAACGAGAAGATGATATGGCGCCAATACTGGTGCGCCCATGCTTTGCCTGAATAGACTTAAAGCGCCCGGCCGTATAGGTGACAGCTTCATCCCATGAAACCTCGCGCCATGCATCATTAATGCTTTCACGAATCATAGGCTTAGTAATGCGATCTTTGTGTGTAGCATAGCCGAAGGCAAAGCGACCTTTAACGCAGGCGTGGCCTTCGTTCGCCTTTCCGTCTTTATAGGGCGTCATGCGCACAACCTCGTTACCCTTCATCTCAGCTTTAAAGGAACAGCCTACCCCACAATAGGCACAGGTAGTGACCACTGAATGCTCTGGCTTACCCGCTTCAATAATACTTTTTTCGGTCAATGTTGCGGTTGGGCAGGCATCAACACAAGCGCCACAGGATACACAATCAGATTCCATAAATGATTCAGCCTGACCCGCACTCACCTTAGATTCAAAACCACGACCGTCAATCGTCAAGGCAAAGGTTCCCTGAACCTCTTCACAGGCGCGAACACAGCGAGAGCAAACAATGCATTTAGAAGCATCAAAGGTGAAATAAGGGTTAGATTCATCTTTCTCTGCGATCAAATGGTTTTCACCTTCAAAACCATAACGGACCGCGCGCAGACCAACTTCGCCTGCGGTGTCCTGCAGTTCGCAATCGCCATTGGTCGGGCAAGTTAGGCAGTCTAACGGGTGGTCAGAGATATATAACTCCATGACATTACGGCGCAGTTTGCCAATCTCTTCTGACTGAGTTCGCACTTCCATTCCATCCACCACCGCTGTGGTACAGGAGGCAGGAAACCCGCGACGGCCTTCAATTTCGACCAGACAGATACGGCAAGAGCCAAAAGATTTAAGCGAATCGGTTGCACATAAGCGTGGGACCTTAACCCCACCCTCAGATGCTGCCCGCATAACAGACGTACCCTCAGGCACAGTCACCGAGATGCCATCAATAGTAAGAGTAACTAGGGTTTCACTGTCACTCTGTGGAGTTCCAAAATCTGGTTGAGGTTCGTAAAATTCCAGCATATTAATTCTCTCTAGGGCTTTCGCCACCGAAGTCTTCTGCAAAATAAGCTAATGCGCTACGCACTGGGAATGGAGTCATACCGCCCATAGCACAAAGAGAGCCGAACTCCATGGTGTCACAGAGATCAGTCAACAAAATTAAATTATTATCACGATCTTCATTTTGCACAATGCGGTCAATAACCTCGACTCCGCGAGTCGCGCCTATTCGGCAAGGTGTGCATTTTCCGCACGATTCAACCGCGCAAAATTCCATCGCGAATCGAGCCTGGGCAGCCATATCAACAGTATCGTCAAATACCACGATACCACCATGGCCTATCATCGCTTTAATAGCCGCAAAAGATTCATAATCAAGTGGCGTATCCCATTGAGATTCGGGCAAAAATGCGCCCAAAGGACCACCCATTTGAATAGCACGAATGGGTCGACCGCTATAAGTGCCGCAACCAAAACCCTCAACAACTTCCCGTAATGTTACACCAAAGGCTAATTCAATGACGCCACCACGTTTAACGTTCCCTGCCAGTTGCACGGCCAATGTTCCTCGAGATCGCCCCATGCCAAAGTCTTTATAGGTTTTAGAGCCTTGCTCTAAAATACTGGCCACAGCACCAAGGGTAAGCACATTGTTCACCACCGTAGGCTTGCCAAATAACCCTTCAATCGCGGGCAATGGAGGTTTAGCCCTAACCATCCCTCTCTTTCCCTCTAAACTCTCCAAGAGTGATGTCTCTTCACCACAGATATAGGCGCCAGCACCGAGTCTAACTTCTAAAAAGAAATCGCTGCCCGAGCTACAGATATTTTCTCCAAGAAAACCAGCTTCAGTCGCACGCTCGATAGCCTGATTTAGAATTTTATGAGCCACAGGGTATTCTGAGCGCAAATAGATATAACCCTGATTGGCACCAACCGCGAGACCGGCAATCGCCATCCCTTCAATGAGCTGGTAAGGATCAGCTTCCATCAATAATCGATCAGCAAATGTACCTGAATCACCTTCGTCGGCATTGCATACGATGTACTTCTGTTCTCCAACAGTATCAAGGACTGTTTGCCATTTGATCCCTGCAGGAAACGCAGCTCCACCACGACCACGGAGGCCGGAATCTTTAATTTGATCAACGATTTCCTGGCCTTTTAGCTTGATCGCATGAGTGAGGCCGACAAAACCAGATAGACGTTGATAGTTTTCAATACAGAGAGGGTCACCCACGCCCGCTCGGCTAAAGGTAAGCCTCTGCTGCCTCGCAAGGTAGTCAATTTCATTAACCTCTCCTAAGAATAGCGGATGATTCACGGACTTAGTGTTTTTCGTCCGGGAATTCAATGAATCTAGGATACTAGGCATATCTGAAGATTTCACCGGACCAAAGCCCAACCGGCTGCCGTCAATCTCCACTTCAAGTAGCGGCTCTAACCAAAACATGCCTCTTGACCCGTTACGGATGATTTCACCCTCGACACCGCGCTCTTTTAGTTCGCTGGCCATCGTTAAAGCAACGAAATCTGAGCCAAGCGCCAAAGCCGTGGTATCTTGTGGAATAAAGAATGTCATGCTCATTTCTTCCCTCCAGCATGAGTAGTAGCTGAAGAACGCAGCTCAGCCATCAATTGATCAAAGCTGGCGGCGCTCACTCTGGCATGAATATCATCATCAATACGAATGGAGGGCGAACAAGCGCAGTTCCCCAAACAGTAAACCGGCTGCAGAGTAACTTTGCCGTCCTTAGTCGTCTCTCCGTACTCTATACCTAAACTCTTTTTAGCGTGGGCTTCGATCTGACGAGAGCCCATTGATTGGCAGGCCTCAGCACGGCAAATCTGGACGCAGTGCTGACCTGTAGGACTGGTATTAAAGTCGTGATAAAAACTGATGACACCGTGCACTTCGGCACGAGAAAGGTTAAAACCTTTGGCAATCTGTTCTACAGAGTCATCGGGGATGTAACCAACGTCATGCTTAACCGCATGCAACAGAGGCATTAAACCCCCTGGCAAGCTTTTAAATTGCTCTATGAGTTGGTCAATATTAGTGCGTTTATCCAACCTACTTACCTCTGAATGACTGCGTTTATTTGATCCTATTCATTACCGCCGCATTCTACCATTATCACCCTAATTATTTGCCGTACCTAACCGACTCTTATTTATCTAATAAGGACCACTACTTTAGCGCAGATTCTCTGCGTGAAAACTTAAATGCTCCTCTATAAAACTCGCGATAAAAAAGTAGCTATGGTCATACTCTGGCTGCAAACGAATTCGCATAGGAAACGCGGCTACAGCGGCAGTATCAATGAGCAACTGAGTATTAAGTTGTTCAGTCAAGAAGTTATCTGCTTCTCCCTGATCGATAAGCACGAGTAATGAGTCTCTGGTGCTCTTGGATGACGTTTTAACCAGCTCCACGGTATCGTATTGACCCCACTGCCCATTGTTGTCAGTGGCGTCACCACCGATATACCGGCCCAACGCCTTTTGACCCCAGGGGCACTGTATAGGAGCACAAATTGGCGAAAACGCCGATACCGACGAATAGCGCTCTGGATTCTTTAGCGCAATAGTAAGTGCGCCATGCCCGCCCATAGAGTGGCCTGAAATAGACATCTTACTACCGTTGATTGGGAATTGATCATTGATCAGTGCCGGCAATTCATCAACGATATAATCATACATCTTGTAGTGATTGCCCCACGGCGGCTCGGTCGCATTCACATAGAATCCAGCGCCAAGGCCAAAGTCATAGGCGCCTTCAGCATCATCAGGTACATCTTCTCCTCGTGGACTGGTGTCAGGACAGACAATGGCAATGCCATGTGCCGCAGCATACTGTTGTGCACCAGCTTTAGTCACAAAATTCTCGTCAGTACACGTTAAACCAGACAACCAGTACAGCACTGGGACCGACCCCTGTTCAGCTTGGGGCGGCAGGTAAATAGAGAAAGTCATGTCACAATTAAGAGTCGTTGACGGGTGACGATAACGCAACTGCCGCCCACCAAAACTCTGATTGGATCCGATCTGCTCTAAGCTGCTGTCTTTCGCCATTTAGAATTCCACCACTGACCGAATACTTTTGCCTGCATGCATCAGGTCAAAAGCCTTGTTTATGTCTTCTAACGGCATTTTATGAGTGATCAAATCATCGATGTTAATTTTCCCATCCATATACCAATCGACAATTCTTGGTACGTCAGTGCGACCCCGTGCTCCACCAAACGCGGTACCGCGCCAAGACCGCCCAGTAACCAACTGAAAGGGGCGTGTCGCAATCTCTTTACCTGCGCCGGCAACACCGACAATACAGCTCTCACCCCAGCCCTTGTGACAGCACTCCAAGGCCTGCCGCATCACATCAACATTTCCAATACATTCAAAACTGTAATCGACCCCGCCACCCGTCATATCAATTATATGATCAACAACGTTTTCTACCTCACTAGGATTGATGAAATCTGTCATTCCAAACTGCTTCGCCAGAGGGATACGCGAAGGATTAAGATCAATACCAATGATGCGTGTCGCGCCCACCATTTTAGCGCCCTGAACCACGTTTAAACCAATGCCACCCAACCCGAACACTGCTACCGTGGACCCAGCCTCAACCTTCATGGTAAATGCTACAGCCCCAATACCGGTGGTGACACCGCAACCGATATAACAAATTTTATCAAAAGGTGCGTCTTTCCTAACTTTCGCTAATGAAATTTCAGGCAGGACCGAATAATTAGAAAAGGTTGAACAGCCCATATAATGCAATATAGGTTTACCCTCGAAAGAAAAACGGCTGGTACCATCGGGCATCACACCCCGACCTTGAGTTGCCCTGACCGCTTGACACAAATTAGTTTTAGGATTTAAACAAAAATCACATTCTCTGCATTCAGCCGTGTAAAGTGGAATAACGTGATCGCCAGGCTTCAGCGTTTTAACGCCTGGACCAACCTCAACGACCACACCAGCACCTTCATGACCAAGAATAGCCGGAAATGCACCTTCTGGATCGTCTCCAGAAAGCGTGAATGCATCTGTGTGGCAGACACCCGTCGCCTTCATTTCGACCAACACCTCACCGGCTCTTGGCCCTTCCAGATCTACTTCAACGATTTCTAATGGTTTTCCAGCTGCAAAAGCAACGGCTGCGCGTGTTTTCATATCCGTACTCCAAAACAATTTATTTTCAATTTGATCAGCAACTAAATACCGTTCTACTGTTGGTGTATCTTACCTCGTTAACCAAAATATAATAGCCATTGTTGTAGCCTATAGTATGTTCTGATAACGTCGCAGTCGTCACACACAATTAAAAAGGGACCAACACAATGGCCACACTTATAATTTATGCACTTGCACTTGCACTCGTTCAGTTTTGGATTTTACCTGCTAGCCTCAACATCAAGAACATCACATATCTGCTTTCAAACAGAGATGGGGATGTTGAAACCTCAGTCATGTACAACAGAGTATCCAGAGCCGCCGCAAACTATAAGGAGAGCCTGCCCGCCTTCCTAGCGCTGTGTTTGCTATCTATGCATATGGATGTGGATTTAACAACAACAGCAACTGCATGGTTGGCGTTAAGAGTTGCCTTTGTAGCCTGTTATACCTTTGGTATAACCTATCTTCGGACCCTCATCTGGCTAGGTTCTCTCGGCTGCCTTATTTCTATGGCCTTGCAGCTAAGCTAAGGAATCACGCCATGTCGATCCAAGGTTATGCGTGCATAACCTTGGATCATTAACTCGTGATTTAATTTAGTTTTTAATCAGTGGTTTCCAGTAAAGAATACCAAAAGCTAAAACGGCAATAATATCAGTGCTACTAGCGTGGCCAACAGCCTTAAGTTTAGAGTAAACCACCGCCAACTCGATAAGATGTAACACCAAAAAAACGATCCCCGCCCAGAGTACTCCCGTGCCCAGCGAGCCGCCGAATGGCATGGCGAAGTTAATGACAAACACCAGCCAAAACCCAGCCAAGATATACATGTTAATCTGCGCAAATTTTTGCATTAGTTACTCTCCCAAATAGAATGTTTGTTTCGCAGTATCACAGTCATATATGTTCCACGCAAGCGCTACAGTCTCACACGAGGTATAACTAAGTGCTGCCTTAATCGCAAAGTAGGGGCATGGATGTTTGACAGGCGAGGCAATCTTGATTTAGTCTGCTTGGCGGTAAGAATTAATGACTTAAAACTTATATAAAGGAAGCTAATATGGGCACCATTGTCACCTACACCTATAATGATAGCGTAGCCACGATTGCCATGGACGACGGCAAGGCGAATGTGCTGTCTCACACAATGTGGGAAGAATTAGAGGCCGCGTTTGATCAAGCTGAAAAAAGCGGTGCCATCGTACTACTCAAAGGAAGGGATGGCATATTTTCTGGCGGATTCGACCTTAAGGAAATGGCTAAAGGGCCTGAGCAAGCGATTTTGTTGACCGCGCGAGGTTCAAAGATGGCGCGGCGAATATTAGCATTCCCTACCCCTGTTATTGCGGTATCCACTGGCCATTGCATCGCAATGGGCGCTTTCTTGATGCTCGCCTGTGACTATAGAATTGGGGCAGATGGTGCATTTAAAACGGGACTTAATGAAACGCTAATTGGCATGACCATGCACAATTTTGGGATTGAATTAGCTCGCTATCGCATCCCTGCAAATTACTTCAATCGATGCGTCATTAATGCTGAGATATGGACTCCAACTGGAGCAATAACGGCTGGATTTTATGACCAAATAGTCCCTACCGAACAGCTCGACCAAGCCTCACAAATGGCTGCTAAAGGATTTTCTCAATTAAATATGACCGCATTTAATGGCACTAAAAATAAGTCTCGTAAAGCCTTCTTGCAATTGCTTGACGAGTGCATTGAATCAGACCTAATCATTCCAGATGGACTGGCCATCTAACAGACTTAGATAGGTGGCCTTCTATCGAGGGCTGCCTGTTTGAGCAATTCAACTCGAATCAACCACTACCGCTTTCAACTGCATGATCACCCGAGTTTAAAAACTTAATCAAGCCCAAGTAGAGCAGCGGTGTCAATAGCAGCCAGGGCACCTGACTACTCAGTCGCAGTGTTCGATCATTGATCTCGAGTAAAACTGGGTCAAACCAGGACCCAAGCGGGGACAATGGCGCCCATGAAAGTGGTTTCCCTTCGCTCAATTGATCATGATATAGAAACATTTCTACTAAGATATTCTGGCCTATAAAGATCACTAAAAGCAGACCAAATACGCCCCAGTCCCATTGTCTATAGATAGAATTTCGACGCCCCATTGCTAACCAAACCAATAACAAGCTACCGCAACAAATTGTACCTGCATCTGCCAACGAATTTAGTAATCCATTGATATGCAGTGGAAGCAACTGATTTAAAATGTCGACTCGACGAACCGTAACGCTATCCCCAGCAACCAAGCCATAGTTGAACCATAATTCCCAGCCAAAGGCGCAAACGATAAACATAGTTATGTAGAAAGGAAGCACCCACGCAGGAATAGACTTACGAATATGTAACGTCGGGATGAGGATCAGCGGCAACAAAGCAGAACAGTACACCACTACCACGAGACGAATCTGCTCAAATGTCAAAATATCCAAAATACGACCCCATCAAATTAAGCTAAACAACAGACAGTACGATACTAGCTCACAATCGGCAATTAAGACAGCCTATAAAAAAGCCCCAGATGACACCTCATCTGGGGCTCCGAGAAACAACCAATTATTTAATTATTGTCCCAATTGGTATACAAGTTCTTTGCCGCAAAAATCCCCAGTCTAGCAATCACTCGGTTCATACTACAAAGCCGGCATCAAGGCCTCTAAGTGCGCCTCAATATCTGCAGCAGATGTTCTTGTGGCATCAGAAGCCACCACTCCAGCAATTAGCGTGTCACCCTCTAAACCAAACAGATAACGCAGAGTGAGCAAGCCGTCTGTAAGAGCATCTATCTCGCCGTTACCATCGATGTCTGCAAGATCACCTAACATTGCAATGCGGGCTTCAACATCCTCTGAGGAGGTATAGGTGGCATTATCGCCTATCGTTCCTGAAACCAATGCGCTGCTGTCTAACCCAAACATACCCCTAAGAAGCAGTAATCCATCCGTTAAAGCGTCGTAAACTTCGTTACCATCAATATCTAGAGACCCTGCAGGGATAGTGCCGTCTAAGAACTCTTGGAGAGCTGTTACGCCATCATTGTCTTGGTCACTAGTGGCATCAGAAGCATCGTTGGGATTAAGGCCGTAACGGGTTTCCCAGGCATCAGGCATACCATCACCGTCCGAATCAAGAGTGTACTCAGCTTGATTCGGGAACGGATCATTGCTGTCGATAACACCGTCGCCATCAGAATCTGTATCTGGAGTGTAGGTATTAGGCAATGTCACGTAATTTCCTTCTTTATCACCTGCGGCATAGGCAACCAGACGTACAGAGTAAGCCACTTTATTTTCCAGACCGCCAAATACCAATTGTGAGGATTCAGCAACTGGCGCGAAACCCGACTCGACCCATGAACTATTACCTGATGAGGAGACTGATCCTTGATCGCTCGCGGGGCGAACTCGCACGACCATGCCAATATAATTAGGATCAGAGGGCACTTCCCAGGTTACTGTTAATTTACTATTGCCCTCAACCACGGTGGGGTTAACCACATCCGATACCGGAGATTCGCCATAGAGCAGATCAAAAACGTCATAACCTCCATTCCAATTACCAGCTTTATCCTCAGTTCTGATACGCAAAAAATACGCGGTTCCAAGAGTCATTAAATCGGTACTCCAATCTTCATCCCACTCTTCGCTTGAGCTAGGTGTCCATGTTTCTGGGATACCTAAATTCTTTAGAAAAATAGTACTACCCGAGCCATAGCGAATACTTGCCTGATAATTATTTACACCCGACATGTTATCCGAGGCAGGATCCCATCCAAACGCTAATCCACTCATGTCAGTTGTCCAGTATCCGTTTTTTATGTCATTCGACGCGGTAACGTTTGTCGGATGACCTGGGGCTGTTTGATCAACGCCGTAAGCATTTTCAGCCCATTCACTAATGGTTTCTTCCTGATCTGAAGTATCGACCACTTGTGTATAGAATTCGTAAAAACCCTCACCGTCGGGGGCGGTGAAGGAAAAATTGCCATACACAAGCGTGCCAGATAAATCTGTAGATTCGTACAGCGACCAATCGCCCCATGTCAATTCGTCACTGCTATACCTGTAATACAAATGAACTTTTTTTAGCCCTACATCATCCGTCGCGAAAAACGGTACGTTCCAGGGCACTGAGCCGTGATTACCTCCTTTCCAATACCAGACGGGAAAACGTATTTCCCCGCTTCCGTTTTCCGTATTCGGTCGCCCAGTTGACCCCGCTCCGTCATTGTCTAGATCGCCGAGGTGATACGGATTGGATTGAGGCGGTTCATCGTAGGCGAGTGTCGCGGGCATCGCTGAACCCACGCGCACCACCGACCAAATCGAGAAAGTGGGTAAAGTAAACGATATCCGATCACCACTAGTTTCAAACGACAGCGATTGCACCGTTGGTGTATCGGCATCAACGAAAGATACGGAAACTGTGCTGCTGTTGAACGCGCTGGGTAGCAAGACATCCAAGCTGGCGTTTTCGAGGGGCGTCATACTCGCTTGTGACGGATTATCAGTAGGAATGACGATCTGTCTATTAACAATGTGGAACACCCATGACCCATCATCTGCTTTATAACGATTAATAAAGACATCGGGAGATTCCCAAGAAGAAGAGCCAGAACTACTGTGGGTCAAACCTACCTCTGATGTAACACTAGAATCGACTAGACCTGAAAATGATTCACGAATAGTTAATTTTGGATTGGCACTCGCTTTATTGGATGCATAGTTACCACCCAGGTCGTTCTTGAAGGAGATAATGAATCCACTTCCGACTGCCTGTACCTTATCGGTGCCGAAGTAATTGTCGAAACTCCTGTCACCGGAGCGTATTTGACCGGTGTGGTCATTGTCCGCAATTTTGCCAAAACCAATCAAAATACCCCCGGCATTAACGTATTGCTCAAGAAGAACGATCTGTGCATCTGTCAGATAACGGGTGTTGGGGAGTATCACTGCGTCATAAAGCTGCAACTGTGCCAAGGTCAATAACTCGTCCCCTTCCCGGCGGTTCGGGTGTGCCGCGAAAACTACGTCGAACATCCATTGCATATCAGTCAACAAGTACGTAGTTCCACGAAAGGAGGCTGTCGTTGAGCCTGGGTCGTCGGCCTCGCCAATTTCAGAATAAAGCACCGCGAACTGTCCCGCTTCAGCTAGGTTGAAGGCCGTTGGTTGCAGGGTTGGAAACTGCAAAAACGATCTTAAAAAGTCCATGCGCTCTTTTTGGTGATGGAAGCCGCTCCAGCTGGAACCGGATCCGTGTTGTACCAAGCCTCCAGCAGCAAACGTTTCAGCAGCAAATAATCTCGCACTCTCATTACTATCAGTGGCTTCGGTATGCGCCGGAAAGTTCCACGACCAAAACTTTTTATCAAAGTTGACTATGGTTTTGTTGACGAACGCGAGATGGCCATAGGGCCACCCCAGAGAATCGAGGAATGTTTCCGCAAACGCGTAGTCAAATAAATCTAAGATATCCCAACCCCGTGCTTCGGTATAACGGTTCGCACTCAAGTAAATAACTCGATTGTAGTTTGCTAATCCATATGCGCGGAGTTGAGTGGTCCACTGGTTCCAGAAATTACGCTCCACCGAGCGCATGTATGCAAGCCAGGCTTTATGGAGTGAGTCGGTTGGTGGCTGGTTTCTAACTTGACTAGAACTAGACCAACCATTAGCACGTAAATAATCGGCATAATTAAAACTACTCACATCACTGATACCAAATACAGTGATCTCTTCAGCCGTATAATTTTCAGTTAGATAGGTGCTGAAGGCTGCAACGGTTGCACTATCAAAAGACAAGGTTGAAATAGCCCCTGCTGCTTCGTCCATAAAAAAATAGCTGGTACCTAAATCAATGGCCAGTTTTCCCGAAGCAATCATATAATCAAGAAATCCTTGTTTCGCAATAGAAAAGTTAGTCCCGATCGTACCGTCTAAGTTAGTCGGTAATGCTACCGCTTTAAGATCTGGATCGTCACTTGCAGACGTCTCCACATGCTGCAAAGCATAATAAGCGCCATAAGCAATTCCTTGTGCTTCCCAATCAGAAATACTGTTCTTGATAACTTCGCGTTGCTGGGGTGTCACTGTGTAGTCTATCCAGCCAAAGTCATCAACAATTACTTTTATTGACCCTCCAGGGGAAAAGATAGGCCTAGGCCCAAATAGAGTGCCACTATCTGAAGGGAGTGGTGTAATAGAGTTGCCTGTTGAGCTTGTACAAAACAGCACAAGCATAAGCAAGAGTGCATACTGCCTTAGCTTAATCATTCGCTCAAGTTTTCCCGTATTTCTAGCGAAATAAAGAGAATTATAAATATAGTGTAGATCATCTTCGGGATCTCAGCTTTGCGTAAGCCCCTACTTCAAACAAGTTTGTGCCATTTTCTTAACAAATAGACCTCAAGATTATAATGCCGATGTTCGCGGGTGCACTCACCCTCGCCCGCCGGTTAATGTCCCTTGTACATCAGTTTCTTACTAACGATTCGTAGAATTAATTGCGCTTTTTCCCGTTATTGCTAGGATCTGGCAGTAACTGCCATCTATAGACAAAAAAACCCACATGATGACTCACTGACCCCACCTGACGCTCGGTTGCGGCCAATAACCGGCTTCCAGCGCCTTCAATTCGGGATGGTAGAGTGACAGAAGCGGACGAAATGGGCCGGACGGTGCCGGAACCCAGTTCGCTTGTTCTTTAGGCGGCGGTTTTTTGTGACTGAAAATAATAGTGACCGACCAAAAGGCCTCGGCAGGTTGAGGCAATTACTCCCTGCAGGAAAAGCCAAAATACCCAAACCTGGCTCATTAAACTATGATTAAGCTAATTAAGAGGACAAAAAATGGCCAGAACAATATCATTAGCTTTTGTTCTACTAATGCTCTCAGGTTGTTTGCTCAATTCTTCGACAGCATATGCTTCTGATCAATCAATAAAAATTGCAGACTTAATTTTACTAAATGGTGAAATTTACACGGTCGATGTCAATCGTTCATGGGCCGATGCCGTTGCCGTTCGAGGTAATCAAATTATTTATGTGGGGACCAACGAAGGCGCTGCGGTATATAGAGGACAAAACACTCGGGTTATAGATCTGGGTGGGAAAATGGTTTTACCTGGATTCCAGGATGCGCATGTTCATCCGATTGAGGCGGGAATGGCCTACCTTGGCTGTAGCCTTCATGGTGGTAAATCGGCAGAGGATTATGTGCGCCTAGTTGCCAATTGTGCTGATAAATCGCCTAATGCTCCATTTATTGACGGCGGCGGTTGGACTATGGACCTGTTTGAAAATGGGCTGCCTGATAAAAAAATGCTTGATGCTGTGATTTCTGATCGGCCCGTCATATTGAAGTCTGCAACAGGTCATCAGGTGTGGGTTAATTCTAAGACCTTAGAAGTTGCTGGTATTGACGCCAATACTCCCAATCCGCCGAGAGGTCGGATAGATCGATATGAGGGCTCCAAGGAACCTAGTGGGTCATTGCAAGAAAATAGCGCAATGAATCTTGCATTTGATACAAGACCACCATATTCAACCTCTCAAATGCAAGCTGCATTGAAATTCGCGCAGCACTACCTAAATCAGTACGGCGTAACCACGGTACAAGATGCACTTTTGAAGCTAGATGGCAACGAGGCATATGTTGGGGGCCCGACCTATGCCGCTATGGACAAGTTAAACGAACTAACCCTTAGAGTAGTTGGCGCGCTAGTTTGGAACACTGATTTAGGACTAGAGCAAATCGATCGACTAATTGAAGCTCGGAATCGATTTAGTACGCCTCAATTTAATGCGCCCTCGGTGAAGATCTGGCTTGATGGAGTTATCGAAGTTCACACTGCGGCCCTACTAGAACCCTATACTGACCGTGATGATGATCATCGTGGTAATCTCTTAATTGCACCAGAGCTACTTGACACTATTGTTACGCGTCTTGATGCACTTGGCTTTCAAATTCATTTCCATGCCATTGGTGATGCTGCCATCCGCCATTCATTAGACTCTCTGCAAGTTGCTCGTCAGATTAATGGTGTGCGAGATAGTCGTCATCATATGTCCCATATCCAGCTTTTTGATCCAGCTGATATTCCTCGGCTTCGGCAATTAGATGTAGTGGCCAACTTCCAACCCTATTGGGCATGGGCAGATAAATATATCACTGAACTAACTATTCCTAAACTGGGAAGTGAGCGCAGCAGGTGGCTTTATCCTATGGGTAGTGTGCTTAATTCAGGTGCAATTGTTGCTTTTGGTAGTGATTGGTTTGTAACTTCTGGAAATCCGTTATTGGGAATAGAGACAGCTGTAACGCGCAGAGATCCTCTTACTAATACCAGTGAAGCATTCATTGATAGTGAGCGCATAAGTTTAGCTGATGCAATCGCGGCATATACCATAAATAGCGCCTACGTTAATTTTATGGAGAAGGACACTGGGTCAATTGAAGTAGGCAAACTAGCAGATTTAATCGTAATTGATCAAAATCTTTTTGAGATAGAGGCCCATGAGATTTCTAATGCTCAAGTTCTACTAACTTTGCTTGGTGGTAACCCAATCTATGGAGACTGGACATTAAAGCCTCACCTTAAAAACTTCGAATGATACTAGGTACTGTTTGTAAATAAACATACCTCTTAGTAAGTTGCGATCAAAAAAGGCCCGTGCGATGAAAAACATATTATTCTTTTTTTCTGTATTACTCCTATCTTCTCCCCATGTGTTTGGGAATGCTCTGGAAGTTGAAATCAGCTCGAACAAAACGGATGACTGGAGTATCTCATCGCCAGAAAATAAAGGCGTCGATGTTGCTGTATTAGAAGAGCTTCATCAAGAATTTGAAAACGGGAAACACGGATATATAGATAGTTTCTTGGTCATTAAAGAAGGCGATATAATTTTTGAAAGGTATTATGACGTTAACTACATCGCTCTAACTAAGTTCAGCAAGTTTGAGCAAACTAAGATTATGCAAAAAAATTACGGCGACCTTGCTACCGCTCAATACAATTATCATGACACAGATTGGCACCCTTTTTATAGGAACACAAAACTCCATACCATTCAGTCGGTCAGTAAAAGTGTCACCTCTGCCCTTTTTGGAATTGCAATTAGTCGCGGTGAAATTGCTGATCTAGATGCAAAAATCGTAGGATATTTCCCGCAATATAAGTCACTGTTTAGTGATCCCGTCAAACAGTCGATTACGATTAGAGACTTGCTAACAATGACTGCAGGTATCAAATGGGATGAATTCACCCATGCATATACAGACCCATCCAATGATGCTGCAAGCATGGAGAGTAGCGATGATTGGTTAAGATTTATTTTATCCCCACCAATGGAAGATGAGCCTGGGCATAGGTTTGTTTATAACAGTGGTATCACTATTTTACTATCCCATATTCTTCAGACATCTGTGAATATGTCGGTGGATGAATATGCCAGGAAGTATCTATTTGAACCTATGAGGATTAACAATTTCTTTTGGAAAAAAACGCCAACGGATTTAACAGACACAGAAGGTGGGTTGTATCTTTCTTCAAGAGACTTTGCAAAGATTGGGCTTTTATACCTCAATAATGGCAGATGGCAACATAATCAAATACTTCCGGAAGGATGGGTTACCTCGACCATGACACCAGCTGCCGATACTGGATATAGTGGCAATCAGTATGGCTTCCAATGGTGGCTTGCACCCTATCCAGGTGGGAAAGAAAAATGGATGTACAGTGGCAGCGGTTATGGCGGCCAATATCTCCTGATTATTCCCGAGCATGACCTCGTCATGGTATTTAATGGATGGAATATATTCGATATCTCGAGGCCAACGAAAGAGTATTTGTCATCAAGGGTTCTGAAGGCTATCGACAGGCATTAGAGAGACTAAAACACTTCTCACCTAATTTGACTGGATGGGGTATTCAGCTATGATTGGGTAATCAAGAAAAGAAAATCTAGAGATGACAAACATCACCATATAGCGGTTACCGTTCCAATATCGCTGAACGTAATCTCTTGGGGCTTGACGCAAAAAAAACTTGGATGCATGATTGGGGAAAGAAGAATAATATCTAAAAAGGAATACCATAATGTCGAAATTAAGTTCGTTGTTAATTAAATTCGCCGCCCTGTCGTTGATAATGGTGAGCGCCGCCGCGCATGCAGATGAAACTTGCATGTCACCTTATATGGCAAAAATTGTTGGTCAGGAAGATTTTGTGTATGTTTGGACTCTCGGAGAAGAGGGTCTAGGCGATGAACAGGATAAATTGGTTACCATTGACGTTAACCCGATCTCACCTGATTATGGGGAAGTAGTAAATACGTTGTCAGTCGGTGGCCGAAATGAGGCGCACCACTCAGGCTTCTCTGATGATCGACGATTCCTGTGGGCCGGAGGTTTGGATACTAATAAGATTTTTATATTCGATGTGCATAGCGATCCGGCAAAGCCGACGCTGCATAAGACTATAGATGATTTTGTAGCGAAAAGTGGTGTCGTTGGTCCTCATACTTTTTATGCTCTAGCCGGACGTATGATGATTACCGGGCTTTCTAACAATAAAGATCATGGTGGACGGACCGCTATGGTGGAATACTCCAATCAGGGAAATTATATTGCCACTCACTGGCATCCCACTGATGAGGATCTTCGTGGGGCCGAGAAGTCTGGTAAGTACGCCGATGGATATGGCTATGACGTGCGTGTGTTGCCGCGTCGCAATGCCATGTTCACATCTAGCTTCACAGGTTGGACAAACTACATGATGGATTTTGGAACTATGCTGGCTGACCCAGAGGCAATGAAGCGCTTTGGCAACACGGCGGTATTGTGGGATCTGCATACGCGGAAGCCAAAGAAAGTCTTTGATATGCCAGGTGCACCTCTCGAAATTCGCTGTGCATGGAAGCCTAATAATAATTATTGCTTTACCACCACCGCACTGACGTCTCAGATCTGGTTAATGTATGAAGATGCTACCGGTGAATGGCAAGCCGAGGCCGTTGCAGATATTGGTGACCCATCTAAGATACCTTTACCTGTCGATATATCAATCACCTCGGATGATAAAGGCCTGTGGGTACAAACTTTCATGGATGGGAAAACTCGCTACTTCGATATCTCGGATCCATTCAATCCAAAGCAGGTGTATGAAAAAGAAATTGGTTCCCAGGTAAATATGATTTCTCAGAGCTGGGATGGTAAGCGCGCCTACTTCACTTCTTCCCTGCTAGATAATTGGGATAAGAAGGCTGAGCAGGACGAGCAGTTTTTTAAGGCCTACACTTGGGATGGCGATAAGCTAAACCTAGAGTTCACAGTGGACTTTAAAGCCAAGAAGCTAGGTAGTGCGCACCAGATGCGTTTCGGTGCATATGGTCTGTATGGACTGAAGCGCCCATATGAAGCTAAGAATCTCGTTGCGGCAGGCGAATGAGGCTTAGTTGCCATATTGCAGTCATACTTGGGTTGCTAGCTGCTAGCAGCCTAAGTATTGCGGGAGAATCGGGACGTCAGGGCGCATACTTGGCGCCAGGTTGGGGTAAGCTTTCCTTCGACGCACCTGAAGCAGGAACCTATCAGTTGCCGGCGCTACTGTCTGCCGCTGGTGGTACTTTGCTGGCGACCGACGGGAGACCTGTCGAGCTGTCTGAGTTAGTAGAAAATAAAGTCACTCTACTGAGTTTTATCTTCCGCACGTGCGATGATGTCAACGGATGTCCACTATCCACAATGGTGCTTCGTACTGTCGCTGCACGCATGGCGAAAGAGCCCCAGCTAGCTGACAGATTGCGACTGGTTACGATCAGTTTCGACCCGCAGAACGATACCCCGGCCGCAATGGCTGATTATGAGCGCTCCATTGCAGATATAGATGGAGCTGAACTGGACTGGAATTTCCTGACAAGTAAATCGGATGAGCAAATAAAGCCGGTATTGGATGCCTATCAGCAGTTTGTAGTTCGTGATGTGACCAGCTCGGACGGAAGGGGTAAGTTCTCGCACATCTTAAGGGTTTATCTGATTGATCCTGAGGCACAAATTCGGAATATCTATAATATGTCGTTCCTTCACCCCGACATACTGGTTAATGATGTAAAAACCTTGTTGATGGAAGAGACTAGCTCTGCTGTAGCTTCTAACCCCTGATGCGTACTCTGGCACTTCTATTGGTGGGTGTCACGGTAGCGTTGGCCGAGCCAACGTCTGATATTCGATTAGCTCCCGGTGATTCTAGACAGGGCTACGAAAGCGCTGACTATGTGACTGATTCCCTTAGTATACCCGCTCGGCAAGGTATATCTGCTGACTTGCTTGCCAACGCGCAGTCAAGCCATCTAGGCTTGCCGACACTAGGCAGCTATGAGCAGGAGCCGCCAGATACGGCCGTTATTGAAATAGGGCGAAAGTTATTCTTTGATCGCCGTCTCTCAGGCAACAAAACAATATCCTGTGCGATGTGCCATATACCTGAGCAGGGCTTCACGAGTAATGAACTCAAACGTCCCATTGGCTTTGAGGGGCGTGGGCTAAAGCGAAATGCACCTACCCTTCTAAACGTCGTATTTAACCGACGCCTGTTCTGGGACGCCCGCGAAAGTACGCTTGCCCAGCAGGTCTGGTCGCCATTACTCGCAGCAAATGAGATGAATAATCCATCAGTCGGTTCCGTGGTAGAGCAGCTTCAAAAGGACACCCAGTACGATAAAATGTTTGAGCAAGCTTTCGGCGAATCCGCCAATATGCTCAATATCGGTCAGGCCCTGGCTCAGTACCAGCAGAGTCTCCTTGCCGCAGATTCCCGTTTTGATCGCTGGTACTTCGGCGGAAACAGAACCGCCCTTAATCAGCACGAGCAGAAGGGGTTCGAGGTGTTTACCGGAAAAGGTAGCTGTAGCAGTTGCCACCATATTAGCGATCAACATGCCTTATTCACCGACCACCAGCTGCATAATACGGGTGTTGGAGTAGAGGACTCAATGCGACAAACTCCCGACACTATCGAGGTTCAGCTGGCGCCAGGTGTTCTTGTCGCGGTTGACCAAAAGCTGGTCAGTGCCGTGGGAGAGGTAAAAGAAAATGACCTAGGTCGCTATGAAATTACCCTGGAGCCTAAAGATCGCTGGAAATATCGAACCCCAGGGCTGCGCAACGTGGCTCTTACCGCGCCCTACATGCATAACGGTGAATTCTTATCACTGGACGAGGTTATTCAGTTTTATAATAAAGGTGGCGTGTCCAATAAGCTGCTGAGTCCACTTATACGACCGCTTGATCTAACTATCGAGGAGCAGACGGCGTTACGCGCCTTTTTAGGTTCCCTGACCGGCAGTAACGTTAAAGATCTGGTGTCAGATGCCTTCGCCGCTCCAGTGGGTGATGTGACACAACAGCCCAATTTTGATGATTTTGACTGGCGATAATTTGCCCCAGATCTCTTTGCCGCCCCCACCCAAAATAAACATTAACCTGAAAGAGTTGGTTTTTTAGACAGAATGAAATGGAGGCGCTCGCGGTATGTTGAAGTATTTATGCGAGAGCCTGAGTCATTGCCCGTCGGCCTTGATCCGCCGCTGGCCCCCAGTGCTGGAATCCCTCAAACTCTCCATGGCCAAAGGCGATGCGCGCCCGAGCCCTGCCAATTCAATCCCGACTTGTAGACGAAAGCAGCCTTAAGAAACAGCTCCTTTTAGGCATCGCTTGCGAACCACTAGGTAGGCCTGTGCTTTTTGCAGTTCTTTTTTACTCAAAGAACCATCACCGTTTTTATCTGCAGCGTTGAAAAGACCCTCTGTTACAGTGCACCCTATGCCAGTGATGAGGGATGCAATCCATCAGAAGCCACTAATGCGGGGTTTTCTAGCCCTTGTTGGGTTATACAGTATCGATAGGACTGAATCTTAAGAGCGGTAGATTGCAAATAACCCTTGGTCGGCTACACTCAAGTATTGTTATTAATACACCAGTGAGTGGTTATGAATTACAAATAGCCCTTGATGAGTACACTTTAGGAGGAATGTAATGGATTGGCTTTTATTGCTCAAATGCATAGCGATTACCGTGAGCGGCGGTATTTTTATTTATTGGGTACCCTCTTTGATTCTCGACGCCCTCTACTACAAACAGCGCCGACACCAACCTGAACAGTGGAAAGTGCAGCCTGACCGCTGGGCACCGAAACGATTGGCGAAGGAAGAGCGCCAGCTTGGCACCTTAAATATGGTCACAGTCTCCATGGTCAGCGGTGTTTTATACTTCCATGTCAAAACGGGTGGTTTCAGCATGCTCTACTTTGACGTCGCTCAATATGGCTGGGTCTACACCATCATCTCGACCGTGGCATTTTTCATCGTTGGTGATTTCAGCCTGTATTGGGCTCATCGCTGGATGCACCGTAAAGTCCTCTACAAGTTCGTCCATCGGTTTCACCATCGCTTCCGGACGCCGAGTGCATTCACGGCGATCGCTTCGCACCCTTTTGAGACCCTTACCTTTCAAGCGATTACCCTAGCCCCGATTTTCTTGGTTCCTTTGCACCCGGCTGGTGTTATCGCCGTATTGCTCTATCAGCACAGCGTATCTCTGATTGACCATTCAGGGATTCGCTTTGGCATGATATTTCCTTGGCAGGGACCCGCCGCATTTCACGACGATCACCATACTTATTTCCATGTGAACTTTGCCCAAACCATTCATTGGTGGGACCACCTCTTCGGGACTTGGCGCTGCGAGGAACTCAGTTACGGTGAGGAAAGCTTTGTGGAAGATCAACGTGGGCGCCCTTACGCCGAGCGACTTAGCTACACCGCTGGGCCTATTGAGAGGCGCTCTTTGGCGCGCCTTAAAAAGAAGCGAAAACGTCGACCCCAATCCGACAGCCAATCGAAGGCCGATGTTTCTCTGGAAGCCAGTTCATGAAATTGCCCGTTGTCGACACCAGCTTGCCGTTTTTGGAGCTCTTTAATCCTGCGAGTAATCCGCTCAGTAATGGGCTGATAGAACTCACTTTGTTCATCTGCTGGCTGCTGACCTTGGTACATGTCCTCAAGGCTCTCAAAGCAGGCGACCAGCGCCCCTTATTCGCATGGCTCAGCATCCTAGTCTATGCGGTGGTGCTTGAAATCATTACCTACAACTATGTCGATAATTTTGGTCACGAACGCTTTAGCGTCATGCTGTATCACCATAAACTGCCGCTCTACATCACCTTTGTGTACCACACTGTGCTGTACACCTGTGTGCACTTCGCCCGCCGACTCGGTCTCGCCCCGATCCCCGAAGCGGCAGTATGCGGGCTTTTCGCCGTGGTCATGTACACGCCTTACGACCTGATCGGCCCTGAGATGCCGTGGTGGATTTGGAAGGATCACCTGACCACCGAGGCTAGATGGCTTGGAGTGCCGTATAGCTCGACTCTTTGGATGTTTTTGTTCCACGGCGCATTATGTTGGTTGATCGCTCGACGAGATCGACAGCGTGGTAAGCAGCCAATATCCTTGCTACGTTTCAACGCGGACGTAACGATGGTTTCGGTCAATACCCTACTCTTAGGGTTCGTATTGTTCATACCCTATCACGCCCTTCACTTTGCGGGACTCAGTAACGGTATCATTTTGATTCTCTTCCTCGCCATAGGTTGTGTCATTGTGGCCTTGGCCCAACCGCAGTTCAGCGGCACCCTTGATCGTGAGATTCAGTGGATTTCGTATCTATGGCACGGTTTCTTTATCGTCGTTTTGGCTGTCACTGAGCTACCGCTTCTCACTCAATTGAGCGCTGGAGTATTGATCGCAATCAGCGCCACTGTGCAATTGCTTTTCGGCACTTGGCGCAAAATCATCAACGTCTAAATCCACAAGAACTTTATTCAATAAGTTATCGACCGTAAAAATGATGGCAAATGATCGTATCACCTCAGCCAAGTGGTGACCCATGAAATGATTTATGTTCAGGCATAAAAAAACCCCTGTAAAAACAAGGGTTTAGTTAAATTATATGGCGGAGAAAGAGGGATTCGAACCCTCGATACGCTATTAACGTATACACCCTTAGCAGGGGCGCGCCTTCAGCCACTCGGCCACTTCTCCGTATGCTGTTCCGGGTGATTAATATCTATGTACTAATAAAACAGATATGCCGCCCTGAACCGCGGCGGCATAATATCACATCATGGGGAAAATCAAACGTCGCTATTGCGATTTTCTTGATTTTCACCTGTATTTTCACCATTTTTTTCATCTTGAATTCTTTGGTAGATTTCTTCTCGATGAACAGCTATCTCTTTGGGAGCATTAACGCCCAATCTCACTTGATTGCCGCGGACGCCTAACACGGTAACTGTAACTTCGTCACCTATGATAAGAGTCTCACCCACTCGCCTTGTTAAAATCAACATCCCCCTTCTCCCTTATAAAACCCTAAACACCCCGCTGAACCGGTTATCAATAACTACCGTCTGCTGAGCATGAAATTCAGGTGATTATTCTTTGATAAACCTTAACAGCTTGCTCTATCCATAATTACATTTAAATTTCTGTAGCCTTATCGTCAGACAGGTTAAAACCTGAATGAAGCGCTCTAACTGCTAGCTCTAGATAACGCTCTTCTATCACCACCGTTATCTTTATTTCTGACGTGGTAATTAACTGAATATTGATTCCTTCGCTTGCCAAAGCTTCAAACATCTGAGCTGCTACTCCGGCATGCGACCGCATACCTACTCCCACAATAGAAACCTTCGCAATACGATCATCGGAGTCAACTTCTAGAGCCCCAAGGTCAGCTGCAATCTCTTTTAATAGCGCTTCAGCCTGTTTTAAAGCAGCACGATGCACTGTAAACGTCATAGTTGCGGAGTTATCTTTGGCAACGTTTTGTACAATAACGTCAATCTCAATATTGGCTTCACTAATCGCGCCAAGGACTTTGTAAGCTACACCAGGCTGATCAGGTATACCCCGAATAGTCAATTTGGCTTCATCTCGATTAAATGCGATCCCTGATACTACTGGCTGTTCCATTTGGTCATTATCCTCAAGAGAGATTAAGGTGCCGGGGCCTTCTACAAAACTAGACATCACTCTAAGGGGTACACTGTATTTTCCAGCAAACTCCACAGATCGAATCTGTAATATTTTAGAACCCTGACTTGCCATTTCTAACATTTCTTCAAACGTTATCTGATCTAATCGCCTAGCGTCAGGAACCACCCGCGGGTCTGTTGTGTAAACCCCATCAACGTCGGTATATATTTGACACTCATCGGCATTAAGCGCTGCGGCTATGGCCACTGCAGTCGTATCTGAACCACCACGGCCTAAGGTTGTGATGTTTCCCGTCTCATCTATGCCCTGAAATCCGGCCACGACAACGACTCGACCTGCCTGTAAGTCAGTTTGCATGCGATGAGCATCAATTTCTTTGATTCTAGCCTTGCCGTGGACGTTATCGGTTAGGATTCTAACCTGTCCCCCAGTGTATGATCGCGCTTCGATACCACGTTTCTGAAGAGCCATACAGACTAATGCAATAGTTACTTGCTCCCCTGTACTCACCAACACATCCATCTCACGAGGATCCGGGGTCTCATCGATTTGATTCGCTAAACCAATAAGCCGATTAGTCTCACCACTCATAGCAGAAACAGCAACAACCACTTGGTTGCCGCAGTTATGGCTTTTCACCACCCTATCGGCAACTGCTTCGATGCGCTCCACAGTACCTACTGAGGTGCCGCCATATTTTTGGACTATCAGACTCATTAGTTTTATTCATTTACCAAAAAAAGGGTGGAATTAAACAACAATTCACCGTAAAAGTTAAGCCTTTAAGCTTATTCTGAGGCAAAAGGTATTATCTTTGCGTCCTCATGAGGCACCCGAACCATATCCACTATAAGAGAATAATTAGGATATTAGACTGATTTCTCGGTAATCCACTGGTATACGGACTTCAATGCCTTTGGTAACTGCGAAACATCACCAGTTGCACCTTGAGCCATATCGGGACGGCCACCACCTTTACCGCCAACCTGATCAGTCACAAACTTCAACAAATCACCTGCCTTAATTTCATCGGTTAGGTTCTTCGTGACCCCGGCAACTAAAGATGCTTTTTCTCCCTCAACAGCGGCTAGCATAAAAACACCCCGCTGCATTTTAGAACGAACCTGATCCGCAACACCTCGAAGACTTTTTGCGTCGGCACCCTCGACAATGGTCGAGAGAACAGATATACCACCAACATCTTGTAGGCCACTCATTAAATCGTTGCCAGCGGTATTAGCCAGCTTGCTTTTGAGTCTTTCTATTTCCTTTTGAAGGCGCCTATTATCATCAACAATAGACTGAGCTTTTTCATTCAAGCCTTGGCGGCCACTTCTAAGGATACTGAGGACGTCAGTAATTGCGTCTTGTTGGTCATCGCAAAAACTAACAGCTTTCATCCCAGTAACACCTTCAATTCGCCTAATACCAGATGCAACGCTGGACTCTGCTGAGATCCGGATTGCTCCAATATCACCTGAGCGAGACACATGAGTGCCGCCACACAACTCGATAGAGTAATCTCCACCAATACTGACAACTCGCACCTCATCCCCGTATTTCTCACCAAACAAAGCCACCGCGCCCTTGGCTTTGGCATCATCCATACTCATCACTTGTGTCGATACAGACGTATTTTTAAAGATCTCTTGATTAACAAGATGCTCAATACGGCGAACTTGTTCGTTACTGACAGCTTCTTCATGAGAAAAATCAAAGCGCAAACGCTGACTATCTACAAGAGAGCCTTTTTGCTCAACATGATTACCTAGAACCTGTCGAAGTGCTTCGTGCAATAAATGTGTCGCAGAATGATTCAATGCCGTGGCCTGCCTAACACCATGATCAACAACGCCATCGACAGAGTCACCGACGCTAAATTCGCCTGACAGCACCCGACCGATATGAATATGATGATTGCCAGCCTTGCGACAGTCAGTAATTTCTATTTTCGCTGACCCTTTTGTTAAAAACCCAGAGTCACCGACCTGCCCGCCAGATTCTGCGTAAAAAACTGTTCTATCTAGCACCAAGACAACTTCATCATCCTCTTCCGCCTTGGTTTCCGCCTTACCCGCAGTGAATAAGCCAATAATATTCGAACTCAACGCTAAAGACTCATAGCCGCAAAATTCTGTAGTGCCATCCACCCGAATACTGTCTGTGTAATCAACCGAAAATTGGCTCGCCGATCTCGCTCTAGACTTTTGCTCCTGCATACACTTCTCATAGCCAGCGATGTCAAGGGTGTAGCCCTTTTCTCTGGCCACATCATTCGTTAAATCAGTAGGGAACCCAAAGGTATCGTAAAGCTGAAATACTAACTCTCCAGACAATTCAGTCCCGGACATTTCCGCAAGAGCCGCCTCTAAAACACCCATACCTTTGTCTAAAGTACGCGCAAACTGCTCTTCTTCCTTCTTGATGGTATCGCTAATAACTTGCTTTTTTTCAAGCAATTCTGGATAGGCCTCGCCCATAATCTCACCCAGAGATGCCGTCAACTTGTAAAAGAAGTTACCATGGGCCCCTAAATTATGCCCATGCCGTAATGCTCGACGAATAATCCTTCTTAAGACATACCCCCGCCCCTCGTTTGACGGTTTGACCCCATCAACGATTAGAAACGCACAGGAACGTATATGATCTGCAATAACTTTCAACGAGTTATCCTGAAGATCTTTGCATCCAGTAACCACTGAGGCGTCTTTAATCAAATGCTGGAAAAGATCAATGTCATAATTACTGTGAACGCCTTGCATCACCGCAGCAACTCTTTCTAAGCCCATGCCTGTGTCAATCGAAGGCTTGGGGAGCGGTGTCATCGTGCCGCTGGCGTCACGTTCAAACTGCATAAACACTAAATTCCAAATTTCAATATATCGATCTAAATCATCGTCGGGGCTGCCCGGAGGCCCACCAGGAATATCCTCTCCATGATCCCAAAATATTTCAGTACAGGGGCCACAGGGTCCTGTATCACCCATTTGCCAGAAGTTATCTTCATCCAGCCGAGAGAGTCTATTAGGATCAATACCTATCTCATTGACCCATATGTCTGCCGCCTCATCATCACTTACATGTACCGTAATCCAGAGCCGGTCTTTAGCGAGCCCTAACTCTTCAGTCAGGAATTGCCAGGCAAAAGTAATGGCATCACGTTTGAAATACTCACCAAAGCTGAAATTACCCAACATCTCAAAAAAAGTGTGATGTCTAGCCGTGTAGCCTACGTTTTCCAGATCATTATGCTTGCCCCCAGCTCGAACGCAGCGTTGCGAGGAAACCGCACGACTATAACTACGCTGGTCTGCCCCCAAAAATACATCTTTAAATTGCACCATCCCAGCGTTAGTGAACAGCAGAGTTGGGTCGTTGCCAGGAACCAGGCTGCTGCTTGGCACGATCGTATGTTCCTTACTTGCGAAGTAGTTAAGGAACAAGTTTCGGATGTCAGCACTTTTCATCATTCTTTTTTAGTCACTTAGTTATTCTAAATTTAGTTTAAATCGCACTATAAAACCCAACCAATTACGGTTCTCCGAGGTCTGCCTCGACGAACATTGGTGCTGCTTTTAGACCGGCTAAAACATGCAAATGCAAATGAAATACCGTCTGCCCTGCGCCTTCTCCGTTATTGACTATCAATCGGAAAGCTTCATCAACCCCAGCATCTCGGGCCACCTCGGCGGCAACCCACATCAAATGCCCTAAAACAGACCTGTCCGCTTTACTAGCATCGACCAACCTTGGTATAGGTTGCTTTGGTATGACCAGCATATGCACAGGCGCCTGTGGCGCAATATCGTTAATCACGATACAGAGATCATCCTCATAGCGGATATCGGCTGGAATTTCACGGTTAATAATCCGAGTAAACAATGTAGCTTCAGTATTGGACATTTTTATGACCTCAGCTAATGTTGCCATCTCTAGCAACAGCACTCTTTAGTTTTTCATCGGGATCGAGGTGTCGAGCTTCGGACTCTAACATCACTGGAATCCCATCCTTTATCGGGTAAGCCAGACCGCTAGCACTGCAAATCAATTCCTGCGTCTCTTTGTTGTACTCCAAAGACGCTTTACTGAGAGGGCAAACCAAGATACTTAAGAGTTTTTTATCCACGACACTGTCCATTTGATTGTTCGGGCATTGTACGCAAAGTAGATAAAAACCGCCATGCTAGCAGCACCAATACTGAAACTGATCGACCTATGGATTGCATCATTTTAACGGTAACGCCTTAAGAACTAACTGAGGATCAATGCGCACTTGGTGCCAATTCATCCTCCAGTCCAAATGGGGGCCTGTAGCTCGACCTGTTGCACCAACCTGAGCGATAGGGTCGCCCCGCTGGACCAGATCCCCAACTTGAACCAAAATGGCGCTCAGATGTAAAAATGACGAGGTCAGCCCATGCCCATGATCCATGATCAAAGTACCACCAGAATAAAAAAGGTCTATTTCAGCCATGGTAATAATCCCTCCAGCGGGCGCACTCACGACACTTCCCGTCGGCGCGGCATAATCAACGCCATAATGCGGGCTTTTAGGCACCCCGTTATATACCCGCTGACTACCATAAACTCCCGTAATCGGGCCCTCTATGGGGGCCTCAAACCCACCTAGAAAATAGGCCTTTTCAAGCCTCAATTGCCTACCATTCCTGACCATAAGGCTGTCGCGCTTAATCCTTGTCAAATCAGCCTGTGATGGGCTTACCGTTCGCTGAGGGACCCCCTCAATTGCCTGCACGTTATAGCGCCTTTTTGTTATCTCAAAAGAATGCACCGTTGTCTCCCCATCAGGACCCTCTAAGGACACCTCCATTACTGAAGCTGAGTCCCTCCCTAAGCCAAGCAGAAATTGCCCACTAGGAGCCAGCTTTAATGGTTCTCCCTTATAGTTAACCTTATATCTAGGCTCGACCAAACCTAACACTAGGCTTCCTTGGGACAAGTCACCCTGAAAAGAAATCAACTCAACACCAAAGCTGAAGCCTGACCCGACAGCCCATAGAGCCGCTATCCAAAAATGCACCCTACTAGTACCTGATCTATTCATAGTCCTTCGGGCCTTATTACATGTCGTCTCATTTAGCTCCGCCTGTAGTAGTGTCCTTATCCGAACCTGAGTCAGAAGCCACCTCAACATAAGGCTCTATAGACTCAATAGAGCAAGGAATCCCCCTGTCTATAACCTCAAATTGATCAAAGCGAGCGCATAACTGCCTACCATGTGAGCGATGAATAAAACCTTCTCTCTTTATGCCGGGACATTCTCGACGTAATCTGAGCAATGCCTTTTTCTTTCCTCTCAGTTCTATGACTGCTGATTGATCGTCTACAAAACGAATCTTTTTTACACGCAGTAAAGAAATACAGCCATTACGAATACCCCAATCGGCTGGATTTAAATTGCTAATACCCTTTAGTCTATCGAGAATACTAGACCCAGGCGACCTAACCCCATTATCAGCAGCGCTCTCGTTCGCTCCATCAACTGCCGTATCATCTCCTGCAACAGCGCCTAATGGCATTAACAAAGTTAAAAATAATACGACTAACCTCATCATAGATAACACTCACGGTAGTTGACGAACAGAGCCTGACTATAATTCTCTAAGGGCGATTATGGAAGCAACAAAGCATCTGCACCAGCAATCCGCTTTAACCAAGCAACGATCAGAAGTGTAAAAGTTTCAAATCACTAAAGTAAGCCTATTACTATACATTTACCCTTACAGCGATGATTTCTTATCGGCGACTATCTTAACTAAAACGCCTGTTTTCTAGCATTAAGCATAGCCTTATAGATGATGCATAGTTATGATTGCTATTCAATAATTCACCCATCATAGACTTATACCTTTATTAATGAACATGATTGCTAAAAACACCTTTTGTCCCCCTCTCGTTTTAAAAAATGCACATGTTCAGAGTATTTTTAATAGCGTGGGCCCGCGTAAATTTCGCGCTAAAAGAATTGCTAAAAAACTTAACTCAAAGCCTCTCATATTATCAACACCTTTAAACATAAAGCTGACCGCGGAATTGGATTGCTGCGAGGATGTGTGCCGAGGGATCTCGAAAAATGCAGTGGTTATTCTTCTTCATGGGTGGGAGGGCTCAAGTCAATCTGCCTACCAGCTAACCACAGCTCATTATCTTTTAAAGCATGGATATGATGTTCTTAGATTAAATTTACGCGATCACGGGGAGAGTCATCATTTAAATAAGGAAATGTTCAACTCTACGATGATCGACGAAGTAGGTGATGCCATAGCCTCATTTCTGCAGGAATACGAATATCCAAACGTATTTCTCGCTGGATTTTCTCTTGGTGGGAACTTTACACTCAGAATTACCGCAGATCGGGCTAAGGAGCTTACTTTAAGAGCCGCTGTAGGGATCTGCCCTCCCGTCGATCCCAACAACGCGATGATCGCCCTCAACAACAGTCTGTTTATCTATGAGCAATACTTCTTCCGGCGCTGGACTCGCTCAATTCGAAAAAAACAAAAACATTTTCCTGATAGTGATTTTGGCGTCGAACTCAAAAAAGTAAAAACATTAGACGATGTCAATAATACCTTTATCCCAAAATATACACCTTTCGATGATGCTCAAAGTTATTTCGCGTCATATGCCCTAACTGGAGATCGTTTGAAAGAACTGGCTGTGCCCGCCTACCTCATCGCATCGAAGGATGACCCGATACTGCCAATAGAAGATATCGCGAAAATCATTAAACCAAAAAATCTTATTGTTGAAATTCAGGAAAACGGTGGGCACTGCGGATTTATTCAGGATCTCTCGGCTCATAGTTGGGTTGAACCTAGACTCGTGGAAATTTTCGATAGTTATTTAAAAGGATAAAGCTAAAACACCAGGCACTGAGGTCTAAAAGCGACGTTACTCACGACATTGTTCAAGCGCATGTTTTATTTGGTTAAAATCGAAACCCCGATATTGAAAGAACCTGATTCGCTTCGTGGTTTCTTTCGCGTCAAAGGGCGGAGTATTAGCGTACTTTTTTAGAGAAAGCTCCCGAATTAACTGAAACCAATCTTGACCCGCTTCTTCTAGTGCTGCAGCAATGAGCTGGTCAGACACACCACGTTCACGGAGGTCGTTTTCAATTCTAACCTGCCCGCAGTGTCTACTAATCCTGCTTCGGACAAACATTTCTGCAAACCGGCTATTGCTTACTAGATTATCCTCAGCAAGTTGCTGAACGACTTCATTAATAAGCTCGTCGTCCTCAAAGCGCTCGGACAGTTTTCTCACCAACTCTTTTACTGAATGCTCTCTTCGAGCCAAGAGATCCATTGCCTTGAGACGTATCGTTTTAGCTAAAAAAACCACCCTACGCTTGCTCCAAAGCTTGAATAAAACACTTAGCTGTCAGTGAACCAATCCCCCCCAGACAATCATTCTGCCCGGGGTGAATAAGTAACAGTTTGCTCTCAACGGTTTGGCAGGTCTTTACTTGTTCCATTTACTCATCTATTGGTGTTTCTTCAGCTTCGATTGTCTTTCTAGGTTCAGGTTCAACCAGGTATAGGTCGCGAATAGACTTTTCTAATTCTTTTGCTATTTTAGGATTTTCCTCTAAAAATGCAGCAGAGTTCTTTTTTCCTTGCCCTATCTTATTGCCTTGATAGGCATACCAAGCGCCAGCCTTGTCTACGAAACCTGCTTTGACCCCAAGGTCAATGAGTTCGCCATAGAAGTTAAAGCCCGTACCATAAAGAATCTGAGTCTCTGCCTGTTTAAAGGGTGGAGCTACTTTATTCTTAACGACTTTGATACGAGTTTCATTTCCAATTATCTCATCACCCTCTTTCACTGCACCGATTCTGCGAATATCCAAACGCACCGATGAGTAAAATTTAAGGCTGTTTCCACCTGACGTAGTTTCAGGATTGCCGAACATAACACCGATCTTAATTCGAATTTGGTTAATGAAAATAACGAGGCAATTCGCGTTTTTAATGTTACCGGTCAGTTTTCTAAGCGCCTGAGACATTAAGCGAGCCTGAAGTCCTACGTGATGGTCACCCATCTCGCCTTCAATTTCAGCTTTTGGCACTAAAGCTGCAACCGAGTCAATGACCACAACGTCCACAGCACCTGAACGAACAAGCATGTCAGTTACTTCTAATGCCTGCTCTCCGGTGTCTGGCTGCGACACGATCAGATC
>Ga0302119_10000042_pt1 | contig 42000 bp, 58 predicted proteins | sample AG5_Tmax_MG_FD_203114 | JGI IMG/M metagenome (GOLD analysis project Ga0302119, IMG submission 203114) | Marine microbial communities from Western Arctic Ocean, Canada - AG5_Tmax | ecosystem: Environmental > Aquatic > Marine > Oceanic | place: Canada: Western Arctic Ocean | collected 2017-10-01 | reverse complement strand
ATGGGTCTGTGTTCAATTTCGAGGGGGACAACATAATTGGCAGCAAGTGGCTCTTGAGAGCCGCACCCCCGCACAAATTCGGCGCGGAGATTTGGATGGGCTGGCTACCTCGTGACGAGTTCCACGTCGAATGCGTGGGTGAAAAGTTTATTGAGGAAGTTTTAGGGTAGGACGGCAATTGTCCCACCCCCTGTGCTATACTAGACGCATGATTAAAACAGATATGAAAGCAAGAGAATACACGAACCTACTACTGGAGCGCATTGAAGAGGGCTTGTATGATAAAGACCAAGTCATTATGGCTTGCGTTAAGCACATGAGCGAGGAAGCTGTGCAGGATATGATGCATTGCAACGAAATGTTATTTGATGAGGAAGAATTTGCAGAAGCCCTCGATGATGACGGGCGGGTCATCGACCCGCTGAACTTGGAGAATTAAATTATGAAAACAGAAACAAAAACAGAAGAAAAGTATTATAGAATAGAACTCGCCGCACTTGGAAAGAAAGAAGCTACCGGACGCTGGGGCGGATTTGATGAGGCGAATGCCTTTTTCTCCACCGATGCCAAGCCAGCAACAGCAGAGTTTATCAAGGTGATAGAGGCAGCTATGGATAAGACTTTTGAGCAACAGTCTCGCTATTGGCTAGACTACACCATTGGCAAGCTATTCGTGCAAGACGGATGGGAGAAGGTTAGCCCGATGTCTCCAGCGTGGGAGTATCGCACACCGACCACTATGTCGCACGCAGTATGGAAGGAGGTGCTGTGATGTGGTTCTGGGGTATAACTCTCACGTTCATGCTTGCGCTGGCAGCACAGGCGCAACTCACACAAGAGCAAAAGACCGTTGCCATGACTATACTTGGCGAAGCTCGTGGGGAGGGCAAGGCGGGTATGTATGCGGTGGCTTGCGTTATAGCTCAACGCTCCATCAATCGACACCTGACACCCGCACAGGTATGCAAGCAGGATTGGCAATTCTCTTGCTGGAATAAGAACGACCCCAACAGGGCAAAACTTCCAAGACTATTGCAGACGCACAGCATGCGGCACTATGCCATAGCATTAGCGCAGAGCCTCAACACGGTTGACCGCCGTTATGTTAACTATGCCGACCACTACATAAACCCGACAGGCATCCGGACACCAGACCACTTGAAGGGTAAGAAGGCGGTGCGCTCGGTTGGCAAACATCTGTTTTATCGCTTGAGGAAAGCTCCGACAGGCTTTCAATAAGTTGGCACGAAAAGTGCAGCCGCCGCCGTGCCAACCTTGAGTTGTTCACAATTCCCTGCGAATAACTTTCTCAGAAAAGCCCTTGACTTTTTTAAGTTTAAGTGTTACATTATACTAATGAAAGCAACAAAGAAAGACTTCGAATTCACCGCAGCCCTTATCAACGCCGCCAACAACGGCACGCCCGCCCCTGTGCTGGCTACCCTAGCCGCAACCCATTTCGCCAAGGACAACCCGCGTTTTGACGCTGACCGCTTCAAGGCTGCTTGTGGGGTGGATACTGACGCGGTGGCTTGCTTGTCGGACACAGGCACAGCGTCGTGGCTCGTTGACGGTCAACCCGCGTCAGTCCTTGAAAGAAACTGAAAAAACCGCTTGACTTTTTTAAGTTTAAGTGTTATATTATAACAATGAAAGCAACAAAGAAAGCCTACCCAAACCCCAGCAAAGCCCTTAAGATCCTCGACCTTAAAGCGAGCATCCTCCGCGAACAAAAGCACATTTGGCATTGCGAGCTAGTTATCGCTGCGTGTGCTGGTGCATCCCTTGTCCTCGTTGGCGTCATCGCCCATATGATGATAGCGGGAGAAGCGTGGACGTGGTAAAAAACCGCTTGACTTTTTTAAGTTTAAGTGTTACATTATAGCAATGGAAGACAACGACATACAAACAGCGAAGCTCTTGGATTTGATCTGCGAGGGAATCAACGCACCGACCGACCAAGAGGAGTATGAAGCACTTGAGCTTCAAGAAGAAAACTTTACAAGTATTTAATTATGAGAACATACCATTACCATATCGTTACAGGCGTCGCCGTCGCGTGGATCTTGCTGCAGTACTTAGACCGCTTGCGTGTCTGGTAAAGGTTGGCACGCGAGGTGCAGCCGCCGCCGTGCCAACTTTTTTGTGAATAACTTTTTGGGAAAACCGCTTGACAGCGCGCGCCGTCATAATTATATCCTTGGAAAAACTTCAATCATTATCCCAGTTAATAGGCTGCCAATTAAAACGCCTATAAAAATCCCGTGAATCAATATATCTTTTTCGTGTTCTTTGCGTAGGTCTGAAGATGGCAATTCCTCAATCAGTTGTTTTTTTGTTTTTTTCATAATCTTAATTCTCCCAGAAGGTTAGCGCATCATCATCACTGTGAAGCACGCGAGTTTCACTGCTAAAGTTCACGACCTTGAAGCTTTCCGTGCTCACTCCAAAATCATCAAATGTTCTATGCTCTACCACGGAGAAAAGTACCCCGTCAATAGTCATAAAATTCTCGTTGGTTTCCAACGCCGCATTTACTATTGTTCTTGTTTCCATAATTTTAATTCTCCAAAAAGTTTTTTACTTCTTCGTCGTTAGCGTAAAGCAAATGTTCAAATGGAACGGTTTTGCCGTAGCCTTCGCCTTGTGCGTTTTCTACCCAAACGCCTTCGCAGGGTAAAACGGTCAGCAACCGCACTTTTTCGTAAGTACCTTTAAGTACATAAATCGCTCCCAACTTTAAGTTGTGCGCTTGTTTGTTCATCATTACTATCATTCCCATAATTTAATTTCCCTTCACTTTTGAACGGTCGACGTAAACGTCAAATTCATTTTCGGTTAACTCTAACTCTGCACCATCTTCATCAATTGCAATGATGGTGTCAAATTCTGTGATTTCATCAACTATCATCAGTTGCATCCCAACGCGAATTTCATCGCCCACTTTTACTTCTATGTTTTCTATTTTCATAATCTTTACTTCCAGCAATCGGTTTCGTCAATTTCGTAGTTCCAAGTGTCTTGGTCGTGGTCGCGGTAATCGTGGCCGAAGCTATCATTACGGACACCGGTAAAGGTTTCATCTTCGTTACTGAGTAAGCCCTTAACGGTTAGCTCGTTTGTGTTTTCTTTTTCTTTCATATCTGTTTCAATTATCATAAGTCTATTATAGCATAGAGGGTGGGACATTTGCAGTCCTACCTTGTGACTTTCTTTTTCTTGTCGTCTGCGAGGTTGTGATGCCACACTGTTTCGACGTCATTGCCATCAGCACTCACACAGCAGATTTCTATGCCTCCAACGCTTAACCCTGCTTCGCGCCCGCAGCGCATTAGCTCGCCCGCATCAATCAGCAGTTTGTTGAATGACTCGCGACACTTCACAAGGGAGTTGCAGCGGTCACCTAAGAACCAGAGTTCGTAGGTTGGTTTTTCTTTCATATCTGTTTCAATCATCATGCTGTAAGTATACCACACGGGGTGAGACATCTGCAGTCCTACCTTGAGAAAACTAAAAAACTTTTTCTCTGGATTGTTGGCACGCGGCGGGCTGCACGCACCGTGCCAACCCTCATCCATCACGCTGTGTCTCAAGCGTAGTTTCAACAAGGCGGCACGGTGGGCTGTTATACTGGCAGAACCCTTGTGGTTCCCCATTTGCGTTTAGCAATCCGCTTGGCGTGAGCCAAGTCAAATGCTTTGATGTGGGTGGTGGTGGTGGTGCCATTGCTCCACGTTGCGATTCTTACTTCAAAAAGTTCGTCTTTCATAATCATTTTCATACGTCTAGTATAGCACACGAGGTGGGACATTTGTGGTGCTACCCTTCCAAAAAGTTTTTCACCTCCACGGCGTTGGCGTAAAGCAAATGCTTAAACGGTATGGTTTCGCCGTAGCCTTCGCCCCGTGCGTTTTCTACGCTGGCGCTGCATCCGATGCTTACCAGTCGAACTTTTTCGTAAGTACCCTTGAGTACGTAAATCGCGCCCAGCTTTAGGTTACGCGCTTGTTTCATTTGTGGCATTGTTATCATTCCCATAATTTTTTACTTCCAGCAATCGGTTTCGTCAATTTCAAAATTCCAAGCATCTTGGTCGTGGTCACGGTAATCGTGGCCGAAGCTGTCATTTCGAACGCCGGTAAAGGTTTCGTCTTCGTTACTGGTCAAGCCCTTAACGGTTAGCTCGTTCGTGTTTTCGTTTTTGTTTTTCATATTCTTAATTTGTTATGCGTTTAGTATACCACGGGAGGTGGGACATCTGCCGTCCTACCTGCACATTTCTTCAAGTTTTTCTCTTTTCAATTCCGCATCTTCTTCGTGGGTGAAAAGTCTACCCGCTTCTACCTTGGCGATGATGGAGGGGGAACGCATCCAAAAGTTCTCTCGCACGTTGGCGGGTGATGTACCAGTTGCACTCCAGCGTGTGCCGCTGGTGGTGGTTACGATAAAGTCGGTTGTTTCTTTTGTGTCTTTCATATTCTCTTTCATACCATAACATACCCCACTTTTTAAAGAAAAGCAAATCCACAGAGCAGAAAGTTGGTGCAGAATACCCCACGAAAACAGTACTCAAACGAGGGTCGGGAAAAAACTTTCAGAGGGTGGACAGCCAATGTCCCACCTAAAGGTTGGCACGGGACGTGCAGCGCCCGCCGTGCCAACCTATGGAAAAGTTATTAACACCCTGTGAATATCTTTTTAAGAAAAATGCCCTCCAGCCCTTGACTTTTTTAAGAAATGGGGTTATATTATAGCAATGAAAGAAATGAGATTAAACCAAAAAGCAAACAACCTCCAATGCGGGAGGATTTACATCAATGCAAACACGGGCGAGCCTTGCCGCCTTGTCAACATCGTACCTTGCGAAGGTGCTTGGTTAGAAAACGCATTTGGAGATGGTTATGGTGAGTCAGTAGCATTCGAGGATGTGTTTTACGCATCCCTCGATGAGGTTACGGATTTCCTGCAGGATTTGGAAGTCCACGACGACAACACTTTAGTGAAAGGCTAATTTTATGCGAACCACTTACAGAGGGAACAACAGAGCGCGGGACATAAGGAAAATGCGCGAGATTCTTGACTACCAACAAGCCAAGGCTGACGGTAGGGTTAAACTGATGAGAGAAAAGTATTTTGCAAAGGAGCCAAGCAAGTTGGCGAAGGTTTGGGATTCCATCAAGGCTATTTTCTCTATTTTGCTCGCGGGGTTGGTCGCGAGCGCGGTCTTTCTCTTTGTCCTTGGTTATTTTATGTCGGCCATTAAGTAAAAGGGCACCCACCCCATTATTGAAAAATTATGGCTCTTCTTTTAGTCAACAAGTGGGGGGGTGTTAATTTTCTTTCTCCCCAGCCAATTTAAATCTTATTAATAAACAATTCCAAAAAAATCCGCGAAAGCACCTTTAAAATATTGCTTTTTGCATATACCCTTACTAATATAGCTGGGAGCTATGTGAGAATGGGAAAATGGAGCTACAGACCTACAAAAGTGAAAGTAGAAGTTAGAAATTGCGATCTCGGCAGAGGGGTATTCTGCACGAAGCCAATAGCTCCTGAAGAGCTAGTGGAGTTTTGCCCGTACGTAAAGACTACTCATGAAAAGATACCCTCGCCATTAAATGATTATATTTTCGCTTTAACTGACCCAGACATGTTTAAGCGCTCAGTCGATGACTCAGAGGAGTACAAAGAAAGAGTGAAGCCAGTGATGCTCATGTTGGGATTCGGAGCAATGTACAATCACTCAGATCGCCCAAACCTATCTTGGGAGTTTTTTTGTAAAAATCAGCTAACTGATAATGTAAAAGAACAATACATAATATTTCGCGCACAGAGACACATAATGCCTAACGACGAACTGACAATTAGCTATGGTGCTCCCTACTGGGCAGAACGCCCGCATTTGAGCAAAGAAGACTTATAAAAAATGAAAGGTATAATCCTAGCAGGAGGTAAAGGAACGCGTCTCTGGCCGCTATCTCGCGCCATTACGAAGGGTTTGCTGCCGGTATATGACAAGCCAATGATCTACTACCCGCTGACTACATTAATAGAGAGCGGAATAAAAGACATTTGCTTAATATCATCTCCAGAACAAATATTTAATTTTAGTAACTTATTGAGCGATGGGAGTCAATTCGGCGTAAACATTACATACGAAGTACAACCAACGCCCACGGGCATACCACAAGCCTTTACAATAGCAAAAGAACACATAGAAGATGATGACGTAGCTCTCATACTCGGAGATAATATATTTTATGGTTCTAATGTATTTAAGAAAGCCTTTGAAGAATTCCAATCAGGTGGAGCTATTTTCGGATATGAGGTAAATGATCCGACTAGATATGGGGTGGTTGAATTTGATGATGCTCAAAATGCGATTTCTATCGAAGAAAAGCCAAAAACCCCTAAAAGCAACTTCGCAATTCCGGGACTATATATATTTGAAAATTCAGTAGTAGACATTGCAGCAGGAATTAAGCCTTCCGCCAGAGGAGAGATGGAAATCACAGATGTAATTCGACATTATCTTAATAAAAAAGAATTAAAAGTATATCCAATAAATCGCGGATGCGTTTGGCTCGATGCGGGCACTAGCAGAAGCTTCCACGAGTCTTCTGAGTACGTTGAAGTCATCGAGAGGAGACAGGGTATTAAAATCGGCTGCCCAGAGGAGGCTGCGCTAAGATCGGGACTGATAACTAAGTCTGAGCTCATGATGAACATGCAAAGTATCCCAGATTGCGACTATAAAGACTATTTAGAGAAGGTTTTAGGTAAATGACACAACAGCCAAGGCATCATGGATAAGCACAGTCTAAGTTGGAAAAATAGATTAAAACTTTGTTGGGAGGTCTTTTTCACAGGAAAATATAACCCATCAGATTACAAAACTATTCATGAGCAAGAACAATGGGACCAATGTAGACAAAGAGATAAAGAAATGGATGCAACTAAAAGACCTAGGACATACCCTGTAATAAAAATCAAAGATATAAAGCATAGTGGATGTAACTATACAGACTATTTCGAAAGATGAATAATAATAACAATTTAGTAATATTAATCGGCGCATCTGGTTATATCGGTCAACAATTCATCCATGAATTAATTGATAGAGATATTAGATTTTTTGAGATTAGTAGAAAGACTATAGATTATTATAACTTTGATCATTTGATTGGGTTTTTTCATTCAACCAATCCTACCTTTGTAATTAACTGCGCGGGTTTTACGGGCAAGCCGAACGTAGACGTTTGCGAGGACAATAAGGAGGAAACGCTTTTGGCTAACGCAGAGCTTCCAAGAACTATTGCTAAAGCATGCAAAGCCTTTGACATACCTTTCGGTCATGTATCTTCAGGCTGTATATACGGCGGATATGAGAAAGACTTCACTGAAGAGGACGAGCCTAACTTTTGCTTTGATAGTCCACCATGCAGTTATTACAGCGGGACAAAAGCTCTTGGTGAACATTACATAACTAATATGTATGACCAGCACTATATATGGAGATTAAGAATACCATTTGATGAGTACGACAGTCCTCGCAATTATTTAACTAAACTTCAAAAATATGACAGACTTCTTGATATGAAGAATTCTATTTCTCATAGAAGTGATTTTGTCAAAGCATGTATTGAGCTTTGGCTTAATGATTCTGAATATGGAATTTATAATGTTGTTAATTCTGGCTCCGTCACAGCCCAGAGGGTTGTGACTCTAATTAAAAAATATTTAAATTTATCTAAAGACTTTGAGTTTTTCAAAAGCGAAGAAGAAATGTATAAAGTTGCAGCGAAAGCTGCAAGATCTAATTGTGTTCTCGATAATTCAAAATTGATTTCCGCAGGAGTTGAAATAAGGAGCGCGGAAGATGCAATCATAGATTCATTAAAAAATTGGAAAGAAAATGTGGAGGTTTGACTTCATAAACTACCTGATAAAGAGTAGAGGGTATACAAGCTATTTAGAAATAGGTCTGGCGGATTGTGACAAAAACTTTAACCAGATAAAATGCGAGCACAAATCCGGGGTCGATAGGAAAACGCTAGAGGACCTCGCGAATGTTGAATCGAACAAGCGTATAAAACTATATGCTCCATGTACGTCCGACGCTTTCTTCAAAAAATATATTGAAAGAAATTATGATATTATTTTCGTCGATGGTTCACACAAAGAGGCAGACGTAGACAAAGATATAGACAGTTCTTTAAAGCACCTAAATGAGGGAGGAGTAATTATTATACATGACTGCATGCCCCCTGAGTGGGACATGGCTCAAGAGAAGCCAATGCACGGTAGATGGTGTGGTACGGTTTGGCGATCTATCGTGAAGATTAGATGTAGTCGAAATGATTTAAAACTTAATATTGTTGATTGTGATTTAGGCTGTGGTATACTGGAGAAGGGCGAGCAGGAAGTATACAAAGCTCATAGTCTAGAGCGATGCTTAGATTGGAAATTTTTTAAAAAAAACAGAAACGATATATTTAACGTTATATCTACAGAAGAATTTTTTAATATTTATAAATGAACTTGTTAGTTACAGGAGGATGTGGGTTTATAGGGTCGAACTTCATAAATCATGTAATAAACAAAAAAAGTATTTGTAAGCTGGTTAATGTCGATTGTCTTTCTTATGCGGGCTCGTTACGTAATACAAGGGAAGTCTCCCGCAATCCTAAATATCTATTTGAAAAATATGACCTATCAGATCGCAAAAGAGTTTATGACACCTTCTATAAGCACGATATCACCCACGTCGTTCATCTGGCGGCCGAGTCCCATGTAGATAATTCCATCAAAAATCCAGACGTTTTCATAAAATCAAATATTATTGGAACGCATTCTTTATTGGAGGTTTGCAAAAAATACAAAGCAAGGTTTCACCATGTTTCCACCGATGAGGTTTATGGAGAAGCGAAGGGCAAGGAAAAGTTCTCAGAGGACACCCCCTACGCCCCAAAGAATCCATACTCAGCAACCAAAGCCGCCTCAGACCTTTTAGTTAGGGCGTATGTCAATACGTACGGAGTTAAAGCGACAATCTCCAACTGCTCAAATAATTATGGTCCGAATCAGCATGATGAAAAGTTTATACCTACGATTATCCGATCATTAATAGGTGGAGGCAAAATTCCCGTATACGGTAATGGAGAAAATGTTAGAGACTGGATATATGTGGCCGATCACTGCTCGGCACTATGGAAAATTTTGAAAAATGGAAATATGGGTGAAACATATTTAGTAGGGGCGAATTGCGAGAAAACGAATCTACAAACCATATCGATGATATGTGATATGTTGAAAATTGATATGGCCGAACATGTTGAGCATGTGAAAGATCGGCTCGGGCATGACTTAAGATATGCCATAGATAGCTCCAAGGTTATTAAAGAGTTAAAATGGAAGCCTAGAACTAATTTCGACAAAGGTCTTGAAAAAACGGTAAAATGGTATAAGAATAAATATGCATGAGACGTCACTAAATAATGTAAAGGCTCACATAGATTTCTTCGGAAAGAAGGGGGGAGAATGGAGAATCTCTGGCTGGGTTTTCCTGACTAACGATAACCCTCAGGTTACTGGAGGCATTGAAGCACATAACCCCCAAGTTAGACTCTTATTAGATTACGGTGGTCGCACCAAGAGCTATATAGCCTTTGAAACAGATAGACCAGACGTGAAAAAGACCTATCCTGAATCAGGAGCTCCACTGGCTTGCGGGTTTGATATCCCATTCGTAAAAGACGATGGGGTTGCTAAGGGAGAACTGCAAATATATATTGGTGAAGAACATAGAACCTTTTTAAGCGCTGACTTCGAAAACCTAGGAAAGACTAATCTATATAAGGGAGACCAACCCGCGATTTCTGTTAACAACACTCATCCGAGTTTAGTGGTCGTCGATGACTTTTATAACGATCCAGATGCGGTGAGGGATTTTGCTCTTGGCCAAGAATTTAATCCCCATATAGAAAGCCACAAAGGACAAAGAACGGAGCTAAGTTTTGTTTTTCCCGGCACGAAAGAATTTCTCGAAGACTCGCTAAAGAAAAAAATAACGAAATGGGACTACGGAACTAATGGAGTTTTTCAATTTTGCACGTCCGAAGACCAGCTGGTTTATCATGTGGATGGTCAAAAATATGCAGCAGTAGTTTACCTAACTCCAGACGCTCCTCCAAGCTGCGGCTCTAGCTTTTGGAAAAGTAAGAACAACGGGCTAATGCATTACCCCAAAGAATCTGACTGCGATAGACTCGGGAAAGATACTGAAGAGCTTTTTTGGGAAATGTTTAATGGGGATTTTTATGATGGAACGAACTGGGAATTGGTAGACGTTATAGGTAATGTTTATAACAGGATGGCAATATGGGACGCGCAGTTAGTACACTCCGCAACCAAATATTTCGGTAATAAAAAAGAGAATAGTAGACTTTTTCATATGTTTTTCTTTGATGCAGAATAGTATTTTAGTGTAAATATTATTATAGAGCATCAAATTATGTCGACACCACCGAAAAAGAGTTTTAGAAAAAAATCTAGAAATCAAATTAAGAAGGAGACAGTTGAAGAAATTGAAGAAGCTTTAACAGGCTTTACTGTTCCTAATCCTATCAAAAGCAAAATCAAACTAAAAAACTTCAACTGGAGCGAAAACCAAAAAAAATTCTTCAAACTCGCTCTAGATAAAGAAACTAAGTTAATCTTCGTAAGCGGTCCAGCAGGCACGAGCAAGACGCTGCTTTCTGTCTATTGCGGTCTTCAACTTCTAAACATGAAGATGATAAGCGATATAATGTACCTACGATCAGCCGTAGAAAGTAGCGCGCACAGCTTAGGATTTCTGCCGGGGAGCGCGGAAGATAAGCTTGCATTTTACAACTTGCCCTTTCTAGACAAGCTTGACGAATTACTAGTTTCCACTAGACCCGAAAAGTTAGAGGAAGAAAAAAGGGTTTCAATGTTCCCCGTGAACTTCGCTAGAGGAATGAATTGGACAAATAAATGCGTAATTTTAGACGAGGCTCAAAACTGTACGGAAAAAGAAATCATTACTGTTTTAACTAGGATGGGGGAAGGATGTAGATGTTTTGTCTTGGCTGACCCGATGCAAACAGACATCAAAAATACCAATCTCTCCGGAGGCTTTGAAAAAATGTATAGAATTTTCGAAGACGAAGAGAGTAAGAAAATGGGCATTCACAACTTCTCTTTTTCCGAAGACGATATCATGCGCTCAGAGTTAGTAAAATTCTTAGTTAAGAAACTTGGTCAGGGAGGGAAGAAACAATGACTAAAGAAGAAAAAGAAAAACTACAAATAGAAAACGAAAAACTTCGTATTGAAATTACCGCTCTAAACGCCGGCATCGTGAAACTGGAAGAAGAAACAAGACACGAAGTCGCCGAAACGAGGATTGCTGAAGCCGCAGCCCTAAAAGCCGAAGTAGAAGCGCACACCGCGTGGAGGAAGCAGCAAAAAGAAATGCATACCGACGAAGAGAACCACCTCTACAGATTTAATCGAGATGTTAGTTCCGCTTCTGTGGCGGCATGCATGTCGAAACTGACGCTGTGGCATAGAGAAGATCCAAAGTGCGATATAGAAATCGTCTTTTCTTCTCCCGGCGGTAGTATTATCGATGGCTTTGAGTTGTTTGACTTTATTCAAGAGCTAAGGGCTTCAGGACATAAGATCATAACTGGGTCATTAGGCATGGCCGCTTCAATGGCTGGTATTTTACTTCAGGCTGGAGATGTAAGGTGGATAGGTCACCAAGCATGGATGATGATTCATAGAGCTGCCTTCGGAGCGATTGGCAAGACTTATGAGGTCGAAGACGAGGTAAGATTAGTTAAAAGAATAGAACAAAGAATCGTAGATATCTTCACATCAAGGTCTAAGCTAACAAATCAAAAAATTAAAAGAAATTGGGATCGCAAAGACTGGTGGATTGACGCAGACGAATGTCTACAGTTGGGGTTAGTTGACGAGATAAAAGCAATTATGCCCGGACACTGTAAAGCGTCTAAACCCAAAGCTTCAAAACCAAAACCAAAGCCCGCCCCGAAAAGGAAAAGGAGGTCAAAATGAACCAACACCCAGAGTTTGCAGCGAATCAAGACTTCCATGAGTCAAAAAGGCTATCGGAAGAAGGCGAGCGAAGAGTAGCTTTAGTCGACATCGACGAAACCATATGCTTTTATCCCGACAAAAGGCAATACAACATGGCGGAGCCAAGCGAAGAGAATATCGCGAAAATAAATAAGTTATACGACGAAGGTTGGCGAATCATTTACTGGACAGCCAGAGGAGGGTCTCCGAAGTCTGTAGCGGCAGGGAGATGCTATTATGAGTTTACTTTAGCACAGCTAAAGTCTTGGGGCTGTAAGTTCCACGAGTTGTCAACAGGGACTAAGGGGACGCATATCAAGCCTCCATACGACCTAGTCGTAGATGACAAAGCAAAAAGAATAGAAGAGTTATAGACTTTAAGTGTATTATTAACAAATGGGAACGTGGAGCTCAAGCATCGGAAAGTTTAAAAAGAAAGATCCAAACCATGGGCAAGAAAGACTAAGAAAAAATAAGATTATGAGTAAATTATTGGGAAGCTTTAGACACTGGTTTTGTAAAGTGGGATTGTGTAATCTAAATAAGTGCAAGTGCGCTTGCCATCAAAAAAAGTGTTGTAAAAATCTTGATTGCAGATGCAAGAGCTAAGAAAGACCTTTTTTCTCTTGCTCTTCTCGACGCGCTGCGTATTCGCCCCAATCGCCTCCTTTGTGAGGAATATCTAAGTCTTTTGGCTCAATCGAGCATCCTATTTTATATAAAGCCATTCTGCCTTCGTGGGCTATATTGTTGGCTCTACATGACATCAAGCAGAAATCCGGGTTCGAGGATTTGCAGTGAGGAAGTGTAAGTTCTTCTATTTCCTCAAAAATTGCGTCTAATTCAGCCAATCTAGACGATAGCTTCATATCTATATTTACACTTTAATTTATAAATAAATAATTATTTATATTTATTTGTCGTCATTTGATGCTATGATATGAGAGGAAAAAACTATGAGTAAATTAAAAATGTACTGCCCTAGCTGCGGGTCACTTAATCTCTATTCCGGAGAAAAGCCTAGATTTTGCCAATCTTGTGGGCTTTCTTTTTCGGGATCTGGAGAAGAAAGCGAGCAAAGCCATGAAGAGAGCCTTGATGAAGATTCTGAAGTTGAAATTCCCGATCTGTCTGGGCTAGACGTAGAGATAACAAAATACCCGAACCCAAACGAGACACTCGGGCAAATTGCCGGAACAGTTTCTCCATCAAAATCACCGAAGACACAACGCCGAGGCTCTTCCCCCAAAACCTCTAAGGAAATTTTAGCTGAATTCCAAAAGGAGGCTGGCACTCGCGGAAGAAACGCCAATGGCTGAAAACGAAAAACTTGAATTTGAAGATCATCTCGATCTAATTGACGAAGAGATCAGAAAAAGAAGGGGCAAGTGGAACCTTAAGTCTCTTGCTTGGATGGACTTTGATGACGTTTCTCAAATCATAAAATTCCACCTCTTCAAAAAGTGGCACCTATATGACTCCGAGAAGCCTCTGGGTCCTTGGCTGAACAAGATCATATCAAATCAAATTAAGAATCTGATAAGAAATAACTATGGCAACTATAGCAGACCTTGCCTAAGGTGCGCCGCAGCCGAAGGAGAAGACTTGTGTATAATCTACAAAAAGCAATGTTCCGCATGCCCTTTATACGCGCATTGGGAAAAGAACAAAAAAAGAGCTCATGATCTTAAAATTGCAGCGCCGCTAGAATACCACTATGTAGAAGTACAAAACCAATCTTACGAAGAATCAAATTTTGACTCTAATGTAAAAAAATTGCACTCGAAAATGGAAGAGATTCTAAAGCCCTTAGAGTGGAAAATATATAATCTCCTTTACGTGAAGAACCTAGATGACGACGAGGTCGCCAAAGAGATGGGCTACAAAACATCCGAAGCGAACAGGTCGCCGGGATACAAGCAAATCAAAAACATTAAGAAAAGCATAATCAAAAAAGTCAGAAAGGCTTTGGACAACGAAGAGATAGACCTTTATTAAAATGTCAGAAGTTATTTTATCAGAAGAGCAGGAAGAAAATATTCTAAACGAGTGGAACTCTAGAGAAAAAGATCCACCTTCGTTATTGGAGTTAATACACATTGCTTATCCCGACGACCCTAACATTGATGGAAGAACCAAGGAGGGCAAAGCAGTTAAAAAATTTTTAGCCACAAGAGACTTAAAAGCGAGAGGAGCGCATGAATATCAACGAAAAGAAAAACTAAAGCTGACGAATGAAGACAAGGAATTCGTTAAAAATTACCTTAGCTCCATGTCTTCAAACGAAATAGCAAGGGTCGTATTCAAAAACGAAACGCTTATGCCCCTTAGCCAAGAGACTAGGACTATAAACGAATACATAAAAACTTTAGAAAGCGAAAACGACGAAATAGAAACTTACGAAAACACATCCGACATCCCCACTGGAGACTTCAAGCCGCCGTCTACATTTCATCTAGCCGTTAATAGAATTAATAAGTATGTGCTCAATGGCATAAATAAAGAAAAAATTTCCGCGAAGCAAAAGAAGGACGTTCATTCTTTAATAGGCTATATGGCTACTTATAGATTTGTTCATCTAATTAATAGGTTTGATAGCGTGATCAATAGAGAGCTATACGAAAGTAGCTTCGTACGATATACATACGACAAAAATGACCTAGCTCAAGAAGAAGTCGATCAGTATATAATTCTTTCTTCTGAGGTAGTGATTTCAGCGACCATACAAAGAAGGGTAGAACGACTTAACAGGCTATTAGACGACGTATCAAACGACACAGAGGGGAGAAGGATCTCTATGGCTTTAGTTGAATCTATTAATACGGCGCAAGGAGAATACCATCAATCAGTAAACAGGCAACATAAGCTCTTAGATGACCTGAAAGAAAAAAGAAGTAACCGCTTAAAAAATCAACTCAAAGATAACGCGAGCATATTAAACCTAGTCGAGGCTTGGAAGTCAGAAGAGCAAAGGGTACAAATGATAGAATTAGCTGAAAGAAGGAAAGGAGACCTTAAGGATGAAATAGAAAGCCTTAAATCCATAGATGACGTAAAAGCTAGGATCATGGGTATAACCGAAGAAGAGGTTTTAGATTAATGAGCTTAAAATGCAAAGCATGTGACGCTGAATTTGAGACGGAGCGCCAACTTCACGGACACCTAAAATGTCATGATTTAAGGATGGCTTCTTATTATCAAAAGTATTATCCTCGTTACGATTTAGCCTCTGGCGAAATAATAAAATTCAAAAATAAAAAACAATATTTCGAATCTGAATTTAACTCAAGGACGTCTCAAAGAAAATGGATAGAGAGTCAGCCGAAAGAAAAAGCTGTAAAGTACTTAAGCAACATAATCAGAGAAAGGAAAGAGGCTAAAAAGCTAATCTACGCGCCTTGTCAGGTTGAATTAAGGAGTACGAAAATACCGTCTATCCTTTTTTATGAAAAACATTTAAATTATTATGAGCTTTGCTCCGACCTAGGCTTGAAAAACAAATTCACGAGCATAGAGGATATCGCAGCAGGCTCAGAGCACGAAACCTACGATAATTTAAAAATCTACATAGACACAAGAGAGCAGGCTCCCTTAAAAATAGACTACCCCGCAGAAGTCAAAACTCTCAAATTCGGAGATTATACCCTGAGCGACAAAGAACTAACGTGCAATTGTTATATTGAAAGGAAGTCTCTTGCGGATTTCATATCGACTTTGAGCGTTATGAATTTTGAGAGGTTTAAAAGAGAAATAGAGAGAGCTGCGGAAGACAAAGCTAATTTAATCATCTTAGTCGAAGACACTTTATCTCACGCTCTTTCGTTTAATTATTTGCCGCACATCTCGAAAAAGATACGAGCGACACCGGAATTTATTTTTAGAAATACTAGAGATCTTATCCAGCAATACCCGCATATACAATTCCTTTTCGTGAACGGAAGAAAAGAGTCTGTGCGAGTTATGAAAAAAATATTTTTCTCTAAATGCCTTTACAAAAAGACAGACTTGCAGTTAGCCTACGATAGGAAAATTCTTTAAATGTGGTACGCGCCAGATAAGTACAAAGTCGAGCCGGAGAGAATAAACTCTACCCTTTTAGATTTAAAGGGGGAGCTCGGAGACAAAGAGGCTAAGATTACTTTGGCAAAATTTTTGAACGCTAATCTCGGCTTTACTACAGAATTGATCTCAGGCATTAAATTAGCTCCCTTCCAAGAGATAACATTAAGGGGGCTAATGAATAGAAATTTCTCCATGTGCGTTTGGGGTCGTGGCTGCGGTAAGACTTTCATAGCTAGCGTATTTTGTTTTTTGCAATGCATTTTTAATCCGGGAACGAAGATTTTAATAGCTGGACCGACGTTCAGAACCGCTAGGTTTATTTTTAATAATTTGGAGAAAATGATAAGCAGCAAAGGCGCGGAGTTGTTGCGGCAAGCCTTTTCAATAAAGCCCTCTAAAAGAAACGATCAATATGAGTGGTTAATAAACGGTGGCTCAATCACGGCCATCCCATTAAGCGGAGAAAAAATTCGTGGCTTCAGAGCGAATATACTTGTGCTAGACGAGTTCCTCTTGTTGCCCGAGGAGCTTATATCCACAGTCTTAATGCCGTTCCTAGTAGCGCCCCAGAACATGAAGGAGAGGATTGAAGTAAGAGAAATGGAAACGAACTTAATTATAGAAGGCAAGATGAAAGAAGAGGATAGAATGGTTTTTGGGAACGATTCTAAAATGATAGCTCTGTCTTCGGCCAGCTATACTTTCGAGAACTTATATCGGACATATAAAGAGTGGATGGGAAATATATATTCAGACAAGGAAAGCAGCGCAAAGTATTTTATATCTCAAATGGGCTATGAATCCCTTCCGGAAGAAATGATAGATCATACTATCATTGAGGAAGCTCAAAATGGTGGCCAATCTCACTCTTCTTTTTTAAGGGAATATTGTGCTCAATTTACAGACGGAAGCGATTCTTATTTTAGCGCGAAGAAAATGCATGCATGCACTATTCCAGATGGAGAAGAACCGACGACATTAACCAAGGGAAAGTCAGGAGCAAAATATATATTAGCAATCGACCCGAGCTTTAGTAACAGTCCGTCTTCTGATTATTTTGCCATGGCGTTAATGGAGGTTGACAAAGAGACGCAAGAATCAATTCTCGTGCATAACTACGCGGTTGCAGGCGGAGACTTAAAAGACCATATTAAATATTTAAATTATTTATTTAACAACTTCGACATTATTATGACTGTCATTGATAATGCCGGCTACCAATTTTTGGATAGCGCAAATGAGCACAAATTATTCATTGACAATAGAATCAATTTGAAGTTCCTAGACTTTGAAAGCGAAAAAGATGGAGTGGAATACGACAAGCAGCTTATCAAACTAAAAAGGCAATACAATAAGGAAAACTACAAAATTTGCTTTAAACAAAACTTTAGCACTGATTTTATCCGTAAGGCGAATGAGCATCTTCAAGCCTGCATAGATCATAAAAAGATGTGGTTTGCGTCAAGAACAACGGCCAACGGATCAGTGTTTAGCCATCAGTCTAGCGGCCACGTAAATCTTAAGTTAGTAAACGAGATAAACATGGGTGAGTTCATTGAGACTCAGGACTCTTTAATTCATCAAGTTAAGAAGCAATGCGCCCTCGTGGAGGTCAGGACAACGCCAAGAGGGTCACAGACCTTTGATCTACCCCATCATCTCAAAAGGAGCACTTCAGCTAACAGGGCTAGAAAAGATAATTATACGGCATTAATGCTAGCTACTTGGGGGGTAAAATGCTACTTTGACATGCTGAGTCAAAAAACTGACACAAATACAACCTTTTCTCCGAGAATGATCGAGTAAGAAGTGTAATATTCATTAAGAAATGAGCGAGAACCGCAAAAAAACTAGCGCGAAGACGACGACGGGAAAGCGCGCCGCCCCCAAAAAAGCCCCAAAGGCAGTGAGGAAAGCAAAGCCCGAAGAGACGAGCGCGGGGGCGAAGCCTCTCTTAGCGTATGAAGAGTCTCTCGCCAGTAGCACGACGAGAAGCAGAAGGAATCTCTCTACCACCATACAAAGGACCGATAAGTATAAAAACATAGAAGATGGTCTTGTCCCTTTTAAATACGCGACGTCTTACTCTAAAAATGGAATTGAAGTTAGGGACGCCGTCGTCCTTTGTCAAAAAGCGTATTACAATTTTTCTACATTTAGAAACGTAATAGATCTCATGACGGAGTTCTCAGTAAATGATATATTTTTTAAAGGCGGCAACAAAAAGGGTAGAGAATTTTTTGACGCATTTTTTAAAAAGATAAATATCTGGTCTTTGCAAGACAAGTTCTTCAGGGAATATTATCGCTCGGGCAACGTATTTGTATATAGACTTGACGCGGACTTACTCCCAGAGGACGTCCAAAAGATATCTCAAGTTTTTGGTTCAGAAAAGAGTCTCGCCGCGAACACGATTAAAGTCCCTTCTCAGTATGTGCTTTTGAATCCTGCGGATATTCAAATGACTGGTTCCCTATCTTTCCAGAACGTAGACTATTCTAAAACTCTTTCTGACTGGGAGCTACAAAAGCTCAGAAACCCGCAGACAGAAGCGGATCAGGAAGTGTTTGACAACTTGCCTGAGGATATCAAAAAAGCGATTAAAAGCAAAAAGACTGGAGTTGTATTGTTGCCCCTAGACATGGATAAAGTAACCGCAGTCTTTTACAAAAAACAGGACTACGAGCCGTTTGGCGTACCAATGGGCTATCCGGTTTTAGAAGATATAAACTTTAAGTATGAACTAAAGAAGATGGATATGGCTATTGCTCGAACCATGCAGCAAGCAATTCTTTTAGTTACTATGGGTAATGAGCCCGATAAGGGAGGAATCAACCAGAAAAACTTAGAAGCCATGCAAGAGCTTTTCACGAACCAGTCTGTCGGTAGAGTTTTAATTGCAGATTACACAACCAAAGCGGAATTTGTCGTTCCAAAGATCGCAGACCTTTTGGACCCCAAGAAGTATGAGACTTTTGATAAAGACATCAACCTCGGGCTAAACAATATTTTAGTGGGTAATGAAAAATTCGCGAATCAAGAGAGCAGAGTAAAAGTGTTTATCGCGAGACTAGAGCAAGGCAGACAGGCTTTCTTAAATGATTTTCTTATTCCTGAAATTAAAAAGCTTGCGAAGAGCCTTAACTTTAGAAGCTTCCCAACGCCTTATTTCCAAGAGATCGCATTAGCTGACAACGTTCTAAGGGACAAAATTTACACTAGGCTATTCGAGCTTGGCGCGCTTACTCCCGAGGAGACCTTTAGAGCCATTAAGACTAGGCGCTTACCGAACAATCTAGAGTCTTTGGAAAGCCAAAAGAGGCACAAGGAAGAGGGTCTTAAAAAGGGCTATTACGAATCTGTACTCAACAAGCCTACAGAGCCTAGCGGTTCCGGTAGACCTAGCGGCACAAAAGGGGTTCCTCAATCAACTCAAAAAATCAGCCCCGTAGGAACGCCTAGTAGTAACGGCAAAGCCGAAGGACAGTACGACCCGAGCAAGATAAAAGAAAATATGCTTCTCGCGCAGAAGCTGGAGGCGACAATACAATCAGTCCTACGCAAGAAGCACAAAATCAAAAGGCTTAACAAAAACCAGAAGCAAGTAGCTAGCCAAATAACGGATGTCATAATCAGCAATGAAGAGCCAGAAAATTGGATTTCAAAAGCGGGAGAGTATTGCGATGACCCAAGAGATAAGAATAAAGAAAAGACGCAAGAAGTGCAACGGGTCGCTTGCGAACATGAAATTGACATGTACCTTGCCGCGCTTTTAGTAGCAAGCAAAGAAAAGAAAAGGTAACTTATGAACGAGGAAGAGAAAGACGATAACATAATTCAGAGCATGTACGGCGAGACTCCTGACATTGAAATGCCTGATCTCATAGTCCCCCCGCCGGCATCAAGCGTTAACACTGATTTTATTGAAGACGAAGTAGACGCAGCATTCAAGTACGCTTTCATAGGCGTTGGGCAAGGGGGGTCAAGAATCGCGGAAACCTTCCACAAGATTGGGTATAGAAGAATCGCTGTTTTAAATACCGCCCAACAAGACTTAAACACAATTAATCTAGAAAATAAATTATGCTTTGGAGAAGGCGGGGCAGGTAAGAACCCAGAAAAAGCCGCAAACCTATTTAAGGATAACCGAGAAGACATTACTGATTTTCTTAGGAGATCCTTGGGAGATGGGTATGATAGGATTTTTGTTTGTGCTGGCGCAGGAGGGGGAACTGGGGCTGGCTCGGTTTGCCCAATGACGATATTAGCGCACGAGATACAAGCCGCTTTGAACTCTGGACACAAAAAGGTCGGAGTAATCTTGGCTCTGCCTAAAGCTTCCGAGGGTAAAAAAGTAAACGCAAACGCGTTTAACATATTGAATTCAGTTTACGGATTAGTAGAAAAGCAAATTGTTGGACCGCTAATCATTATTGATAACGAAAAAATTGCGAAGCTTTATCCAGACCTGCCTGTATCTAAGTTCTGGCAGACAGCCAACCATAGCGTCGCGGGGTTATTCCACCTGTTTAATCATACGGCTACAAAAGATAGCACTTACTCGGCATTTGACGCTAATGACTATAGGGGAGTTTTAGATTCGGGATTAATAGTCTTTGGCGCTTCTCCTGTTCCTGACTGGAAGGATAACATAGCGGTTGCTAGGGCTGTTAGGGATAATCTGTCTAATAACCTTTTGTCTGGCGGGGTAGATTTGCGTTCTGGGCATGTGGCGGCGGTTGTAGTAATTGGCGGAACAGAGCAACTAAATACAATTCCCCAAAGCTCCTTGGATCAGGCATTTGACCAAGTCTCAAGAATGCTTAAAAAAGGCAATACAGTTCATAGGGGCATTTATAGCGGAGATAAACCGGGTCTCACGGTCTTTACTGCTGTGGGCGGATTGGGTAGACCCATCGAAAAGCTTCAGGAATTAAGTAGGCTCGGAGACATAGCTTAATTAATATAATTTTTTTATTTGAATCTAGCTTGAAATGAGCTAGCTTCTTTCAATCAGAGGTAAATATTATGCCAACAAAAAATAATGAAGTAAAGCCGGGTTGGAAAACCACGGAATTCTGGGTTACCCTCGCGGTGACTTTATGTTCACTCTTATGGGGCGCATCCGTGCTCGATCCAGAGGCAGCAGGGACAGCCAACAAAATCTTTGGTTTTGTGGTGGCAGCACTTTCTGGGCTCGGGTACACCGTGTCTAGAGGTCTTGCCAAGGGTAAGTAATGACTTGGGTAACTGCGATAGTTAAAGCCATTTTAGAATGGCTAACCGCCGAGGTGAAAAAAGACACCAAGGCGGCAGACGCAGATACTATACCCAAGGGTCTCAAGGACAAGTGGCGAGATAGGATAAACAAGCAGCTGGAAAAAGCGGAGCAGCAAAAAAAACAAAAAGCTATAGCGGAGAACGCCGCAATTGGTCACCAAGGACATCAAGGACATCAAGGATATCAAGGGAGGCAAGGCAGGCAAGATGAAAACAATTAAACTAATAATTCTAATTGCGTTTTTTTCGCTAGCTCTGGGCTGCGGAAGCACGAGAGTCGTATTTGTCGACACTCAATCTGACTTAATAAGAATAGGACCTGATTTCCCTCGGGGAAAGGTTTACATTCTTAAGAACGGGGAGTGGGTGCTTAGCAAAAACAAAGTCAAACTTCCCGAGGGCTGGTACGCCGGAGGAATCCCCAAAGAAGAGTGAAAAGTTTTGAGAGCTACCTAGAAGAAGAATCAAAACGTAAGGAAAATCCTAAAGTAATAATCTCTTCAGAGATAGAAGAGGTTAAAACGGCGAAAGGTTGGAATAGAGTAAATAAGACCTTTGAGATTACTGAAGGCAGACCTTATGGTAAGATAAACCTCAATACCCAAATAGCTTTCGGAAACCATAGAAGCGGTTGGAATTACGCCGTGGAAGCACTGGCTCCATTACATAATACTAATGGAGTCCTTTTTGATGGCTTTTTGGAAAAAAATTTTTCTTGGCAAAGAGTAGATAATATAAAAGACGACATCATTCCATACAAGAAGCCTTGGGTTGGCTTTTTCCACAACCCTCCGTTTGAAGAAGATTGGTTTTTCGGATTTAATTCTCTAGATAAAATATTGGAGATCCCGGAGCTTCAACAAAGCATGGATAGCTGCATGGGGTTATTTACCTTATCAAAAGATCTGGCAGATTTTTTACATCAGAGAACTGGCAAAAAAGTTTCTTGGGCATATCATCCCACAGAGATCCCTCAGAAAATATTTAATTTTGAGAAGTTTTCTCAGAACCAAAGCAAACTTATAATACAAGTAGGCTACTGGCTAAGGAAGCCAAACTCAATTTACCTACTGCCGCTGAGTAAAGAATCTAAATATAAAAAAATAAAGCTAATTCCTTACGAAAACGAAGAGATAAAAGGCATGATTAATTACTTCGAGAAGGCGGAGAAAGAAAACTACGATATCCAACTTACTCGGGAGCACGAGGAGAACACGTTCCCGATGCCTAGAAAAAGCAATGAAGACTATGATGAGCTCTTATCCAAGAACATAGTGTTCTTGGACCTTTACGCTACCAGCGCTAACAACGCGGTAATTGAATGTATCGCTAGAGCAACGCCATTACTAATTAATAGATTACCAGCTACAGAGCTATACCTCGGGAAAGACTATCCATTCTATTTTGACTCTTTAGACGAAGCAGCAAAGAAGTGCTTAGACCTCGACTTAGTTAAACGGACGCACGAATACCTGATGAGTTGGCACGTGAGAGACAAACTATCTCAAGAGTATTTTAGATACTCGATAGAGGAAAGCGAAGTCTATAAATCGTTATGATCATAAACCATAAATATAAATTTATTTTTATACATGTTCCCAAGTGCGCGGGGACATCTATAAAGAGAGCCCTGTACCCTTACGGCGATAAATATGATCAATTTTTTGGAGGGCATCCAGACGCGCCAGAAGGTAATGATGAAGTGCATAAGCACAGTACGGCATTAGAGGTTAAAAGATTTGCAACTACAGAAAGGTGGGAGAAATATTTCACTTTTTCTTTTGTGAGAAACCCTTTTTCGAGAATCGTTTCTTTGTATAATTGGTGGAATGAAGTCGAAGGGATTTTCGATCCTGAAGCAAAAAAGGCAATATGCGATATGTCCTTTAAGGAATTTGTTTTTTCTGAGTATTCCGAGAGATCTCAATTAGAGTTTCTAACCTCTAAAGAGCATAAGGAGACCTTCGTTCCTAACAAAAATAGAATTGAGCTAGATTTTATAGGCAAACAAGAGACGATCAACAAGGACTTCTCTTACCTTTGCGGTCTACTCAAGTTACCCAATCTTAGTTTGAAAAAGCACAATGCCACGCGAAACCTTGGTACTCAGAAGAGCATGGACTATTACGATGAAGAATCCGAGAAGCATGTAAGAAGAAAATTCAACGAAGACTTCGACTTTTTCAACTACTAGAGACTTCTATCTTCTCTAAATTATCTTTTTTAAGTGTAAGTATACAAAAGGGGACTGTATGCTTATGGCTAAAATCAAACGTTTTGTGGGCTTTTGTCTCGATTTTTTAACAAAAAACAGGAATAGCCTTCTAACTGCCGCAGCGGTTTCTTGTCTTTCAGCACTTTTGATAGTGAACATGAAAATTTCCCATGAGGCAAAAGCGCTCAAATTAGAAAAAGAAAAAGCCATATTAACTAAAGACCTTGATGATATTTTTGGATTCGTAAATGAAAGAAACAACTATCTCCAAGCTAAAGAAGTAGAAAGATTAGAGATGATCAGAGCTTTAGGAATGCAAAGCGAAGTAATTAGGCAACTTTTTCTGAAAATCCAAGAGCTAGGAGGATGGAAGAAACCCTCAAAGCCAACAGATCCAAGCAAATGGATTTCCTTCGAAGAAAATCTTGATGAAAAAAAGGCTCACTAAATTAGATAAAAATGGTTATTGGTGGGCGAAGCCTGACACTGATTGGGCTACTCAAGATAAAGACGGAAACTGGTGGATCATTACCGGCTCAGAATTCCCTGAAAAAAAGTTGAAGACTAATCCCTCAAAAAGAACAGAGCAAACCTCTTCGAAGGCTGAGCTAAAATTTTGTCTTTTTGTCGTGTTAGCTTCAGCGATGGGGGTGATTTTAGCGACAATCATAATTACTTATCTCATGTCGTTATGAAAAAATATATAAAGTTTATATCTTGGGCTATTTCTCTTTTGGTAGTCATTACCTCTCTCGCAGGGTGTGGCATTTTTAACCCGCCGATTAAAGACAGAAACGGATATTACATAAGTCACTTTGAAAGCTGTGGTCCAATTGCTATGGAAGCGGCCATAAATGAATATTACAGGAGGCAAGGGATAGCCTTCGCCAAGAACCCCGCGCCAAGAAAAAAAATAAGCGAAAAGATTCAAGACGACGGGCAGTTTTTTAAAGGACTCTCGTCCCTGTTCGACAATAGAACGGTTTCAATTACATGGTCGTGGGAAATGAAAAGCGTAGCCAAAAAATACGGTTTTAAATTAGTTTCCGTTGACGACCTCACGAAGCTCGACCCATTAAAAGATATTGCTTTTATTTTAGTTCGCGGTAAATTTTTTAGTAGCGAATGGCATTGGATGTGCTATCCAGTTGATTACAATATAATTAATTTTTTCGGTTCAGGCACGAAAATAGATAAAATTTATTTGTTAAAAAAAGATGAAAATAGCGGCGTACTACATCTTGGTTCTGAATGAGTCCCGCATTTCAGTAAGATATTCAAAACCGGTTCAAGACATTACGAAGACGTTAAGCCTTTCTATCTCATGCCTAAAAGAAAGAGCAAAATTTGAAGGGGATATATATGTGCTTACTGACTCTCCGGAAAAAGCCTCAGGGATAGACGCAAAAATTATTGATGTTTCTGATCGATTTGTTATAAAGACAGACGACAGGCTGTGGGATCCGATGCAGTGCAAATGGTTTATTGATGATTTTTATGAGGAGTATGATCATATAATTTATTTAGATTCGGACACTCTAATGTTAGATAATAGATGTATCGCTAATTATTTAGATTCGGATTCTCCCGTCAAATTGTTTACTCACCCAATAGTCGACTACCAGATGTGGACCCACCAGCTGATTGGTCCTGAGTTTGAAGATATAGAAATGTTTGATGCTTGTTCCATGTTCGCAGAGTCTCAATTTGCAAAAAAAATATTTTTGAAATGTGAAAAAATAGCTTTGGATAAATTGCATGTATTCGGAGAGTATAGCGATATGCCCATGTTCAATAAAGCCCTAACGCAATCTGGCGTAGATTTAGAAAAAGCCAGATTCCCCAAGGAATTGTTTAAAGTGTTTGCTGAGGAAGGTTCAAAATTAGATAGATGTTTCTACCATTTTAATGGCGAATCAGATGACAAGGCGCATAAGATGTCTCATATCTTAGAGAGGGTTAAACAGAGTGAAAATAAATCATAAAAATAAATACATTTTTGTTCACGTACCTAAAACTGCCGGTGTTTCAATTCTAAGCAGCGTGAATGAGGGCGGAGGCATGTGGGACAATGTCATGGGTCACACTCCGATCTCTGAAATAAGAAAGCGGCACAGAAAAGAATATGATGAGTATTTTAAATTTGCCTTCGTAAGAAACCCTTGGGATAGAATTGTTTCTGCTTTTCATTTTTTAACAAATGGCGGGCGCGGAAATGAAGAAGACCAAAAAAGGCAAAAATATTTAATAAAAAACTACAACGGAGATTTCAAAAAATTTATAAAAAGCCTACCTCTAAAAAAATATCTTGTAAAACTAAATACATTTTACAGCCTTCATTTCTTAGAGCAGACGTATTGGTTGTGCGACGAAAGAGGCAACATAGATGTAGATTTCGTTGGCAAGTTCGAGAACTTAAAAGATGATTTTAAGCGCGCGTGTAAGTGCGGAGGCATTAAAAGTGCAGAACTTTCTCGCCATAATAAATCTACCCACAATCACTATACTAAATATTACGACGAAGAGATGATAAATATCATCTCAGAATTATACGAAAAAGATATTTCTTTGTTCGGGTATACTTATGATATGCGAAAATAAAAAATTTATATTTATACACATCCCCAAAACCGCAGGGACTAGTATAAAAAATGTTATTCAGCCCTACGGCATAAGCTATGTTAACGGACACGCACACACCTGCATAAAAGACGCACAAGCTAAAAAGGATTTATCAAAATATTTTAAATTCGCTTTTGTAAGAGATCCTTGGGACAGAGCGGTCTCGATGTATCATTATAGAAAAAATAATCACCCCGACAATAAAGTAAAAAAATTTTATTCTCAATTTAAAGACTTCAGAGCTTGGGTAAAAGACTTTTACGATAACTGGGACGAGTATCAAAGTGGTGACAAGGCAGATATTAGCCCGACAGGCTTAGGCAATGACCAACAAATAAAATGGATTCAAAATTCTCTTGGAAATGTAGATATAGATTTTATCGGCAAGTTCGAAACAATAAACGAAAGTTGGCGACGCATAGCCAAGACGCTAAACATAAACTATGACGTACTCCCCCATGAGAACGCTACGAAAAGAAAAGGGTATGCAAGCTATTATGATTTAGACACCGTAGATATGATCAGTTCCTTGTACCAGCAGGATATAGAATTTTTTGATTACCATTTCAATAGTTCTTTTTGATACGCAATAAAAAACTCTAAAGACTCAGCGGGAACATGTTTTTTCCAGTCTTTACAAACGTGAAATGTTTTTTTGTACCCTAAAATTTCTCTTTCTAAATCTCCCACAGGAGGACATGGGACGCCATCAAAAGAGTGCGCGCTTCTATCTTGATATACAGAAGGCTTATTGAAAGCTACAAAGCTTCCAAGAGTTGGTAATTGTTTTTGAGCTATAATGCTTCCCCATATATCATCCATTCTATCTACATGTGGCAGCACAGAATAATGCGGCAAAACGCTTCTGTGAATGAATGTGTTTTGGCTGTTAAAAACAGATAGTCCTTTAAATGTATACGGGAAGTCCCCGGTAATCTTTACTGACGGGTTGGAATTATATAACCTGCACATGGCGTCTATATCGGGGTGCCCGTCCCATAAATCAGCTTGGATCAAAATTCGAGTTTTTATTTTGCCCAAGCTTTTATTTTTCAGTCTACCGCTAAGGTACTCTATGGGGTATCCCCTGTGAAACATGTGGCTTATGTTTGTCACGGATAGCGGATCAAAAAAGCCATTTTCAGTGTTTTCATAGCAGTCTAATTCTACAGCTTTTCCCACTAACAAATCTTTACCCCAATCTTCATAGGGTATATTGTCATCGTCTACAGTAGCTATAATTTCTGCGCCCCTTTCGTACGCTTCCAAGAAGCCGATGTTGCGCCGTTGAATATTGTTCCAGCCTATAAGATTACTTATTTTTTTATATTTTTTTTCTTGGTATTCTGGATGTAAATAAGTGCAATTTGGATAGTCTTTACAAAATGGGTCATAGTCATCATGTGGAGTTTTTAAGTCTCCAATAATGATTAGGTCCCAACCGTCTTTTTCGGCAAACTTTTTAAGTGCTTCTGTGGGTGGATTTATTGTAGTTGTGACAATGGTTTTCATTTGCTTACTTCAAAAGAACCTATAATTAATTTATCTAAATCACAATTTAAAAAAGAATTTAGAGCGTCTTCGGGAGAATCCACAATTGGCTCTCCTTTATTATTAAAGCTCGTGTTTAACACAACGGGTACGCCAATGGCTTTTTCTAGACCCGATAGAATTTGATGATATTTTTTATTGGCTTTCTTTGATACTGATTGGGGTCGACAGGAACCATCTATATGAGTAACTGCTGGAATTTTAATTTTAAATTTTTCTTTTACTTGCGTAGCCATAAGCATAAACGGGGATAAGGTTTTACATTCTACTATATTAAAATATTCTTCTTCTAAAATACTGGGAGCTAAGGGTCTCCATTTTTCTCTTCTTTTTATTGCGTTAACTTTGTTTAAATTTTCGTATTTAGTTGGGTCTGCTAATATACTTCTATTACCTAGCGCGCGAGGTCCAACTTCACTTCGCCCCTGAAAAAAGCCAATAACATTGTTTTGAGATATGTTTTTGATTGCTGCTTCAACAGGGTCGACTTCTTCAAATTTGGCATTGTGTCTTACTAGACATTTTCTAATTTGACCGTCTGAAAACTCTCTCCCCCAATAAGCGTTGTCAAATTTTATTGTCGGCCATGAGCCCTCAAAATCCCTATAGGCGAGTATGGCAGATCCTAAGGCGGTTCCTCCATCGTGACTAGCGGGTTGAATAAAAATTTTCTCTACGAAGCTTTGATTACTTAAATATCCATTTCCGGTACAATTAAGCGCAACGCCTCCTGCTAGGGTAAAATTTTTACATTTTGTTTCTTCGTATAATTTTTTTCCTATTTCAACTAAAGAGCGTTGATATAAATCTTGTAAGGTCGCAGCTGTATTTATTTTTATTATTGACTCTAACAGAGCGCTGCCTTCAAATGTTCCGAAAGCAATTTTGCCAGCTTTATATTTTGGCGAACTAAAAAAATCTAAATATTTTTCTTTGTTAGGCAAATTATCTTCTGTAAAATCAGGCAATAGAAATTGATCTGGAGCTCCATAGCTTGCTAGCCCCATCGTTTTCCCTTCTTCTCCGTGACCCATAAACCCAATATGTTTCGTAACTCTATTCCATATACCTCCCCATGTGTGCGTAGGGGGAATCGACTTTAAGACTTTTATATCGTTTCCTGTTTTGTACCCAAGTAAGCCTGAGCTTGGACCTCCCCATCCATCAATGCTTATTACATTACTTTCCTCAAACCCAGAAGGTATAGCTGTACTAGCCGCGTGAGACAAGTGATGATCGTAGTACCGTATATTCTTGAGCCCTAAATTTTTAAGCTCCGCCTCTAGAAGCTCGTCTTTTCCCTTAGTCCATGGATCATCAGGGTTATAAAACCCGACAGCGACAACGTCCACGTCTTCCAAAGAAATATTTCCCGCTTTCAAGCAGAACTTTATGCTTTCTCTGACAAAGGCTCTTGGTGCTTGTTTCTGCCTGATGAACCTCTCTTCTTCGGCGAATGCGATAAGCTTTCCGTCTTGTATTAAACAGGCTGCCGGATTATAAGAAAGCAGATGAGAAATTCCTAGTATATTCATTTGTCTTATCTTATCATATCATATATGGATGTCTTTTACTATGGCGAATTAGGATATTTGAACTTCAATGTCCTAGGCAGTCTAGAAAAATACTTTATAAAAAACCCGCGTACGAAATTTAATATTCTCACTTACGAGGACTACTTTAAAATACTAGACCTAGCATTCCCTAATAGATTCACCAAAAGCCTTTGTGTATTAAAAATTAACCCAAGAGAAATCCCTGAAGAGTCTAGAAAATATCACGATTTAGAACACGCGGGGTTCCAAAGAGATTTAAGAGAAAAAGAATACTCATGCTTATCCAAAGAACTGGGTTGCTACACAACAGACTGGAGAGAGGGTAGGCAGCTAATAACAAACATGAGCGAGCCTCTTTCGACAGGAGAGAGAAGTGAAAAAAAATTTATAAACATGTTATGTAGAAATAGGAAGCTAGATTCAGAAAGAAACTTGGATAAGCTAAGCTGGCTAAAAGTTATAGATAAGATAAAAAGCGTAAAGGACTTTGAGAACAAAAGAATTATTTTTCACGGACTCAAGAGCGAGGTCTTAGAGATGAATGTCAAAAATTCTGAATTTTGTACTGACATAATTAAATCTATTTTTTACCTTAATCATTCAGATCTATTTGTTACAAGCTATTCTGGGTTTACTCAGCTAGCCTCAAACTGCGGTTCAAATGTGATGTGTATAGGTCCAGAGTACCAAATGATTCCCTTCAATCCGTTTGGCAAAAAAAATATTCAAGTAGAAAAGGGCAACATAAAATACATAGATGTGATTTTAGAAGCTAATCTAAAGATTTGATCCGACCATAGCTTTTTTCTTCTTTAATTTCTGAGTCAAAGAATTGATTTATTTTCTGCTTTATATGAAATCTCCTATCGTTTTCTGCGCTTTCTTCTATCGAAAGTTTAAGATACTCCTGATCAAATTCGCACTCTTCAATTTTCAACTTTCTTTTCTCGTTACAGTTCCACATTTTTTCATTGATTTTCATAAGATCGCTCATCATTAGCTCTCGTGGTTCTTCGGGGATTAATTTGAGAGTTTTTTCTAGTTCTCTGATCTCTCTATTTACATTTATGAGCTTGGAGGGATCGGTGATCTTTATTCTTTTTATGTAAAGAATAGAAAGTTTGTCCAAGTATTCTCCTATTGAAATTTTACACTTTATGTACATCGTAATTAAATTTATGGGGATATAGTTTTTTTAGTTCTTCGACCACGCCTGCTTCTTCGATAATCGTTATAGGCTTACCTTTTTCTGCAAGCATAAGCGCAAGTTTTAATGGCTGAGATTCTTCTAGAATATTTGTCCCTTTCTTGTATGTCACTCCATCTATTTTATACCCGCCTGTCTCCCGGTCGGGGCTAATATTATCTGGCAAGTCGCCGCGCCCTATAAGGTCTAATTGGTTTTTTAGATGTTCGTCATTTTGTTCGTTAACAGCTTTGCATATCTTGGGGTCAACGCCAACGACGCGAGATGCATACTCCAACGCTCTATTGTCTCTAGGAAAGCATGGACCCCCAAATCCATAACCATATCCAAAAGCCTTTTCTCCGATTCTTTCGTCGCTGCCTATACTTTTGAGTACCGTGTTCACGTCTATGTCCTCAGAAGCATTTTTGCAAAAAGCTCCTATCATATTAGCGAAGGAGATTTTCATAGTGATATAGCAATTAACGCCTATCTTAATTATTTCTGACTCAATGAGCGAGGTTTTTAAAAATCGAGGATTGCTTTCTAGAAACGAAGAGTGGAGGTCAATTATCTGAGACTTCGCTTTTTCATCCCCGCCAATTAAGACTATGCTTGAATTTGTTATACCTTCAACTATCGCTCCTTGGACAATGAATAGCGGATTATAAGCTACGTTATATCCTAGGTTTTGTAAGGTCTCCCGCGCGTCTTCGCAGTAACCGGGCATAACGGTAGAAGCTATCACGAATAAGTTTGAGTTTTCTCCATAGACTTTTAATTCGTCTATTATTGAATCAATATTAGAATGTTCAAATTTACCGTTTTCATCAGATGGGGTATTAACAAATACATAGTTTATGTCGGTATCACGGATTGCGTCCGCGAGAGACGTTGTTGCTTTAAAATTTTTCGACGATGCCAAGAGCTCGTTTACTTGAGGCTCTAAAGAGTTTACTTTTTTGTTGTTGATTCCGTCAACTAACTCTCTATTTATATCGTACCCAAGGACATGATGCCCCGCTCTTTCTAGACATAGGGCAAAACACAATCCTAACTTACCTATTCCTATTACTGAAATATGCTTTTTATCGTTTCGCATTTTTCCTCCTTCGGCAGCCAAACTCTAAACTGGCCACATAAAGAATTTAATTCTTTCTCTATTTTTCGCAAGTCTTTGTGTCTGCCGTGAATTATTTTGACTTTTTCTTTAATTATCGCGGGAAAAATAGTCCTTAAGTTATATATGCTTTTTAAAAAAAAGACTCGTGATTTAGACTGAGCTAGCGCCTCGCAGAAAGGGGTTTGGCATATGGTCGGAGTATTAAGGTACTTTTCATTTTCAGAAGTCTGACTAAAAAGTTGAAAATTAGACCAGTTTGATTTATAGGCAATTACCCCGTTGTTATATGGATGCATCCCTCTTGCAATTTTGCCGTTTATAATCGGCTCGCTCATGTCGTTGGGGGCGTCGGCCATACAAAGATCATAGTAATCTAACATATCGAAAACCTCTCTGCAGTTGCCGCAGAAGTACGTGTCTGTATCTACGTAAAATGTTTTATCGTAAGGCGTGTCTGTAAGAGTCTTTAACCTTAAGAGACAATTATGGTCATAGTCTTCTGAATTTATGGGCTTAACATGAGACACTATATCAAAAACTTTTGAGTCAATTTCTCTGTCATATGTTATGGCTATTGTGATGTTCGCTTGCGAGTCATGTCTTTTAAGGCTCTTGGCGGAAGTTAACGCCTCTTCATAGTATCCGTCGTTAGATACAAAATATAAATACCCCTCTTTCATAATAGCTTATCTAATTTTTTAAATACTTTTTCATACCTTAGTACGTGTTTATCTTGATCGTCAAGACGACCAGATCGCGCGACTGCGCCGTGTATAGCTTGCATTTTCATCCCGCCATAAGTCATGTTAAACCACATGTGTTGAAGGTATCTTTTTTTAGTTTCTCTTGAGTATAGATAAGTGCTTCCGTCTCCCGTAATTGTGTTTTTGTCTATGGGCAGAGGAGAAAGCGTTACTTGGTCTAGATATATTATCTCATACCCTGATTCAAAGATTTTCCAGCAAAAGTCGTGATAAGGTTCACATCCTCCCCCCTTAGCGTTCAGCAGATTTTTTTGTAGAGTTTTATTATTCCAGCGACCGTATATCTCTCGGGCTTTTTTGTCGTCGTAGGAGTCATGGCGTGGCCAGTCTTTGAAGTCGTCATACATGCTTAAAAATTTATTAACGTCTATCGCAAAGAAATAGGAGTTTGCCGCGAATGGATAAGCCGAAATTAAACCATTAGAAGGGGCAGCTAGAACTGCCTTATCATCGTTCTGAAGCTTATTTAGGATTTTAATAATTGAATCTCTGTCTAAGACAAAGGCGTCCTCGTCTATTTGAATGACAAAGTCGTATTTTTTATACAGGTCTATGTTGTATAGATAATGCAGATTGTAATACCAAAAATGCTCCTTCCCGCTACCAGAGGGTAGAAAGGTGTTTACTTCAAATATTAAATGAGGGTGATCTGGAAAAAATTTTTGTATACAAGCTCGGCAATATCTCAATGATTTAGAAAAAATAGAGTTTGTAACGAAAAGGATTTTCACTTATATTAATTTACATTGAAAGTCTCTTTTTGCCAACAAGTAATGTTCTACAAAGAAGTCAGGCTATCCAGACACTATTTTGACTCGCTTAGACGAACCCTCCCGAAGAACCTAAAAGAAATAGAGCACGATTCCGACAGATTTGAAATTAGTTTATTAAACTATAATTCATCTACCATATTAGACGAGTGGATACTGAATAACCTCCAAGAACATATAAACAGCGGACTGCTTAAATACCACCACAATCTGACCGTAAAAGATTACCACAACAGTATTGCTAAAAATCAATCGCATAAATTAGCTTCAGGAGACATATTATTTAACTTGGACATAGATAATTTTATTTCTAATTCTCACGAAGTTATTTACGAAGAGTTTACGAAGGACCCCGACATCGTACTTAACACCCACGACTTTGAGGTCGGGTCTGGCACTTGTGGCAGAATAGGAATCAGCAAGGTTAACTTTTTGAAGCTCGGCGGGTATGATGAGCACCTGCCCTCAAGCGGTACTTGGGAAGATATCGATTTTTTGGACAGGGCAGAAGTTTTCGGATTGAAAAAAGTTCAGATAACTGACAAAAGATATTTTCACGCTATAGAAAACTCTAAAGACTCAACGACTTGCTTGTCTGGGAAGGAGTTCGAATTAGCGATGGAGGAAAATAGCGATAAGTCTTTTGAGAACATCCGCAAAAAATTGCTCGTTGCAAACGCGGGGAAAAAGATAGGAAACGCAGGAAGGGTAGTCAGGGTTCCCTTGCGAGAATCTTTCGAAGGAGTAAAAATGAAAACAGCGTTTTCAGAATCGCACGAGAAGCTGTTTGACAGTCACTTCAGAAAGTATTTTCTAGACGAAGGTATCGACCTTGAAATCGAGAGGCTACCCCAAGAATGTAAATCTGCCCGCCTGTTTAGCGAGGGCTGGGTTAAGACCACGACTAGGAAGTTGGAGTCGATACTGGACTCTCTAGAGAGGTGCGGAGATAATGATCTATTTATTTATGCTGATGCAGACGTAAGCTTTTACGGGGGTGTAAAATCAGATTTAGAAAAATTGATTAGCGGTTACGACATATTGTTTCAGAAAGACCATAACGTTATAGATGAAAATGATTTTGAAGTTGCGGCTTATTGTACAGGATTCTTCGTCGCGAGAGCTAACGAAAAAATAAAAAGTCTTTTTGAGGAGTCTATCCGTAAGATCAAACAAAATGATACAGCGGGTGGAGTAGAATTCATCCACTCTGATCAATCTACAGTAAATTCAGTAATTAAGCTCAAGAAAATGTCTTCCATAAAACGTGGCTTCCTGCCTGAAAGATATTATACGCATGGGCTTTACATTGAAGGCATCAAGGACTTTTCTGAGGAAAATCAATCTGGATTATGGTGGCAAAACAAGACTGAAGAAGAAAAAGAGAACATTTATATTCCGCATAACTTAAAAATACATCATGCCAATTGGTGCGTGGGGGTAGAAAATAAGCTTGAGCTTCTAAACAGTATTAGAAGAAGATTTATTTAAGAAAACAATGTTTGCTGCATTATTTTTATTTTTTACTATATATTCTTATTTATTCAGTGTATAAAAGTATGGTTGATGAGTTGTAAAAGTCTTGAATATGAGGTCTCGGGTTTACACTCCGACTTTTCTATCGGTGAGCGAAAGAAGCCGAAGGAAGAGTCTGGAGATGAAGCTTCTGCTATACAGTTTTCGAGTAAGCTTATAGACGCTTTAGAGGCGGAGCTTCGAGAGTTCAACAAGTTAAATCCCGATTCTACAGCTAGCCTAGCAGAGCTTAAAGACATTTATGGAAGAGGAGCTCGAAATATAAAGTGCCTAGAAAATAAAACCCTAGGTGAATGGGCTTACGCTAGGGTCAATATGTTTTTGAGAATGAAGAGCGAGGGTAAAGTGGTGGCGGAATTGAGAGCCAACAAACTCAGTCTAGAGAATCTAGACTTGACAGAAGGCTTCGTCCCTTCCCTAGGCGACTTTGACAGCGCTAAAGAAAAAATAACAAAGTACGACTTGAGTTACGACTTCAAAAGCGTAGACGAGCTTTACATAGAGAATTATAAAAACGTTTCCATTAGTTGGTAAAAGGAGAAAAATATGTCAAAAAAGCATTTTAAAGACACAGGGATACCTACTCACGTAAGTAAAAAAACAATTTTTGAGCAAGACATCGGCAGCTTAACCACGATGATCCCAGCGACTAGCTCTACTCACAGCATCGTTATTACAGACTTAATCGCCTCAAAAGCTTCTTCGGGAAATGTTTTGCTATATGATGGCAGCGACGTTTTTCTAAGAGTTGGCTTTAGCACTAACGGAGACACTATCTGGAGCCATTCCTTTAGTACTCCTCTTAAGCTAGGCTTAGGTAACGCGTTAAAGGTTAAATCAAACACTTCAGACATCGATCTTTGTGTAACTGTTTGTTATTATGAAGAATACGAAGTCTAAGAGAAACAATTTATAGTTATGAGCAATCCTAGATATACAACGATTTTTAGTTCAGAAATTAAGCCTCTAGTACCCGAAGATAAGGACAAGTACTTGGCTATGGCCAGTCTGATGGATGTTGGAGAGTTTATTCCTGACATTGACACTTCTGTTAACATTGACCTTTTGCCTGTCGCGTTTAATGCTTGCGTGGTGAATCGTGTAAACAAGAACGGGGACGTTGTTGACACGGGCACGGCTTTAGCAATGTGTGAGCATTTCATGAATAAGCCTATTAACATCGAGCACAATAGAGATAGGGTTGTCGGCGTAATTTTGTCCGTGGGCTTTAGCGAGTTCGGAACTGACAAGCCTCTTGATTTTCCAAAAGACGGAGAGGGAGAAGCTGCAGAGAATGATTTTAACAAAGAACCATTCAATATCACTCTAGGCGGAGTGATTTGGAAAACTGTGAATAGCAATTTAACTAGCATGATTGAAAGCGCGAGCGATCCAACTAGCGAGAACTATTTAAAAGTGTCTGCTAGCTGGGAGCTTGGATTTTCTGATTATCAATTAGTTCTCCTAGATGAGGGAGAAAAGAACATAGAAAATGCAGAGTTTATTACGGATGAGTCAGAAATTGATGAGATGAGAGATCTTTTAAAGGTCTACGGGGGCTCGGGCAAAACCGACAAGGGCAAGCATATTTACAGGCAAGTAACCGAGAATGTTTTACCTCTAGGAATTGGTTTAACTGAGAATCCCGCAGCGGACGTAAAGGGTGTTGCGGTCGAAAAACAGGGGGAGAAAGAGGGTCTTGCCTCGCACGAAAGTGTTAAAAAAGAAGTGCATTCAAATTCTATACGAGAAAATAGAGAAAAAATTTCACAATCAACTATAAAAAATGTAACAAAAAGTAAGGATAGTACTATTATGACAATTAAAAGCTTAAAAGACATTACGGACGAGTCTTTGAAGGAGTTAAGTGCTTCTGTCGTTTCTGATTTTATTGAGGATGAGCTCAAGAAAGCCTCCGAAGGGTATTCAACAGAAAAGACGAAATACGAAGACAAGATCAAGACGGCTCAAGACAAACACGAAGCACTTTCTACAGAGCATGGCTCTCTGAAAGAAGAGCTTGAAAAGGTCACGGTCAAATTGGATAAACTCCAAGAACTGGCCGCCGCCAAGGCTGCCGAAGAGAAATTTAATCAACGCATGTCTCAATTCGATAACGAATATGAGCTTGGTGATGAAGATCGCAAGGTGATTGCGACAGACATCAAAGAAGTTGATGACGAAGCCTTTTCTGCTTACTGGGATAAAATGATTGTTTTGCTTAGCGGCAAGAACAAGAAGGTCCTTGCGAAAGTAGAAAAAGACACCGAAGGAGTCAAAGAAGAGAAGGCTGAGGCTTCCTCTGGGGCTGAAGAGGTGATCGAAGAAGTTATGGAAAATGCAGAGCAGGAAGCAGCAGAAATGCCTACCTCCTCTGAGGCTGTAGAGCCTACCGTGACTGACAAGTATCGGAACGCTTTTGCGTTAGAACAATTTGACATTAAAATTTAACTAACTGAGGAGAAAATTATAATATGGCTACATTAAAACCATTCAGAGATTATGACGAAAAAGACGTCATCAACCTATATGCCTATGAAGGCACAATTCCTGTAAACAGGGGAACGCTCGTCAAGATTAACGGCAATGGATGGACATCCACTGACGAATTGCAGATGCTGGGTAACCTTGGAAAGGAATTCGGAAACACGGTTTCTACTCGTTACGGAGTTGCAGCTAGAGTCGAGGACGCCGGAGCCGGCGACTCACCTCTTGGCATGCTTCTTTACGACGTAAAGGAAACTGATGAAAACGGTGAGCTTTTAAAGTTCAACCCACGTAAAGCTCACGAAATGGAAGTCGCACTTAGTGGACAGGCTGTACCGCTGGTTACCAGAGGTATCTTCCTGTACAGCGGGTCAACCATGTCGGCTGAAACACCTACTGCTGGGCAAGCATTGTATTGCGGAGCAGGTGGGGAAATGACAACTGGCGTTGGATCTAACGTTCAAGTCGGCGTGTCTCTCGGAGTAAAAGATACTCATGGGCATATCCTAATCAAATTGAACCTCTAATATATAAAAAGGAGACAAATTTATGAAATTAAGACTTAAAGAAACACCAGAACAAGTGGAATTGGTCCGCGCGATTGGTTCTAAAAACTTGACGGTGGCTCGTGAGGCTAGTGAAGCATTTGCAGCTTTTCTTGGACCAGTAATCCAAGAAGTAATTCAACAAGCTGGAACTGCATCAATGATTTACACGGATGCACCGTTCGACGAAGATGATAGCCCAAGCTATCCTCTTGATTTATACTACAATGAGAGTGACAATTACCTCACTGTATGGAGTCAGAACATGGCCGGTGGCTTGCCCGCCTCGCATGTGTCTGGAATGGAAGAGCTCAAGATCTCTACCTACAAACTCGATTCCGCTGTTACGTTTAACAAGCGCTACGCTCGTCGTGCTCGCTTGGACATCGTTAGCAAGGTTATTGAGAGAATGGCGCAGGAAGTTCTTGTAAAGCAAGAGCGTAATGCGTGGGCAGTTATCTTAAAGGCTCTCGCTGAAGCGACGACTACGCCTGATGGTGGGTCCGCTTTGTTCCACGCTCTTAACGTGGGTACAGCCGGTAGCGGTTCAGCTGCTGATTTTGAGATGCAGCATCTTAACGACCTGATGGTTCGCATTAAGAGACTCAATGAGTCGTTTGCTGGAGGTTCTCCCGCTGCGCCTTATAGCCAAGGTTTGACCGACCTTTATGTTAGCCCTGAAAAGAAAGCTAACATTAGAGGGTTCGCGTACAACGCTCTTGGAGGTTCTCAGGGCGGCACAGCCAATACTGACCTTCCTGATGGAGTACGTGAGAATATCTTCCGTTCCGCCGGCATGGAAGAGATCTACGGCGTAAACATCATTGAGATGATTGAGCTGGGTGTGGGCAAGAAGTATAACGACTTGTTCAACACTTTGTCTTCCGCGACCTATACTGGTTCTGTTTCCGAGGCGATGACCGCCACGGACGAACTAGCTGTTGGTTTGGATAACAGCAAGGGTGCATTCATCCGTCCAGTTGCTCGCTCAAGTGAGTCTGGCGGTGGAACGTTCGTTGCTCTTCCTGATGACCAGTACAATATCACAAGAGTTGATAAGGCTGGATTCTACGGAATGCTTGAAGAGGGTCGTGTTTGTATCGATGCTCGTGCCATCTGCGGATTAATATTCAAGGACTAATATAGAACTAATCTAGTTCAGAATTACAACCCGGAGCCTCACGGCTCCGGGTTTTTTTGCTTCACTTAGATAGTTATATAGTGTACCTTCTAATAAGGGAAAAGGATAAAATTATGCCAAAAAAAAATACAGCAAAATCGGAGAAAGCTTCAAAAAAGACCAGATTAGAGTCTCTTTCTCAAACTCACGGTAAACAAGACAAGTTCCAGCCCACTACTTTGGACCAAATATGGGGAGATACAGGCATGAGCAAGTTCGGTACCATGGAACAAAAAGAATACGAGAAACAGCTAGCCAACATGACTAGATCGGATTTATTCGCTCACGCAACCCAAGTCGGTCTAGTTCCGGTAGAAAACTTAGCTAATCTTAAAAAAAGGCTTCTTTCTGAATTTCAAGCCCACGTCTCAGAATACCAGAGACCTCTTTCCACAAACGATGGAACGAATCAAAAACTTCCAGATAAAATTAAAAAAATATTATCTGAGGGAAAATAATAAGAAGCAAATATTAATAGTGTAATATTAGGTGTATGGCAACCAGTTATGACCTAAATATTACCCAAGGATCTGAATTTTTCGTTCGTCTCACAGCGAAGGACAATAGCGGCGACCCTATTGACTTAAGTAGCTATGGTTTAAGCGGCGTAGTAAAGCATCGTTATTCTGATTCAAATATCCTTCTTGATCTACAGCCTTCTGGCGTGACGAATTTTTTAAGTAGCGGATATATCGATGTTCTTATTAGAGGAGCAGATACCAAAACTCTTCCCGTCGTTCAAGGAGTTTACGACATAGAACTATACAGTGGCACATATGTGGACAAGTTGGTTCAGGGTAATTTCAACGTATATCCAGAAGCAAGTAGCACAAATTAAATGGCCAGCGTAGAAGTAATTACAACAGGCAATCAAGCAGCCGCATCTGTCACCAGTACAGTCGGGGGCGTGGTTGGCTCCGCTAGTGTCAACGTCGGAAATCGAGGCGGGCAAGGCGATGGCGGTTCGCAAGGAGACCAAGGCGTTCAAGGTCAAACTGGTTCGGGAGATCAAGGATCTTCAGGACCCCAAGGTAATCAAGGCGTTCAAGGCGATCAAGGCGTCCAAGGTCAAACTGGCTCAGGAGATCAAGGAGCTTTAGGGTCTCAAGGCAACCAAGGAAACCAAGGCGTAGGAGATCAAGGCGAACAGGGTTCTGCTGGAGGGCAGGGGCATAAAGGCTCTCAAGGCAACACGGGTGTTCAAGGCGTTCAAGGTCCATCAGACGGAGCACAAGGTCATCAAGGCGTGCAAGGCAGTCAAGGTGTTCAAGGTCAAACTGGCTCAGGAGATCAAGGGACAACTGGCGGTTTAGGAGAGCAAGGAGTTCAAGGTACAACCGGCTCGGGGACGCAAGGCAACCAAGGAGATACCGGCGGAGCACAGGGGGATCAAGGCTTACAAGGAACCCAAGGCACGCAGGGAGAAGAAGGATTTCAAGGAAGGCAAGGTAAAGGCGGCACGGCTGGCTCACAGGGGCAAACAGGAGCAGGAGATCAAGGCTCACAAGGCAACCAAGGGTCTGTGGCAGCAGACGGAAAACAAGGCGGCCAAGGAAACCAAGGCAACCAAGGATCTATAGCTGCAGATGGGGTGCAAGGGAATCAAGGCTCGCAAGGTAAAGACGGCACAACTGGCTCACAAGGGCATATAGGCGGCCAAGGAACTACGGGAGTGCAAGGAATACAAGGTCCTTCTGACGGAGCGCAAGGAGGAGGAGGCGCGCAAGGATTGACTGGCGTTCAAGGAGATGCAGGCGCTCAAGGAGGTCAAGGCATTCAAGGCTCTACAGGAACAGGAGACCAAGGGGCGACAGGTAAACAAGGCGTTCAAGGCGTACAGGGAGCTACGGCAGCCGCAGGAGCTCAAGGCAATTACGGCATACAAGGCAACCAAGGAAATTGGGGGAATCAAGGTGATCAAGGCGTTCAAGGCTCTACGGGTACAGGCGATCCGGGCAGCACGGGCAATACGGGCGCGCAAGGAAATCAAGGAGATCAAGGCGTTCAAGGCTCTATAGGAGTAGGTAACCAAGGAAACCAAGGTAACCAAGGTAACCAAGGAGCTGCAGCCGTAGATGGAGCGCAAGGAGACCAAGGTAAACAAGGCGTTCAAGGCTCTACGGGCACAGGCGATCAGGGAGCTACGGCAGCCGCAGGAGCTCAAGGCAATCAAGGTGCTGGAGGATCAGGCGGTGCTCAAGGCGCAACAGGAGCGGGTAATCAAGGCGATCAGGGAGCTACGGCAGCCGCAGGAGCTCAAGGCAACCAAGGAGCAACTGGCGCTGCTGGAGTTGAATTTACATTTGATACGGCAACGTCCGATCAAAACCAAGACAATGGAGATATTTGGTTCAATAATGCTGACGCTTCTGCCGTTACGGAGTTATACATTGACGATAAAGACAGTAATGGAAACGACGTTCAAGCTTGGAGAGCAACACTCGATGACGCTTCCAATGCTACCGGAAATTATGGATACATTACCCTAAAGAAAAAGTCTGACGCAACAAAATTTCTAATTTACAGTATAACCAGCACGCTGTCAGAGGGGGGCAGCAGTGACCCAACGTTTGACAAGCTGTCTGTTACATTCGTTGACGAAAGCTCTGCAGCGCTTCCTTTCTCCGAGGATGACGTCGTAGTCCTTCAGTTTTCAAGGACAGGAGATAGAGGTGCGATAGGCGCTCAAGGCAACCAAGGAGCTACGGCAACCGCAGGAGCTCAAGGCAATCAAGGTGCTGGAGGATCAGGCGGTGCTCAAGGCACAACAGGAGCGGGCAACCAAGGTGACCAAGGTACTGGAGGATCAGGCGGTGCTCAAGGCACGACAGGAGCGGGCAACCAAGGTGACCAAGGCGCTGGAGGATCAGGCGGTGCTCAAGGCACGACAGGAACGGGTAATCAAGGCGATCAGGGAGCTACGGCAGCCGCAGGAGCTCAAGGCAATCAAGGCGCTGGAGGATCAGGCGGTGCTCAAGGCGCTGGAGGATCAGGCGG
>Ga0302119_10000039_pt1 | contig 42167 bp, 32 predicted proteins | sample AG5_Tmax_MG_FD_203114 | JGI IMG/M metagenome (GOLD analysis project Ga0302119, IMG submission 203114) | Marine microbial communities from Western Arctic Ocean, Canada - AG5_Tmax | ecosystem: Environmental > Aquatic > Marine > Oceanic | place: Canada: Western Arctic Ocean | collected 2017-10-01 | reverse complement strand
GCCAGCTGGATTCCTTGACGATCGAGGCTGGATCGATGGGTCTGGCATTTCCGGTCGGGTTGGAGATGGACAAGGACTACGTCAATTATAAGGCGTACAATGCTGCCGTCGGGGGGGGGACGCTGGTGGCGATCGATCGCTCCGGTAATCTGTCCTGGTACAAGATGGATCCGACCTTTCGCGACGAATCGATCATTTCTATCGTCGCCCGGCGACTATTAGAATCGGATTCTGGCTCGAAATAGGGCATTCATCCGACCCCTGTTGAGGGGATACAATGGCCCTCGATGTCGCCAGTTGCGACATCCCTCGCATCTCGGTTGGATTCCACCTGGTGGATTCCATTCATCGAAGGAATCGGTTCATGAACCCATCGTTGAGAATCCTGTCCCTGTTCTTGTCTCTGTCGCTCATCGGAATCTTGATCCTGTCCGCGCGACTATTGCCCGCCATCGAATCGGCCGAAGAGATTCGACCTGAAGTGGTTCCAGCCGTGGAACTGTCGAACGACGAGGATGGCCTCTCTGCCAAAGAGATCCGCAAGTTAGTTCAACAGGCAGCGATGTCGGGGGATGCCTCGGCACTCGCCGAGGTCCTTCGTACCGTCGGCAAGATGCCGGGCCGCGACGGCGCCGCTTCGGTGCTCGCTACTGCAGCAGCGCTGGAGAAGGGGCCCGACGACATCTACTGGTTTCTGCTCCAGGGGGTGGCCGGGTTCAAGGGGCCCGAAGCCTTCACCGAGATGGGCGAGTTCGTGATTCGATACAAGTCCAAGGCGATCGCCAGGGATCTGCTCAATTCCCTGCGCAAGTGTCGATCCAAGTATGCCAATCGAGTGATCCGTCGAGTGCTGGCCCACGGCAGCGCCGACATGCAGATGATGGCGGTCGATATCGCCGCCAATGTACCGGTCCGTCGCACCGTGGATATTCTGATGCCGATCCTGGCTCGAGAAGACGCCAAGGAGAAGGGTGGGAAGAAGCCCGCGACGGCGCTCAAGCGAGCCCTCATCGCAGCCCTGGAATCACTCACTCGTCAGCAACTGGGAGACAGTCTGATCAACTGGGAGGGCTGGTGGAATAAGGAACGAGTGCGTGGTTTGAAGGTGATCCGCGACGAAGCGGAAGATCAAACTGCAACTACCGGGCTCGCTCGCCCGCTGGACCCGGTCCGCGCACGTCAGTTCCTGGGACTGGAAGAGATGCCCGCAGGATCGGTGCTGGTGGTGAAGGGGCCGACTGCGGCCAATGGCTTTGACACCAACTACGACCACATCGAACAGGTTCTCGATCGAATCAAGGTGGCCAATACCGTGGTCGAGAAGGGAGAACTGGAGGATCCCTCCTTCTCTCTCGACAAGGTGGCGGCGATCTTCATCAACTGCTCGCAGATCCACAAGTTCTGTCAGAGTCCCGGGCACACTGCAGGGGCCTACACCGGCAAGAGATTGCACAAATGCGAGGGACCTGCCCCCCACGACACCGTCCAGTTCAAGATGAAACAGGCGGCAGTCGACAAACTGGTGAAATGGGTCGAAAAGGGTGGCTATCTGTTTACCGAGGACTGGGTACTGGTCGAACTGCTGGAGGTCGGGTTCAGTCGATTCGTTCGAGCGGGTGCTCCCCTCGAGGGGGGAGAGGTGGTCATCAGCCCCGAACGTGGCATGACTGCTCATCCGATGCTGAGGGGCGTCTTCATTCCGCCGGTCGATCTCGACGCTCTTCGTCGTGAGCGGTGGGCTGGCTACGATGATGAAGACGACGATGAAGATGAAGACCACTACGATCCTTCGGTCGAGGACGATGATGCGGATGTGGACGGCCGTCGCGGAAAGACCGCCGTCGGTGAGGAAGGATCGGATTCCGGTTCCGAGATCGAAGATCCCGATATCCGTATGGTCGATCATCGGTGGAAGATTGACAAGGAGAGTCCATCTCTCGACATCCAGTCGAAGAAGGTCCAGGTGCTGGTGGATTCTGAAGATCTGAGGAAATTGTGTGGGGAAGGTGCGGTGGCGATCACCTTTCCGGTCAAGCGCGGTCGAGTGCTCCACGTGCTGTCGCACTTCGGCAAGCAGAGTAGTTCTGAAAATGAAGCGACCATCGAGAATATCCTCGTCAACTTCCTGTTACAGGTGAGGATCCGCGCCGGCGGGATGCGATAGCCCTCAGGCATCGTCGGATCCGCTGGAGTGAAACTGCTCAAGTTGACTCCTTGCCAGGGAGGGTCTACCGTGCTCAGAGGAGCGGAATCGACCGATTTCGCGGGGAACAAGCACGGGGGCGCAAATGCTACGGTGACGTCACTGCTGTGGTGCTGCGCACGCTACGGCGAGGGAAACCGCACCGGGCACCAACATTGCCGTATGGATCTTCGAGATCCAGAGTGGGGAAATTTTTTTGAAACTGATTCGACCTGGAGTCCAGCAGCGCAGAACTCTCCTGCATCACCTGGGTCGGTCGCTGATACTGTTGCTGATCGTGTCCACCTACGTCAGTGCTCAGCAGAGTGCCCGTGGGCTGTTCGGTACCGATGAGGATTTCACCCTCTCCTATGATCGACTCGAGGCAGATGTCTCGACCGAAGGGGGTGGCCGATCTCTGGTGGTGCTTGGTAATGTGGTCTTCGAGGGGCGAGGATTCGCACTGAGGGCCGATGCCATCGGGATTTTTATCGAGGGAGTGGACGAAGAGAGCGGACCGATTCACCCGCGAATTCTCGCCATCGGTGAGGTCCTTCTCTCACGAGGAGAACAAACCTTCCAGGCCAGCACCATCTTTCTCGATGTCGATGAGCAACAGATGGTTCTTTCCGATGCTCGCCTTCGAATCAGTCAGGAATTGCTCGAGAAACTGAGGTCGATTCCGACCGACGATCCGTTGCGGAGCCGTCTGGTCGCGGAATCTTGGGTCGCCGGTGTTTCCGATGTCGATGAAGGTAGACCTGCTAGATCTCACCTTGGCATCGAGGCGCAGCGACTTCGAGTTTCCGATTTTCGTGATGTCGAGGGGGAGGGGATCACCGTCACCACCGACCAGTTCTTCGATCCTGAATGGGCGCTGGTGGCGAAAGTGGCCCGCGCCAGGTCCCGCAAGGAACTGGGCCAGCGTGCCGATGAAGACCTTCCGGGCGGTTACATCATCGATGTGGAAGACGCTCGACTGGAAGTGGCGGGGATACCGCTGATTCCCTTCTCTTCCACCAGCTGGGATACACGCTGGGGAGGGAGATCCTTTCCTCTGCGAGATCTTCGTTTCTCCGATTCTTCCCGCTTCGGTCCCCGGATCGACACCGCATGGAATGGTGACTTTCTGCTACCGGAAAGATTCGAAGATGAAATCGATCTGACTCCCCGGATCGATTGGCTTTCCGATCGAGGGACCGGTATGGGAATCGACTTTGAACTGGGTCGAGATCCTCTGCGCTGGGCCGCCGACCCGGACGGTCGTCTCGAATTGTTTGGGTACGGTTCCTTCTGGGGCATCCAGGACGAAGCCGATACCGACAGTGATGGCACGCCGGTCTCTGGTCGTGATCGTTCCAGAGCGAGGGCCTTTCTCCATGCACGCTTCGGCCCTCAAACTCTGATCGATGGCGAGTTGGCGACCTCTTCCGATGGCGGATTTGTCGAGGAGTTCTTCAGAGCGGAATCGAGAACTCTCAAGAAGCCGGAAAATTACCTCTCCCTCCGTCAGATGTTCGGCGAGAGTTACGCCGCGACCGCAATCGCCAGGGTACGAGTTTCCGATCACGCAAGTGTTCTGGAGAAGGAGCCGGAATTCGCATTCCACTCCCTCGATGCGAGTATTGCAGGATTGCTGAGGTGGGATTCAGACCTGACCCTGTCGACGCTGAGATGGCTGCCGGAGGAGGGATCTGTCGATCCGGCACTGAACTCGAAGCGTTCCGATATACGCACCGAATTCAGCGTGCCGCTGGGGCTCTCCCGCTGGATGCGCTGGGTGCCGAGTGCTGGAGTCCGCTATACCAGTTGGGATTCGATCGATTACGAGTCTCAGCAGCGGACCCTGTTCCATGCTGGAGTGCAGGGAGCGACCCGACTGTCGCGAGTCTTCGATGTGAAGAGTTCGAAATGGTCAATCGATGGCCTGCGTCACGTCATCGATCTGACGGCGGATTTCTCGAGTCATTTCGACAGTTCCATCGCCTCGGTCGATGTGCCGGTCCAGATCGACGAGGTCGATGCGCTGAGCGACTTTGACCAGGTACACCTGTCGCTGGTACAGCGGCTGCAAACCCGGGATTCCCGCAGTGATCGGGAACGGATTCAGCGGCTCGGAACTCGAACGTTGGCGGAGGCGAGAGTCGATGCCTTGCTCTATCCCGATCCTGACCGCGACAACGGTGGTGAGCGTTGGGGGCTCCTCTTTTCGGAACTGGTCCTCCATGGAACCGCCGGCTGGAGCCTGTTTGGCGAATCTACCCAGGATGTCGGGGTCGGAGAGTCGATCGAGCGCAATGCCGGTATTCGCTGGCTCGACCTGGATAGTGGCCTCTTCGAGTTGGCGCTGCGAGAGCGTCCAGAGACCCACAAGACCTATCTGATCGGCGGCAGAACAGCCGCTTCTGATCGATGGGACATCGGTCTGTTCGTCGAGTACGATGCCCTGAATGAGCAAACGATCGGGCAGTGGTGGGAAGTGGGCCGCAACTTCCGCACCTTCCGCATGCTCTTCAGCCTCGATCTGGAGAGCGGGGATGTCGATGAAACCACCTTCAGGGTCGACATCGGTTTGCGAGAGATGATGGGGGCGATGCGCGGCTCCAGGATCGGATCGACCGGTTCCGGCCGGATGCGCTGAGCGCCATCGATCCAGCGAGCGGAAGGAGACTCGATGCAGGGACCTGCGATCTATCCGGGTACTTTTGACCCGCCACACAAGGGCCATCTCGACCTGGTGCGCCGCGGAGTGCGCCTGTTTGGAGAACTGATCGTGGCGGTCGCAGATAACCGAGAAAAGGACACCGTGTTCACCCCCGAGGAGCGGGTCGCCTGGCTCCTCCAATGTACTGCGGATCTTCCTCATGTCCGGGTGGTGAGATTCAAGGGGCTGGTGGTCGATCTGCTCGGTCGCGAGGGGTCTCGGATCCTGTTGCGAGGGATACGTACCTTTGCCGATTTTGAGGCCGAATACACCATGGCCCTGACCAATCGCTCCATCTCAGCGGAGATCGAGGCGGAAACTGTCTTTGTCATGCCTTCTCTGGAGTATTCCCACTTCTCCAGTCGTCACGTCAAGGAGATCGCCTCCTTCGGGGGTGACGTTCGTTCCTACCTTCCAGAGTCGATCGCGGTCGAGGTCTCCTCAAGACTTGAGGAGTTTCAGGGACCGGGCACGGTGGAATCTGGCGGGCCGCAGCGGTAGGATTCCACACTGCTGGTTGTCAGTATTCCGCTCCAGTGCAGGAACCTTTGCCGTGACCAGGAGGATCTAGATGAGTCAAAAGGATCGAGTCGCCGTCTATACCGATGAGGCTCCGGCGGCGATCGGGCCCTATTCCCAGGCGCTGGTGGTCGATGGTTGGGTGTACTGTTCGGGTCAGATACCCATCGTGCCCGGAGACGGTTCGGTGGCACAGGGGATCGAGGATCAAACTCGACAGGTGCTGGCGAATCTTCAAAAGGTGCTCGCAGAGGCGGGGAGTGATTTCTCCGAGGTGGTCAAAACCACCGTCTATCTCTCCAGCATGTCCAATTTCATCGCAATGAACGAGGTCTATGCCCAGTTCTTCGATTCACCGTTTCCGGCCCGAGCTTGCATCGAAGCGGCAGCTTTGCCGAAGAGCGTTCTGGTCGAGATCGATGCCATCGCTCGAAAGAGAGAAGTCAGTTGAACGAGGGCCCTGTACTGCTGGAAATCGAAGGCCTCCGAACCTGGTTCTATACCGACGATGGTGTGGCGAAGGCGGTCGATGGGGTCACTTACTCCATCGAGAAGGGGAAGACCCTGGGAGTGGTGGGAGAGTCTGGCTGTGGCAAGTCGGTGACCGCCATGAGCATCTTGCAACTGGTTCCGACTCCTCCGGGTAGGTACGTCGACGGCGAGATCCGCTTCAGAGGTGAGAACCTGCTCGAGTACAACGAGAAACAGATGCGCAAGATCCGCGGCAACGAGATCTCGGTGATTTTCCAGGAGCCGATGACCAGCCTCAATCCAGTTTTTCGGGTCGGAGACCAGATTGGAGAGGCGCTCTGCTTGCACCAGGGAAAGACTCGCGGTGAAGCGAGAGAGCGTTGTCTCGAATTGCTGCGGCTGGTAGGAATCCCTTCTCCAGAGGCGCGCATCGATGACTATCCGCACCAGTTATCGGGCGGCATGAAGCAAAGGATCATGATTGCGATGGCTCTCGCGTGCAATCCTTCACTGTTGATTGCAGATGAGCCCACCACTGCGCTGGACGTGACGATCCAGGCACAGATCCTGGATCTACTCAGAGATCTACAGAAGAAAACAGGCATGGCGATCTTGTTGATCACTCATGATCTCGGCGTGGTCGCAGAGAATGCCGATGACGTGGTAGTGATGTATGCAGGTAAGGTGGTGGAGCGAGCTCCAGTCGAGCAACTATTCGAGAATCCACGCCACCCATACACGATTGGGCTGTTCCAGTCGATGCCGAGCCTCGGCTCCGGCACCGACCGACTGTCAGTGATCGAGGGGAGTGTTCCGAATCCACTAGAGTTCCCCAGTGGTTGCAAATTTCGCCCTCGTTGTGCCTATGCGACCGATGAGTGTGCCGTCGTGGAACCAGACCTGGTCTCCGTTGGAGAACTTCACCATGTGGCCTGTATTCACCGCGAGCAGGTGAATCGGCAGAACAGCAAAAGCACGGGGGAAAAGCGTTGAGTGATCCAGTTCGACCACTGATCGAGGTTGAGAACCTGAAGACGTGGTTTCCGATCCGAACAGGTGTGTTCTCAAGAGTCACCGGCCACGTCAAGGCGGTGGACGGGGTTTCCTTTCAACTGGGTCGGAAGGAAACTCTTGGCCTGGTCGGGGAGTCTGGCTGCGGCAAGACTACCGTGGGTCGGTCCATCCTCAAACTGGTGAACCCGACAGAAGGAACGGTACGATTCGATGGGCAAGACGTATTGGCCAGCGAAGGCGATGCCTTGCGGCGACTGCGCAAGAGGATGCAGATCATCTTCCAGGATCCCTATGGGTCGCTGAACCCGCGGATGACGGTGGGCTCAATATTGAGCGAGGGGCCGAGAATCCATCAAATGGGTAGTGAGACTGAGATCCGCGAGAAGACCGAACACCTGATGGATCGTTGCGGGCTCGATGCGGTCAACCACATCAATCGCTACCCACACGAGTTTTCCGGTGGGCAACGGCAACGCATCGGGATCGCCCGTGCACTTTCGGTGGAGCCCGAGTTCATCGTTTGCGACGAGGCGGTCAGTGCCCTCGATGTCTCGATCCAGGCCCAGATCATCAACCTGTTGCTCGACCTTCAGGATGAACTCGACCTCTCCTACCTGTTCATCGCACACGATTTGGCGGTGGTGGAGCACATCAGTGATCGGGTGGCAGTGATGTATCTGGGCAAGATCGTCGAGGAAGCCTCCTCGGATGATCTGTACAGAGATCCTCGTCACCCCTACACCAAAGCACTCCTCTCTGCAGTGCCGGAAACCAGTCCTGGACTGCGCAAGGATCGGATTCGCCTCGAAGGAGATGTCCCCTCCCCGATCGACCCTCCCCCCGGTTGCACTTTCCACACTCGCTGTCCCAGTGCTGGATCTCGGTGCAGTATCGAGATTCCCAGTGGATTCTCGGTGGGCGAGGCTCATCGCAGCCATTGCTGGCTCGAGGATGCGGGTGGAGTCACGGGACAAACGCTTCAGTCCTGACGGATGACTGAAGACGAAGGAAGGAGGTGATATGCCGAGTTGTGCCTTTGTCACCTTTGGTTGCAAGATCAATATGTATGATACCCAGGCAATTCGCGAGGAGATCATCGATCTCGGCTACCAGGAGATTAGCGACCCTTCTGCGGTAGACCTGCTCATCATCAATTCTTGTACCGTGACCGAGCGAGCGGGCCAAAAGGTTGGCGAGAAGATTCGCTCGCTGACGCGAAAGAATCCAGCGGCCCAGGTGATCGTCACCGGGTGCATCAGTGAGGATGACAGGATTCGCCTCGAGAAGATTCCTCAGGTGTCGCATCTGATCGGCAATGAAGAGAAGCACAGGGTCGCCGAGGTACTCCAGGGGGCATCTCTTCTGGAAAAGAAACCGCGCCGCAATTCTCGAGCGATCTTTGATCTCCAGATCCACGGATTCGAGGGGCGAACTCGTGCCTTCTTGAAGATCCAGGATGGCTGCGACTCCTTTTGCAGTTACTGCATCATTCCATACTTGCGTGGCAGTTCTCGCAGTCGAGATCATTTACCGGTACTGGAAGAGGCGAAACGACTGGTCGAGGATGGAGGCTTTCGCGAACTGGTCCTGACCGGGATTCACCTGCGCCAATGGGGTCTGGACCGTGGTCTCGAGGATGGTCTGGCAAGATTGATGCTGGATCTTCGTCAGATTCCGGGCCTCGACCGGGTGCGTCTCTCCTCCATCGGCGAGGGGGCCTTCTCCGAGGCCTTTTTGGGGGCATTCCAGGCGGATCGAGGCTTGTGCCGTTTCTTTCATGTTCCTCTGCAGAGTGGAAGTGAGCGGATCCTCCGACGGATGCGTCGTGATTACAGCATCGATGATTTCATCGAGGCGATGGAGCGGGTCCACCAGCAGTTGCCCGGAGCGGTCCTTGCCACCGATGTGATCGTTGGGTTTCCTGGCGAGACGGAGCAGGATTTTGAGATGACACTGGAGTTGCTCGATCGGCTGCGTTTCGTCAAGGTGCATCTGTTTCCCTACAGTCCCAGACCCCGGACCATCGCCGCCCGTCTCGATGACCATGTTTCCATCGAGACGAGACAGCAACGGATGATTCGTGCACGTGAATTCTGTGAGCAGTTGCAGCAGCGAGAACTGGACCGACGCATCGGCGATCGGGTTCAGGTGCTGATCGAGAAGGAAGCCACCGAGGATCGAGGACCGGTCGCCGAGGGTCTTTCTCGCGAAGGACTCCGGGTTCAATTCGATGATGCGGATGGTACCTTGCGCCGTGGGGTCGAGGTCGATGGAATCCTCGATCAGCGTAGGGGACCGAAGATGAGCGCCACGAAACTGGCGATCGGCAGCGGCAAGGAGCGGCAGAGTTGAGTCTCGAAGATCCAGCCACCGATTCTGACGAGCCGAGACGGAAACCGCTACATCTGGGTCTCGAACCGCATCTACGAGGATTGCTCGGATGGGGGATTCAACGGGTTCGCAGCTCTGAGCCGCTCAGCACTGTGGATTCCAGCTCGGTGGATTCCAGCGCTGTTCTGAAGACGCAGGCCACTGCCACAGCCGATGGTTTGCTGGAGCAGCAGGCGGCAACGGTCGCAGAGTGTCGAGATTGTGACCTGTGCGAAACTCGAAATCTCACCGCATTCGGAGTGGGAGACCCTTCGGCAGATCTGCTGCTGGTGGGCGATGCCCCGGGTACAGAAGAAGATCGCTGTGGGGAGCCCTTCGTCGGTCCGGCCGGGCAACTGCTCGATCGGATGATCGCGGCGCTGGGACTCTCTCGGGATCGGGTTTACATTACTAATGTATTGAAGTGCCGTCCGCCCGAAAATCGTGACCCCCAACCGGAGGAAGTGGCGGCGTGTCAGGGCTATCTGGCGGCGCAGATCGACCAGGTGAAGCCGACCATGATCGTTGCTCTCGGGCGTACCGCTGCCTGCTGGTTCACCGGCCAGGAGACTTCTCTGGCGAGTATGAGGGGTCAGGACCATATCTGGCGAGGAATTCCCGTGGTGGCGACCTACCACCCTGCTTTTCTGCTGGGGCAGCCGCAGTTCAAGGCCGATTGCTGGCACGATCTACAGCGAGTCATCGAGACGCTGGGCTTGACCCCACCTCGTCCCCGCTCCTGAAGACTCGACCGTCACCCTGAGGGGCCAACTCCATATCCTGAGGCAAGTTGACTCACTCCCTCAGGGATCTATACTCCGTTTTCCCGGGGACCGTTTCGATCTCCCGCTGCCGCGGCCATCGGCCCAGAATTGATGCGGCAGTGGAGTTCAAATGTGAACCGTGATCAGGGAAGGAATGCGCCCCGTGACTCGGGACTGAACCCTCCAGTAGGCCTTCGAGTAAGGCCTATACTGGCATCGGGAACAGAACCTTACAGACCACGGAGCGATGCGGAGGGCAACCTCCGTCCGACAGGGGTTGTAGACATCGTGGCGAGTCATTCGTTCGATGACTGCGCTGAAATTGGATCGTCCGGAGTGGATCGATATCGGTCCTTTCTGGCGAAGCGAATCGACGGCTCTCCATGATCCGAGCGATTGGTCGCTGATTTCGAAGCGGTTGCTAGTGAAGCGAATTGATCTTGCAGATGGAGCAGCGACTGTTGGATTCCTCTAACTCTGTGATCCCTCCGGGGGAACGAAAGCCATGCGCAATTGGTTCCTGGCGATGCCAGAACTTTGGCTGTGCGCAAAGTTGCAGCCCGGTGATCTGACCGTCCTACTGGAGCGGCAGATCACTGCGGGGCATTGTTTGTTCGATCTTGATCGCTTGCTGTGAAGGCGTAACGGTGTTCGCCCACCGTTAGAGAGAGGTATACATGTCCGACTTTGATGAAGTTTGGTGCATCGATGCGGGACGCACGTCCCTCAAGGCGGTGAAACTTCAGCGATCTGGAAATGGTGCGGAAGTTGTCGCCGCCGCAAAGATCGATAATCCAGGTGGTTCCGAGGTCGATTCCTCTGCTGCAGCGGTTTCTGCGCTGGCTGCACAGCATGATCTTTCCGGTGCGCTCGTGGTGACGCTGCCCAGTCGCTCCGCATTGACCAGTTTCATTCCAATCCCGCCGGTGGCGGGTAAGAAACTGGACGAATTGATCGGATACGAGGCGCAACAAAACATCCCATTGCCGATCGATGAAGTGATCTGGGGAAGCCATGTCAGCGGCGATACCGACGATGGGGAAAAAGAAGTAGGAATCTTTGCCGTTCGATCGGAAGAGATTTCTGATCTGCTGGTCGATTACTCCCAGGACGAGCTGGAAGTGGACGTGCTGACCCTGGGGAACGTGGCTCTGTTGAACCTGATCCGTTTCGACCTGCGACCGACTCGACCGATCGTCGCCTTGGAGATCGGGTCCGATCACACGGACCTGATTATCGTCAACGGTTCCCGTTTTTGGTTCCGTTCCTTACCCATTGCCGGCAAAGACTTCACACAGGCATTGCAGGACAAATTTGGTTGCTCCGAACAGGAGGCCGAGAACCTCAAGGTAACAGCGGCTCAATCGGAGCATGCGGCGAAAATCTTCAAAGAGGTTCAACCACTACTGCGCGATCTGGTCAGTGAGATCAACCGTTCCATCGGTTACTTCAAGTCCAGAGTGGGAGAGATCAAGATCGAAGATCTGTTCCTGTTTGGCGGCAGTTCAAAGTTGGTAGGCCTGCGGAAGTTTCTTGAAGAGAATCTTCGTATCCGTGTCCAACTGACCAAGAACCTGGCAAGAGTGAGAATCGGGACCGATGCCCTTCCTTCGGGAATCCAACAGGAGACGGCGACCTATTGCACCGCCATCGGCGGAGCCCTTCAGGGACTCGGGCTGGCGGAAGTCGACTTGAACCTGCTCCCTCAGGAGAAGCGGGAAGCGGTCGAGTTCCAGAAGAAGAAGAAGAAGGTGCTGATCGCAGCAGCGAGCCTCTACATCCTGATCCTGTTCTTCAGTCTGAATTTCGGAGGAAAGATCACAAAGGCAGAGGCGGTGCTCTCCAAGGCGAGGATCGTCAAGGATCTGAAGAAGAATGAGGATCGGCTCGACGAACTGGCTGGCGACGACTCGAAAGAGCTGTTGGCCAAGGAGGTCGTTTTGCTGGCGAGAGGGTCTGGACGGCTGATTCCACGCGAAATCCTGGGAATCGTGGGATCGGTGGTTCCCGCCGAACTGGGTGCCAATGTCCTGTCGAAGAGGGCGGAAGACGGTCCTGAGAAGGATAGTGTTCTGCGCAATATCGAAGCGGACCAGGAGATCCTCAACGGACAAAAGACCTGGCTGGCGGGACTCGATATTCGCAAGGTTCTGGTCAATTCGGATGGAGTGGTACTCGAAAAAACCAGTTCCGGGAAAGATAGCGGTGTTCAGATCTTTGACGACCGTTACGAGGTGGTCGTCCATGGCTTCCGCTACGATGCTGGAAATGCCGCATCCAATGACGAAAAGTTGAATCAGTTGATCGTGGCTCCCATCGAGAAGCGATTGACCGAAATCTATGGTGAAGCAGACTCCGGAACCGCGAGGGTCGAGAGAACGGTTCTTGCCGAAACGATGCTGATGTTCTTGAAGTCCGAGGGGATCAAAACCGGTGGCGGACGAGGAACCAAGACGGATGCGACACTCAATCATGGCACCAACCTCTATCCGTGGAAAATCCGCTGGATTCATCCACCCCTTCCAGGGATCGACATCGATTCCGATACTGAGAATGAATAGGGGGGCAAGATGAACGACAAGGTTTTCTGGTCACTACTCGGGGTCATCTTGGTCGGCTGGGTCATACTTTTCGCCATGTTCGTGATGCCGAAGATGACTGAGTACGAGTCTGTGACCAAGAAATTGAAGAGTTCCAAGAAGGAGATCGAGAAGTACGCAAAGATGAGCGCAGCCGAACTCCCCACCACGGAACTGGTAGAAGCAAAGAAAGATTTCCTTCTCAACTGGGACAAGCAAATCGCCAAGGCGGAGCAGTTTCACATCAATCGAGCGAACCTCTTCACCGAGGGTGCCGTCGGAGATTTGAGTTCCTGGTCCACTCGATACCGTGACAATTTCGGTTTGCTGGTGAGTCGATATATCCATCACACTGGATATGCGGGGGAGACCAAGGATTTCCCGTTCAAGATCCAGGATAATCTCGCCGACCCCGACCAACTGCAGAGTTACGAACGAGTTTGGCGGATCCAGAAGGACCTGGTCGATCGAATCATCGCCATCCGGGGCGCGTCCATCGCTGAGGATGGATTGAAGATCAATCAGCAACGGAAAAAGTCCAGTTCCAAGGAAAAGAGCGTGGGCGGGATTCCGATCTCTTTTCTGGCCAAGTTACCGCCGGCAAGCGTCGGTGGATTGATCGACGGATTGCTGCGGCATACATATGTCGACTTCGAGATCCATCAGTTTTCTCTGGCGAAGACCAGAGAGGGACTGATCTACGAGGTGGTGGAGGAAGTGGAAGAAGGAGCCGATGGGATCGCTTCTGAACCTGTCGTCTGGGTACTCCTTGAAATGAATGTGCCCGCCGGCGTTGTTGCCGCGGGCAGTCAGTAGGAACGAGGCAATAAGTGCAAAACATCGACAAGATTGCCATCGGTGCGGCGGTTGTTCTACTGCTGGGTGGATTCGCTTCTTCGGCATTTATTGGAGATCAGGGAGACGAAATCTCCGATGCGATCACCGATGCCACAGGAAAGATCCAGTTGACCCAGGCGAGACAATCAGTCGGTAACCAGGCTGCTCCTGAAGTCGAAAATGAGGTCAAGAAGGCGTTTTCCTTCCAGGGAGAAACGAAGATTCCGGAGTGGGTCTTCTATCGCCGTCCTGCTCGATTGGAACTGTTCCGAACTGCCGTGATCCTTCCACCAGAACTGGCTCCAGGCTGGATTGCCAAGGTGGAAGTGGTACGTGATGGAAGCAGTAAATCCACCTTGCACAGAGTCAGCGGACGTCATGGCATCTTCGAGCGAGCCGACGTGGTTTCTTGCAATCTGGAGATGAGCGAAGGGGGATCGGAGTGGGCCAAGGTTTCGACCTTTTCCTCGGTCCAGACCGGCGCAGAATTTGTTGTGGAGTTTGACTCGGGATTGGAGACGGGCAAGTCCTACAGCTATCGCGTCACCATGCGAGCTCGCTCGACCAGTTCTGTTTCTTTCGCCAGTGGAACCGACAGGGTCACTTCGGGGCCCAGCGCAGCGGTCCTTTATCCTGCCAATTCGATCTGGCGCGTCAGTGGTGCTCAGATCGGGAAATTGGATGGTGGAGGAAACTTTGTCCCTGGACGTGTGACGGTTCAAAATACCGTATGGGACTGGGCCTCTGGGGGAACCAAGCGTAACACCAAAATCATCACCGAGAGTCCGCAGGGTACGCCCGGTGCAGAACTATTTGGCACCGGATATCGCCTCGAGCGTATTCAGGACACTGCAGATGGTCGTACCGTCGTTCTCAAGGATTCTGCGGGGAAGCGGATGTACCTCAAGAACAATGGTGACCCGCAGCCGCTCGATCCCAGTGACTGGGTCAATACCGATGCGGATCCGGCGGAAGAACCGGTGGGAGACGAGACCTCAGCAGATGATATCGAGGAAGATTCTGGCGATCCTCTGCCGGTCAAGCCCGCACGGCCACGACCCAGTGGTGGTGGCGGCCTCTTCGGCGGTGGTGACGATTGATCACAGAACCGATCATGGATACGCACCGCGGCATGTTCGGTGAAAGAGTTGAGTGTTTTGAGTTTCGTAGCGATAGCGACTTTGACTGTGAGCGACTTTGACTTTGACCGAGATCGTCGGATGCGATCTCGGGTTGCTGACAGGAGATCTGAAGATTGCTCTTCGGAGACCCTGATCAGAAAGAGATCAGAGAGAAATTACGGGATCGGAACCGCCGATCTCTGGATGCACCTCGGCGAAACCGGAATTCCCCTGTGGGATTCCTTTGATCCGGGGACCGAAAATTGACCGTGTGAAGCAAGGAGAGATCGATGACGAATATCTTACGAGCATCCTTTGCGCGAATCAGTGTGCTGCTCTTCGCGTACCTTTTGCTGCTCGTTTGCGCAACGGCGAGTCCCGTCGGTGCCTTCCAGGCTGGCGATGTGGATGATCTGATCCGCGATGTCTCCCTCGAAGGCCAGGAGCGCGTGAAGGCTTCTCAGTCCGCCAGTGAGGCGGCTCAGAAGTTGATGAACGAACTCCGGTATGTCGAGGCTGAGGAGAAGTTGCAAGAAGCAGTGCGCCTCGATCCGGGCAATGCAGATGCGCGTCAAAAACTGGAAACAGTGCTGCTGATCCTTGGGGATCGTAGCGGTGATATCCAGGATCTGCGCCGCCGGTTGGTGGAGGAGAAGAATGTCCGCCTTCAGCAGGATGTCTTCGAACTCGACCGCCTTTATCTCAACGGTCGTCGAGCGATGGACGATGACAACTTTGATAAGGCGATCAATATCTTTGATCAGGTACTGGAGCGGATCCGCTGGTTCCCCTTCGATTTCGATCTCAGTGATCTGCAAAATCGAGCCAAGCAATCGAAGCAGGAAGCCACGCAACTGCGTCAGCAATCTGTCGCTTCGGCTCGACGCGAACAAGAAATACGGATCCTTTCCCAGGCGGAGTCAGAGATGGCTCGTTCCGTGTCGTTCATCCAGAATCGGATCGAAGAAGTCCTGCGTCAAGCTCGACGACTCTTTTCGGAACGAGCTTACGAAAGGGTGATCGACCTTTGCGATACCGTTCTGAATCTCGATCCTACTCGTCAAGATGTCCGAGCGTTGCGCAGGGAAGCTGCGGACTTACGCCACATGTACGAGGTCCTCGATACGGGAATGCAAACATCGCTGGAATGGGACCGAACCTTTATCTCTCAACTCGAGTCCGAGATCCCTTACACCGAGATCTTCAACTTCCCGTCACGGGAAGACTGGAGCCGGATCCTGCGCCGGGAGCAGTCACTGGAAACGAGACTACAAGCATCCGAGAGCCCACAGGAGAAGAGCATCCGGAGCAAGTTGCGAGTCCGGGTCGCCAGCGTCGAGTTCCCGGATGAGCCGTTTGACCAGGTGATGGAATTCCTTTCTGACCTCTCTGGAATTAACTTCGTCTTGACCAAGGAAGCGCGCGATGCGATTGAAGGTGGCGACGGAATCGTCCGCCTAGCAGAGGTCACGGACCTTCCTCTTGAGAACGTTCTCAGGCTGGTTCTTTCACAGAACGATCCACCTTTCTCGTACGTCATCCGTTCAGGGGCAGTTCTCATCGGTCCATCCGATTCGGTGCGAAATGATCTGTTCCTTGAATTCTATGAGGTCTCCGACATCACCAAGGACCACCCCGATTTCAGAGCACCAAAACTGGCACTTCAGTCGAGCCAGGATGGAGATGCTGGAGGCGGCGGGGGGCTGTTTGATCTCGGAGGAGATGAAGACACCCAGGAAACTACCCTCGACAGCGACTTGCTGGTCGAACTGGTGATCACCGCACTGTTCGGCGACGAGGGTGAACCGGACGGGGAGAGCGTCAAGTATCAGAATGGAAAACTGGTTGCTCGTACAACGCTGGAAAATCATCGCAAATTGATCCAACTGCTGGACGCGTTGCGTAAATCCACCGGAGTGATGGTGACCGTGGAAGCCCGTTTCATCGACCTCCAGGACAACTTCCTGGAATCGATTGGGGTCGATTACGGAAACCCCTTCAACTCCAACTTGCCGAACCCGATCAGTGACACCGATGGTGCGGGTGCGCAAATCGCTTCCGGTTTCGAAATCGTCGACGCTCAGGGTGAGATCGATGTGCGAGCCGCAGCTTACAACGCATTTTCGCTACCACTGGGTTCTTCCGTCTCGCCCTTCGAGATCAGTAACCGTGGTGGATTTGCCCTGCAGTACAACGTACTCGATTCCTACGCACTCGAGGCCATCCTCGAGGCGAATCAGAAGTCGCAGCAGTTCAGGCGGCTGAATGCACCACGGGTAACTGCGTTCAATACCCAGATCTCCCACTCTCTTGTGGTGGATCAGAGTGCCTACATCGCGGACGCAGAAGTGAATCAGACCGGAGTGGTTCCGGTGATCAATCCCGTCATCGAAATCCTCAATGCGGGTTCCATCCTGCAGGTTCGTCCGACCGTCAGTCATGACCGGAAGTACGTCATCCTGGAGATCGAGCCGACGCTAGCGGTGCAACTGCCATCTCGTTTCAAGGTGTTGACCCTGGGGCTGACCAATTTGAGGGTCGAGTTCCCGGTGTTGTCGGTCACCAATATCAAGACCACCGTGACGATTCCGGACGGTGGAACCGTGCTGGTCGGTGGCCTCAAACGAACCGTGACGCAGGATGCACAGGTCGGGATCCCGAGTATTTCGAGATTGCCCTTCCTCGATTTCCTGTTGGGTCGAAAGGGTCAGGCGCGGATGCAATCCAACCTGTTCGTACTCATCAGTTCGAAAATCACGGTGATCCGTGATGAAGAGACCAATAAGTTTAACTGAGCCAACTGAGTGACAAATTGCACGACAGAGATGTTGATGCCCGCGACGGGGAGGCGGGAGTGGAGTTGAAGGAATCATGTAACCGAACAGGGCATTGCCGCCTTCGAGGCATTGCACTGCTTTGTGTTTCGATCGGAATGTCGCTACTGGCGACGTCCTTGGTCGGTGCACAGAGTCTCGGGCGTGGTGACCTCACCTCTGAAGAGCAATTGCTGCTTCGCGAATTACTCCTCTCCTACAACAGCCCTGATCTGGCGCGGATCTGGATCGATTCTCGCAAGAAAACAGCCAATTCCTCTGCTCGAGCGAGCCTCGATTACTTCCTCGCCGATGCGACTCGAGTCGAGGGCGATATCGATGGCTACGAAACTGCCATTCGATCGTTGGCCAAGAAGTATCCCAATCATATGCGATCGAAGGGGGCCAAGTTGGAAGCCGTACTGGCTGCCATGATGCGCCTCAGTGATGCCAATACCGAGGCGGTGTTCGCCACCAGCCCTGCGGATCGACAGAGTTTCATCGAGAAACGCGATCGTCTCTGGGAGGACGAGGTCCGACGGATTCTGAAGGATAATATTCGCATCCAGAACTCGGATGTGGATTCGATCCAGGCCAAGGTGATTGCCGAGAAAGACTCCGAGAGGAAGCGAACTCTGGCACAAAACCTGGCGGAGAAGGTGCAGATTCGAGATCTCTGGGAGTTCCAGGAACTGTCGGCGATCCAGGTGTACTGCGGATTGTTGCCGGACGAATCTGCGGCCAAGTCGGCATTGTTCGACGAACTGGCACTTCTCTCCAAGCAATTTGTCGATCTACGATACGATAACTTTGCCCGACGCTATCGTGCCCAGTTGATCTACGGCAAGGCACTGGCGGCTTCAGGGCACCCGCAGGAAGCCGCCGCTGAACTGGAACTGCTGGTCGATATTGAGCCGAGTGGAGACCCTCCCTATGACCCTGAAGTGGTCCGGTTCATTCGTAGCATGAGAGTCGAATCCCTTGCGGGATCGCTGGCTGCATACAACCGAGCTTCGATGGCCACTGAAGCACTCGATCTACTCGAGTACCTCTACGAGGAAGTGGACCCCAATTTCCCATACCGCAGTACTCCAGAAGATCCAGAAATCGCTCCTCTGGTGGCGCTGCTGGATGTCGAGGAGGCGATCTCGCGAATCGCCGGAGGAGACCGAAGCACTGGACTCTCCTTGATGGCGCAACTGATCCAGAGTTACGACACGGCGGCCAACTGGAAGGCCGATCCTTCCTCCACTCGTGAAACGCTCGATCGTCTGGCTCGCGGAATCAGTCGTCTGCTCGAGATGAATGTCGGGAATTTGACACCCGAACTGTATGTTCGTGCCGCTGCAGGGTTTCGTGACCGGAGTCAACCGGTGAAGGCGGCAGAAGCCGCCAAGATGGCTCTCGGCTGTCGCAATGACGACAAGATCTCTCGGCAATGGAAGGCGAAAGCCCTCTACGAGATTGGCGAGTCCTGTGATGCCCTGGGCCGTGTCGAGGAAGCGGCCATCGCCTACCAGGCTCTGGTCGAGCAATTCCCCGAGAGCGATATCGTGGCGATGGCCAGCCAGAACTTCTTTGCCATCGTTGGGGATCTGGGAAGTGACCGCGGTGGTGCTTGGGCTGAACTGATTCCGATCGCCGAGAAACTATTTGCGGACAACTCGCAGGGCCTCGGTAGCGAGCAGTTAAAGCTACAGCAAGCCAGCGAGGCTGAGGACCGAGGAGAATACAGCAAGGCACGTGACATGTTCCGTCGAATCGCCTCGAAGTATGACGATGGAGCGGGAGAAATGACGGTGCCGTTTTTCTATCGGGCTCGAGCGGGGGGAGCACGTTGCCTCTTCCGATTGAGTACCGATGTGGAGCAGGGAACTCGCGATGCCGCCGCTGAAATACGAGCACTGCTGGCGACTGCTCGTAGCGATCGCAATGTCTCTGGAGAATCATCTCTTCGCTATGAATTGGGTCGAATCTACTGGAGTGATCGGGGCAAGGACCCCTCTTCCGCCATCGAGGCGCTCAAGCCAGTGCTCGAGGAGTTGTCGGGAAGCAGTGTTTATCGTGAGGGAGCGATCTTGCTCTTGCACGAGATCTTCTGTGCCGAAGGGCAACTGGCCGAGGCCGAGAAGAGCCTGGCCGAGATCCGCAAGAACTGGTCTACAGAGCACTCTCTGGTGGCAGGAACCTACTACCTCATCGAGGCTTGCAAGGTTTCGTCCACAGCGGTGAACTCTCGTCGTGCGGGAGAACTGGTGCTGGAGTGGATCGAACTGCCCGGTTCCCAGTTCGACAAGGCATCGCCAGCAGTGAAACTGGGTCTGGCCTCAATCCTGATCGATGCAAAGTTTTCCGACGAAGCGGCATCGATGCTGGCAGAGGCTCAGCAAGTTGCGAAGGGTGCCGGAGATCCCGTGCTCGATATCGGCGTGTCCTACTTCCTCGCCAAGGCAGCCAACGCTGCCGGAAAGCATCGGGACGCCCTCGCGAGTCTCGATGATCTCATCGACAAGTATTCGGATGACACCTACAACGGCGCCTATCCAGATGCTCCATTTGTACTGGTTCAACGAGCATCTGCGAATCGTGGTCTGTATGAAGCAGATCTCGATGGCAGTCGCCTCGAGATGATGTCGGATGATCTTCGATCGGCACTGGCGATCCTCGATCAAAGGAGACAATCGTTGCTCTTTGGAGGTGGAATTCCACCACTATTTGAGCGCGATTACTGGTCCACCTGGCTTCAGTACCTGGAAGTATTGAAGGCCAGAAAACAGTGTGAGAAGGTGATAGGACTGATCGGCAGTCGCAGATTGAAGGCTGGTGGCGGAACTTCAGCGTTCGCTCCCGAGAGTCTTCAGCCACGATTCGATCAACTGGAAAAAGAATGCCAGTGACGATGAAAGACGAATTGATGAGATTAGCAAATAGTCCCCTCCAGACGGCTCATACCGTTCGAGGGTGGAATCGCTGGGTACTGGCCATACTGGCCATACTGGCCAGTGGACTGGTGGGCCACTCTTCTCTCCGTGCCGATGAGATCATCGTCACCGGCGGCAGGAACTACGAGGGGGTCACCATCTCGACCGCCACCTGGGAACAGGTCGAGTACCGGTTACCCGGGGTCAGTACTGCCCAGAAGCTCTCCTCCGATAAGGTGCTGGAACTTCGCTTCTCCGGGGAGCCTGCAAATCTCTCGCGGGGGCGTGGTGCGCTCGAGCAAGGGGACCTGGAGGGAGCGGTGAGCGCTCTGACGTCCGCCTGCAGTCAAGGTGCCGACCGTCATCGGTCCAACGCCAGCTACCTTCTGGCAGAGGCGCTGCTTCGTCTGGGGCAGCAAGACGCCTCGAAGTTGACCGCTGCGATTAGTGCTTTCGATGCCTTCATCGAAGCGTACGAGCCGAAAAAGGACTTCTATGTCCCTTACGCCCGGATGGGCCTGTCGACCGCCTACAAGAGTTCCGGGAAATGGGCCGATGCCTTGCAGGCGCTCCAGCCACTAGCCCAGGGAAACCTGGGCAAAAAGTGGGTCCTGGGAGGGACCCTGGGCAAGGCAGAGGTGTTGCTCGCCCAGGAAAAATGGACAGAAGCTCGAGAACTGTTCTCCTCGGTCGCCAACGATTCCCAGGCAGGGGCTTCGATCGGCACCGTTGCGTGGCTAGGATATGCCAGTTGCCAACTGGGACAGAAACAATGGTCTTCAGCGACCGATACTGTTCGCCAAAAGGTACTGGAAAATCGTGATCGAAATTCCACTGCAACGACCGCTTCCAGAGCGAGGGCATGGTTGATCTGGGGAAGAGCCAGTCAGAGCCAGGCGGGTGGGGATCGAACTCAGTTGCAATGGGCACTGATTCGCTACTTCAGGGCCGCGGTGATCGCCACCACTGGCAATGGTGACATCCTCGCTGAATCGTTGTTTCGGGCCAAGAGTGCTGCCAAGGAACTGGGATTGAACGATAGAGTTGAAGAATTAACCCAGAGGTTACAAAAGTTGGTCCCAAACTCTGTTTGGAATCAATAGATTAATTGTTGATTCAGTTTTCCCGGTAATTCCGGGACTGTTGAGAGGAATCAAGACGATGAAGAAGTTGAGTACCACCTGCGGAAGAACTGCAGTGCTGGCTCTACTGTTGATCACACTCGGCGTCGCATTCACGGATGAAGTACATGCTCAGGCTGCTGCTCCGACGACAGTGTCGGTGCTGGACAACATCAAGGCTGCCGGGGCAGTGGGAGTGATCCTGATCTTACTCTCGATTGTGGGAGTGACCTTGATCATCATGAATGCCATCCAGATGCGCCGTGATGTTCTGGTACCCCCGGAACTGGTCGGTCATGTGGAAGGGCTGTTCGAAACTGGCGACTTTGAATCTGCTCTCGATGCGTGTGAGCAGCAACCCAGCTACTTTTCCAGTGTGCTGGCCGCAGGTTTGCCCAAAATCGACCGCCCCTATGACGAGATTCAGGATGCGATGGAGGAAGCCGGTGAAGTGGAGTCTGCGGATCTCCACCGAAAGATCAGTTACATCTCCTTGATCGCGGCCATTTCTCCGATGCTCGGACTACTGGGTACCGTGATCGGGATGGTGACCGCGTTCAACGTCATCGCCATGAGCAAGACTTCGCCGAAACCGAAAGACCTGGCACAGGGGATTTCACAAGCGCTGATGACGACAATGATGGGTCTCATCGTGGCGATTCCAATGACCGTCGCTTACTTCATCTTCAAGACCAAAATTGAAGCTGCCGCAGTTGAAGTGAGTAGTGTGGCTACAGAATTGATGGAACAGTTCGACGATCACCAGGTGAAGTGAATAGATTGCTGGAGAAGTAGAGATGGCATCGAAGCGAGCTAAAAAAATTGACTACGGTGTGGATATGGACATGACCCCGATGATCGACATCGTGTTCCTGCTCATCGTTTTCTTCATGGTGGTGACCGAGTTGTCGGTCCAGCAGGCAGTTGTCATCTTGCCGGTTGCGAATGAAGCGAAGGTGGAAGAGCCTCAGCCAGATCAGGTGATTTTGGTGGTGAACGTATCGTTCAACAAGGAAAACAAGCAGATCATTCAGTTGATGAATGGATCGCCGTTGACTCCGAAAGAACTGGAGGTCGCTCTCAAAGGGGAAGTGGCCGCACATGGAAAATTTGAAGACAACCCGAATAATCCAGAAGTCAAACTCTCCACATTGCATGTGACGATTCGCTGTGATCAGGGTGCCGATGCGGGAAACATACACAGTATCTTTGCCGCATGTCAAAAAGCGAGGATCTATCAGGTCAGTTGCTCTGCGATCAACGAGAGACTGGAAGATCCTTACGCAGATCAGCCTTGATGGCTGAGATGAAAACACTGGTAAGTGAGATGAGAATGGAAAGGAGATACGATGGCCCGGCGTAGAAAAGCAAAAGGCGATCCCGGAGAAGTGGAAACCGATATGACTTCGATGATCGACGTCGTATTTCTCCTGTTGATTTTCTTCATGTTGGCGACCAAATTCAAGATGCCTGAGGGTACCTTGAGGTCCTATTTGCCGAAAAATCGTGGCGAATCGAATAGCCGTCCGATCCTGTCCGAGACCTGCAGGATCACCCTGATGAATCAGGGGGGACAGGTCATCGCCTGGGCCGATCAGTCCCAGGTACCGCTAAATGACCAGTTGGAATCGGATTACGAGCAATTTACTGGAGTCGCCGGTCCCAATCTCAACTTCATCGAGGATTACATCAGCGGCATGAAATCGAGATACGTTCCCCTCGATGGCAACGGCTCCTTGCCAGTGGTCATCGACTTTGCCAAGGAAGTACCGTACAAGTATGTCATCGATGTTTTGAACATCTGTGCCAGACAAGAAATCGTGAACATCGCCTTCGCCCAGCCGGAAGTTCCGCTGGAGTGAAGAATTTGAGTCGGAACGAAAACGGTTGTTTTCGTTCCGTACTGTAATTTGATCGCTAAATGTCGAGCTCGTCTGTTTCTTCACCAAGAAGGTGCTGGCGAAAAAAGAAAGGGTGCTCTCGTGAACGAGACCCAAGCTTCAAGTCCACGTGTTTCAAATCCACGTGCGTTTACAAATTTCGCAGTGGTTCTATGCGGACTCCTGTCTGCCGGAATCCTCGTCACCTCGCTATCTGGGTGCATCGGAAACTCGGACGGGATCCGAGCGACTGCACCGACCGAGGTTGCGCTGGAGCCACCTCGAGCGGTTGCCGACGACTCCCAACAGGATCTCTTTTCTCGCACATCTCCAGCGAGCCAGGACGCCGATGATTCGGTGAAAAAGATCGCTGACGATATCTCTCTTGAGGTACAGGAGCGGCGCAGAACTGCCCAGTGGTTGGTGAGCCAGGCAGATCGTTTCTTTGCAGAAGCGGACTACTCTGCTGCGGAGCGAGCCTACCGTAGAGCTCTGAATAGCGATCCGAGCCTGCAGGAAGCCAAGAAGAATCTGGCACGCTGCCTGATGTTCCTTGGCCGTCGTGATGGTGAGATCCTCACGGTACTTCAGCAGTTTGGTGAAGAGGTCAAGGTTCTCGAGCAGCAGCGTCTCAGCGAAGCGACTCGCTTCCTGGCAGAAGGAAAAACTGCGCTGGAGGAGAATCGGATTGAAGAAGCTCTCGATCTGCTGCAGCGAGCCAGAGAACGACTGATCTGGTTCGAGTACGGAGTCGATGTCTCGGACATGCAGGAGGAAGCACAATCCCTCTATGATCGGGCCAGAAACCTCAAGATCAGCAGCGAAGAAACCAATCGCCGTGATCGTGAAGAGTTTGCCATTCGCGAGGCGGAGCGTCTGACCACGGAGGCGGAGAAACGTCGCATCGAGCGGATTTCTACCCTGATGGACCGGATCGAGGATGCGATGGTTCGTGAGGACTTCCGCGAGGCCTCGCAACTGTGCAAGACGATTCTTCAGATTGACCCTCAGAATGGGGCTGCCAGGCGACTGCAGGAGCGAGCGCAGGAGTACATGGCCTCTCATCGATATGTCAATTACCTCTCCCGTAACAAGGAGCAGGAGACACGCGTTTGGGAAGACCTCGAGCGGTCGGCGATCCCTTACGAAGATCCGTTCCGCTTTCCCGATTCACGTGATTTCTGGCAAGGCGAAGTGCAGCAGCGGCTGAGCGGGCTTTCCTCCAATAACCTCGAGGAATCACCGGAGATCCGCAAGATTCGTAGAACACTGGCTTCCGGATCGACCTCTTTCGATTTCCCCGACGCCAACCTCGCAGAGGTGGTGGATTTCCTTCGTAGTGTGAGTGATCTCAACATTCAGATCGATAACGAGATCGAGGGCGCCGATGTGCCGGTGAATCTTTCTCTTGAAGGAGTGAAACTGGGGGAGGCGCTGGACCTCATCATGAAGTCGACCGGAAAGGCGTACACCTTCCGTGAAAACATTCTGTTCATCACGGAACCGGAAAACGCTTTCGGTAACCTCATTTTCGAGATTTACAACGTCACCGATATCCTCAACAAGATTCGTGATTTCCCGGGTCCTTCGATTCGGGTCACCAGTAACGATGATGGAGAAGAAGGAGGGGGTAGTAGCCCCTTCGATTTCGGCGGATTCGACGAGGAAGAAGATGCTGAACTGACTCCGGATGATCTTGTGGAACTGATCCAGGAATCGACCGGTGGAACAGATATCTGGGATGAGTCCGGTTCGACCATCAGCGGTCATAAGGGACAGATCCTCGTCACAGCCACCAGGGAATTGCATCTGTCCATCTTGGATTTCCTTGAAAACCTGCGGGCCAACAGTGACGTCTTTGTCGTGGTCGAGGCGCGCTTTATCGACATGGTTGAGGACTTCCTGGAGGATATCGGAGTCGATTCTCGCAACCTCGGGCAGCCTCCCGGACAGGGTTTTGGTACTGCATACGGCAACCTGAATGCTTCTGGAACCGGTGGCTCAGACATCGGATTCAACAATCTTGGGGATCCCACCGATCCTGCGCTGATCATGGGGCAGGACCGAACTGCTGGGCGAATGCAGCACATCCTCGACGGATTTGTCGGAGCCGCCCGTGGAAATCGACTCAACGCCACCTTGCGTGGATTGTCGATGCAGGTGACCTGGCTCGATCCGTTCCAGATCAACGCCATCATCCGTGCGAGTCAGGAACAGCGTGCGGCACGAATCGTTACCGCACCCCAGGTGACCGCTTCCAACGGTCAGCGGGTACACGTTTCGGTGATCACTCAACGTTCCTACGTTCAGGACTATGAGCTGGTTTCCGGAGGTACTGGACTGGTGGTTTCCGAGGTGGCTGACCCGGTGATCGATACCTTCCAGGACGGGGTGGTGCTGGACGTCCGACCGGTGATCTCTGCCGATCGCCGTTACATCACCGTCGATGTGCGTCCGACTTTGGCCAGCCTCATCAATGGTGTGATCTCTACGGTGACCATCAGTCTTGGAACCCTCAACAATGCAGCAAGCCTGGTGGAAATCGATCTCCCGGAAATCTCGCTGCAGCAGGCGTTCACATCGGTGACTGTCCCCGACGGTGGATCTGTATTGCTGGGCGGATTCCGAAGCCTCAATCAGATGAGCCACAAGTCACAAGTGCCGATTCTGGGTAACATTCCGCTCCTCAAGAATCTGTTCCGGAGGAAGGCTTACTTGAACGAGAAGAGAAGTCTCTACATCCTCATCACTGCCAAGATTATTGACCTGCGCGCTGAAGAACAGAAGCTCTACAACTGATTCGATCTAGAATCGTCGGATGAGCAGCCTGGAGTGGCTACTGGAGTCGGGGGTCGTATCCCAGGTGTTCGCCTGGATACGACCCCTGTTTCTTGTCAGGAAGGACACACCCAATGAGTGAAATCAGGGCAGTCTTTTTCGACATCGATGGCACTCTATTTTCCACCTCTGAATTTGCTTCACGAGCGCGTGAGGCGAGCGTGGATGCAATGGTCGGAGCAGGTCTCCCTGTTTCTCGGGAGGAATTGCTCGAAGAACTAGCAGAAGTTGTGCTGGAGTTTTCATCCAACTACGAAAAACACTTCGACAAGTTACTGTTGCGATTACCACGAAGAACTATGAAGGGACTGAACCCTGCAGTGATCACCGCTGCGGGTATCGTGGCCTATCACGATACAAAGACCCGCTTACTGGAACCATTCGTCGATGCGGTGGAAGTACTTCGTCGGTTGCGGCAGACCGAACTGTTACTGGGAATCATCACCGAGGGACTCGAGATCAAACAGGCCGAGAAGTTGGTTCGATTACGTTTGCTCGAATTCTTCCACCAGAAATCGATCTTCATCTCTCATCAGGTCGGGATTTCTAAACCCAATCCAAAATTGTATCAACGTGCCTGCATCGATCTCAATTTGCGACCCTCGGAGTGCGTCTATGTCGGAGACAATCCGCTGATGGACGTCGATCCCGCCAACGAGATTGGTATGATCACGGTTCAGGTTCAGCGTGAAGACCGATTCCGAAATATCGTCGGACAATCTTCGCCCGATCACATCATTCAAAACTTCTGGGATCTTGCCGAGGTGCTGCGTGAATGCGGTGTCGAGGTTCCGGAGGTACTTTAGATGTCTCTCGTCCCCAATCTATCGATGGTGGTTCCGATTCGTGACGAGAGGGCCGGAGTGGTCGATCTGATCACTCAGTTGGTTCCTGCTCTGGAAGACTCGAGAATTGAATCCTTTGAAGTGATCCTGGTGGACGATGGTTCTCGTGATGGCACCGGTGAAATATTGGAGCAACTGTGCGAGGCGGACCATCGATTGCATTGTGTGCGCCTTCGCCGACCCTTCGGCAAGGGGGATGCTCTGGGCGCCGGATTCGATCAAGCTCGTGGAAAATTGATCGCCACCATCGATGCCGATCTTCAGGAGTCACCTGAGGAATTGGATCGGCTTCTCAGTGTGCTGGAGCAAGGAGCCGATATGGTCATCGGCTGGCGTCACCAGCGTAGAGATGGTCTCGCCAAAAGAATCTCCTCCTTCCTCTACAACAGGGCGGTCCGTCTGGTGGGAGGACCGCCTCTTCATGACGGCAACTGCGGATTCAAACTGATGCGTAAGGAACTGGCTCGCGAATTGCCCCTCTCCGGCGGGCGATTCCGTTTCATGCAATTGGTGGCCAATCACTGGGGGTATCGGGTGCGGGAAGTTCAGGTGTCGCATCGAAAGCGGCAGACCGGGAATTCCCACTTCGGTCCGATGAGAGCTTTTTCTGCAGCGTTGGATCTGGTGGTGGTTTTGGCGCTGCTGAAGGGGCATTCTCGTCCTGGGATCTTGTTCCTCAAATGGGGACTGGTCTCGACCATTCCCGGGAGCGTGATTCTGGCCTTCATCGCCTACCTGAGAATCTTCGAAGGATCGATCCAGCATCGATTCCCGCTGCTGGCGCTGGGAGCGATGCTGGTTCTGGCGGGACTCCAACTGTTGCTCGCTGGAGTAATGGCGGAATGGATGGGTGCGAAGGAGCGTAGTCGGCCCGCCTACCGAGTCGACAAATCCAGGCATGAAACACGGGAGCATCAGCAGTGATTCGATTGCCCTCTCTGCGGGTTCTCACTGCTTCCTGGCCTGGGATTCGTGAGCCGTCGCGGGCACGGTTCATCCGTGATTTGCACCTTGAACTGGCGGCCGACTTCGAAACCGAGGTGGTGGCCCCTCGAATCCACGATGAAGATCCTCTGGAACAGATCGATGGGCCACTGAAGGTGCGTAGATTTCGCTATCGTTCTGAAGGCAAATCTCCGAGGCAAGGAGAGATGAATCTGCTGGCGAAAGTCTCCTGGGTGCGAGGCATGCAGGGTGCCGCTGGTTGTTGGAAACCGTTGACCCAACCATCGGTGATTCTGACCCACTGGGCGGTGCCCGCCGCTGCGGTGGCCCGTCGTAATGCTCGACGGCTACGCTGTCCATACGTCGTCTGGTGTCATGGCTCCGATATCCATCGATACGGCCGTACCGCACTGGGTAAGGCCCTGCTGAAACTGGGTTTGTCTGCCGCGGATCGGATCCTGGCTGCCAGCGATGAGATGGCGAAGGAACTTCATGACCGCCACCGCCTCACTGGTGTTCAGGTGCTTCCCGTGGGCATCGATCCCGAGTTCATTGAAGCACCCCAGTCAGCGGTTCCTGCGTATCCCATTCGCTTGCTCTGGGTTGGAGAGCGGATCGCATCGAAGGGCTATCTGCGGGTACTGGAAGCGGTTCGAGAAGCGGTCCAGCGAGGTGCTTCTCTGTCGCTCGAGGTGATCGGCGAGGGACCTCTCGAGCGTCTGGATGATGCCCAGTGGATGGATGTGCGTGGGAATCAGTCGATTCCCGAGGTGAGAGCGGCAATGGATCGAAGTCATCTCCTGTTACTCCCCAGTGACTCCGAGGGAACACCGCTGGTGATTCAGGAAGCGATCGCGCGGAACTTGCCGGTGGCCGCGACTCCTGTGGGAGGGATCCCTGCCCTGTACTCTGGCAGTGATGGTTGGTTTGCCCTGCAGGGAGATCGAGATGAGGAAATCCGTGAGTCTCTCGCCAGTTTACTGGTTCAACTCGCCGCGGATCCTCAATCTCTGGTGAGAGCGAGGCAGCAGCTTGAGAAGCAGGACAAGGATCGGTTCTCCCGTCGCCGCTGCGGAGATTCGATCAAGGCAGTTCTTTCGGAGGTGTTGCGATGAGCCATCGTCTTCGATGTGGAATTGTCATTCTCGCATGCATCGCGTCGGTACTGGTTTACTGGCCTGTCCTTGACGGGGAGTGGGTCTTCGATGATGTCCGATTGGTCGAGAAGAATGACTGGCTGTGGAGATCCTTCGATGGAGTTTCAGCAGAGTTAAGTCAGTGGTGGACAGTGGTCTCTGAACCCGATCCCTCGACGGATCAAGTGCGCGTCGGCTTTCGACCTTTACGCTTTTTCTCCTATCGCCTCGATGCCTTGGTTTCGATGAAACTGGGTCTCGATCGGGATCAAGCTTACGTGATATTCCACCTGCATAATCTCCTCCTGCATGGTTTGTGTGCGGCCCTGCTCTACTTGCTGGCGTTTCGAATCCACCCTCCAGGGGGGCACTTCACATCCTTTGCGGTGGCGATGGCGTTTCTGGTGCATCCAGTTCAAACCGAAGCCGTGGCATGGATCTCGGGTCGAAGAGATGTACTGTTCACAGCGGCTTACCTGGGAGCCTTGTTGCTGGCTCTGAGCGGGGGGACCAAGCCCGGTTGGGGCCGCGTGCTGCTTGTGGCGCTACTGGGGGGGCTTTCGATGGCCGCCAAGGAGATGGCCGCCACCTTGCCACTGGTGCTCCTGGCGCTGACCTGGATCGATCCTCGGGGACCATCCGACCGGGAACAGTGGCGCGACTGGAGCCGTATGTGGATTCCCGTGACGCTGGTCATCCTGGCGATGTCGATCCGTATCCTGTCGATTCAGGATCCCGGTGCCGGGGCCAGCTACTGGGGAGGGTCTCCGCTGGCGACAGTGATGACCGCCGGGCGGGCGCTGATCAGCTACCTCGGCCTGTTTCTCTGGCCGGTCGGATTGTCGGTCGATTATTCACACGCAGCGTTTCCCGCCTCGACTGGCTGGCTCCAGCCCTGGACCACCCTGGCGAGCTGGTTACTGGTGGCTGGAACTTTGCTGTACTCATGGAGACGCTTTCGTCAGCGGGCTTATCTGGCCGCAATGGTGGTGCCTCTCTTCATCGTCTTGCTTTCCCCTGTCCTGCAGATCTTTCCTCACCCTGAGCGCTTTGCAGAGAGGTTCATCTACCTGCCGATGGTTGCGTTACTGATCCCGTGGGCTGCGATGCTCAACTTCTTCGAAGGACGGACCCCGGGTTCCAGGATCCCCATCTTGGTGGTACTGGGGATCTTGATGACCTTGATGACGCGGGATCGGCTGGTGGATTGGGAGGGCCCCTATCCCCTTTGGAGCAGTGCAGTGGCGGAGCAGCCCAACTGTGCACGCGCCTGGTTTGGACGGGGTGAAGCGGCCAGGAATCGCGGCTGGAAGTCGATGGCGGTGGGCGATCTTGGTCATACCATCGAGATCCTTACCAAGGGATCGCGGGATCGATTGCAGCAGGGGATGTATCTCCAGGCGTTGCAGATTCGAGCCGGATTACTGGCAGAGATCGGCGGAGATGGAAACTTGACCCTGGCGGATGAGCACCTCAACACCTTGCTTGCTGAAGAGGATACGGATGGGACCGCTGTTGCTCTCCAGCAAGCACCGCTGTACGAATCTCTCAAGGTCAAGGAGCGGCTGGGAGACTATCCTGGAGCCCGAGATGCAGCACTACAACTGGTGCTCCTTGACCGGGTACAGGACTCTGTACGTCTCGATGCCACCCTGTATTTGGCCGCGACCTCGGAATCTGAAACTCGCAGCCGTTACTTTGAAGAAGCGAGAGCACTGGCGGACCAGATCAGTGGAAGAGCCATCTCCCGTGTCGAGTATCAGGCGGGAATGATGGCGCTGGAGGAGAAGAACTTCGAAGAAGCATTGGCACGATTCGATGAGGCACTTCTTCATCTCGATGAAGAGGGGCGTCGAAGTAGTGCTCTGTACAGGAAAGCAGAGGCTTGGCTGGGACTCGGGAAATCGACCGAGGCGCGCCAACTGCTGACTCGATTGCTCGAAAGTGATCCGACACATCTTCCCTCGCATCTGTCACTTGGCGAACTTCTACTCTCCACCGATCAGATCGATGTCGCTCTGGAGCACTTCCGTACGGTGTTGAAGGTGGTGCCGGATAATCCTCAGGCGCTTCAGGGCATCCAGCAGGCGGCGATCCGCAAGAAGTTGAAGGATGGCACAGCCCCGGCTCAGGTGGATACGACTCGCATCACTGCGCTTTCGATGCTGGCAGATCGGATGCTCGGGAAGGGGCAGCCCGGTAAGGCTCGCGAAGCGCTGGTGGAGGCACAGAAACACGCCGAAGGCCCGGCCGAGAAGCAACGCCGAATCGATCTGATCTTGAGAGTGGCTCGGCTGGATGCCGGACAAAAGGACTGGCCGCTGGCTCTCGATGGTTACCGTGACCTCCTCGATCGAGTCGAGGTGGTGGGGCGAGGAGCCTTCATCCTCGAAGCGGCAGAGGTTTTCCGACAGGTAGAGGGCGCTGAAGCCGCACTGAAGATGCTGTTGGATCAGCAACAAGTGGGAGTGAAGGAACCGCGACTGTTCCGCCAGATCGGTGCGATGGCTCACCAGGCGGGTCACCTGTCAGAAGCGGCAAGGTGGTACCGTAAACACCTGCTCGAAAATGAAGACGAAGATCCGCTACTGCGCTCGCGAATCGAAGAGGCGCTGAGAGCGGTGGAGAAGAGCGATCGTCAGGATCAGCAATCCGAGGAGGGATCCCCTTGACCTCCAATCGACTACTCGCACTGGTGGGAACCTCGACCATGATGCTGGAGATCTTACTGGCCAGGCAACTGGGTAAGATTCTCGGCAGTGCTCTCGATGGGGTGGCACTGGCAGTGATGGTGGCCTTGGCCGGATTTGCCATCGGTCAGATCTTCTCCGCTTCGGTAAAGGAGCGCAGGTCGGTCCCTGCGACCTGGTGTCGAATCGCACTGCTCGGTTGTGTCGCCGCGGTGGTGTGGGTCGGTTACCTGTTGCCCATCTTCATCGAAGGTTTTGAACTGGTCTCGACCACGCTGGGTAAAGTCGTGGTTTCCTTGCCACTTCTCTGTGCTTCGATCCCCCTTGGAGCTGCGGTGACGACGGCATTTCGAACCCATTCATCGGAAGTGATCCAACGATCCTCCTCCGGCGTCGCAGCCATCGATCTGGGAAGTGCACTGGGAGCCATCTTGACTCCTGTGCTTCTGTTGCCGTTGCTGGGAGTCAACGGAACTCTGGTGATGAGCCTACTGCTCCTCGGATTGGCTTCGTTGCCTTCTGAACAAGTTGCGCCGACAGAGTCGGAGGTGATCCGGGAAGATCGTCGAGTGAGCAAGAGAGCCACTCTGATGGCGACCTGGGTCGGATGCATCTCGCTGGCGCTACAACTGGGTTGGGTACGAGTACTCGGTGAAGTGCTGGGTTCGAGTTTGCTGGTGTTCGGGATCTCGACTGGAGTCTCGTTGCTGGGCGCCGCAGCGGGAGCACTCTTGATGCCGGAACTGCGCAAGAAATTCGGTGAGGCTCGCTTCCTGAGAGTCGCTTGGTCTTCCTGGCTGATCTCTCAAGGGCTCTCATTGCTGCTGATTTCCTGGAGCCCATACTTCTATCTTGCCGCGATTCGATGGGTCGGGGAGAACCAGGGGGTCACCATGATGGTGATCAAGTCCTTGCTGTTGATGGGGATCCTCGGATTGCCCAGTTTCTGTTGCGGACTGATTCTCCCGTCCTTGATGGTCTCGCATGGGCAAGTGGGACGACTGGATCGCGGTGCCGGGTACCTGCAAGGGTTCAACCTGTTGGGATCGATGATCGGTGCCACCGTGGCTGCGTTCTGGATCATTCCTCAATATGGCCCCCTTTGGCTCTTCGGTGCCTGCGGATTCGCCACACTGGTGGGCGGGCTGCCGATGCTACGGTCCGGCCACGGCGGAGCCGCTTCTTCCTTCCTCTGTGGAGCGCTCCTGCTGGCGTCCGCATCTCAGTTCTGGGATGCGTCGTTACTCGGAGCGGGAGTCTTCCAGTGGTCTCGTTCGGAGATCATCGAGGGCACGGCGCTTCCTGCGTGGCAGAAACGGGAAATCCTGACCAGCGTTCAGGGTCGCCTCGGAACCGTGCAGATCGAAAGGGACTTTCCACAAAACACCAGTTACCTGAGAGTCGGTGGACGGATCGAGGGCAGCGTGGCCATCGATTCTACAATGCCTTCGATGGCGGATCTGCCGACCGAGGTACTGCTGGGACTGTTGCCGAGTTGGGTCGGTCCCGGGCAGGGAGACCTCTTCATCGTCGGGCTCGGTGGGGGCACTACCGTAGCCTCTGCTGTCTCCACCTGGACCGGAAAGATCGTCGTTTCCGAGATTGAACCGATGGTCAAGGAGGTCCTGCTCTCCAGTGCCGGTGAGCTCGCCTTTCCCATCGAACACTGGACACTACGGGGAAAGAACTCCCCCAGCATCCGGATCCAGGATGCCCGGGCGCTGCTGGCTCGAGATCCACGTCTGTGGAATGCCATCGTGATCCAGCCATCGGAACCGTGGTTGCCCTGGTCTGCGCCACTTTTTGCTCCCGATTTCCACAAATTGCTGAGTCGTCGGATCACGGCAGATGGGGTGGTGATTCAGTGGCTCCAGCTGTATCGCATCGGAATCGAGGAGTTCGCTGGTATCCTCTCCTCCTTCCGCAAAGCGCTCGGGCCGGTACAGATCTGGCGTCCACCGGGTACTGGAGAGGTGATCCTGGTGGCTGGCAATCCATCCTCCACGGCTAGCCGGGATAGTTCGGAGGCGATCGACGAGGTATGGCAGCGGGTGGGCTCCTCTGTGGCCTTCCCTCAGCAGCCGTGGCTCGACGATAGAGCGGTGGGGTACTGGTTAGCGCAGGCGGGGGGAGCAGACCTGCCACACCTCAGGGAGCGTCTAGAGCACAGGTTGCCGCTCCTGGGAGAATCTGGGGTCGACCACTCCCGAACGTTGCTGCAGATGCTCGAGGAGGCGCGTCAGGCGATCCTCGAAAGAGCCAAGAATTGACGGAAATCCGCCCCAGAACAGTGGATGGCCGTTGACAGGAAATCCCGCTGGAAATAGGATCCGGGCTTCCGTTCGACCTTTTCAGGGTACCGATCCAGGCGGATCCTTTCCCGGTCGGTGACTACAGGTCGAGCGTATTGTGCAATTTCAGATCGACATGACCTCGGATCAGAACTGGTCGGTCCGGTGCCCGTGGGTACCGTGGCGACTCTCTAGGTGGAGAAGATGCAAAAATACAGTCCTCAGCGCACATTCAATCAGCGCAAAGAAGATGTGGTTCGTCAGTGGTACCACGTCGATGCTTCCGAGGAGATCCTCGGGCACATGGCGGTGGAGATCGCCCGCATCCTGATGGGCAAGAACAAGCCCACATACACCCCGCATGTCGACGGGGGCGATTTCGTCGTCGTCACCAATGCTCGCGAGATTCAGGTCTCCGGCCAGAAGCGCGACAAGAAACTTTACTACTACCACACCGGTTACATGGGTGGTTTGAAGAGCAACACTCTCGCCTGGATGCTCGAGAAGAAGCCGGAAGAGGTGATTCGTCTGGCGGTTCGAAGGATGCTTCCGAAGACTCGTTTGGGTCGCAAGATGCTGTCGAAACTCAAGGTGTTCTCCGGAGCTGAACATTCGCTTCAGGCACAGGAATCACACTTTGAGAAGGTCGAGTTCACATCTTCAAGGATCAAAAAGAAATCTTGAAATAACCGCTCCTGGCCAGTGGCTCAGGGGTTAGCAGGAGGAACGCTTTGGCGAAGCCGAACGATTATGTCTGGGGCTTAGGACGACGCAAGACTTCCGTGGCACGGGTTCGCATCCGTGAAGGAAGTGGCAAGATCACCATCAATGGCAAGGCTCATACGGATTATTTCCGACTCAGCCCCGACCAGTCTCGACTCTCCGATCCGCTGCGTGCGGTACAGGCGGAGGGAACGTATGATGTCTGGGCAAACATCAAGGGCGGTGGGACCACCGGCCAGGTGGGAGCGGTGGTGATGGGACTCTCCAGGGCACTGGCTCGAGTCAGCGAGGAGAACGAGGCTGCGTTGCGTAAGGATACTTTCCTGACGCGCGATTCTCGGATGGTGGAACGGAAAAAGCCGGGTCGTAAGAAGGCACGGAAGTCGTTCCAGTTCTCCAAGCGTTAAACCACTGATCGCGCTTCGACAAAGTCGCGTCTCGGCCGCAAAAAGTCAGATCCAGAAAAGGCACATCGGACCACCGATGTGCCTTTTTTCGTTTTGCACCGTTGGGCGATCACCGTTGGGCTATCCCGATGGGGCTCTCACGATGGCATCGCCACCGCTGTGAGAGATGGTCTGATCGGTCGGTGGTCGGCATCTTCAGTGGCCGGGGAGAGTGGGGAGATCGGTGCGCATCCATCGGGGAAAGTGAATCGGGAAAGTGAATCCGGGAAAGTGAATCCGGGAAGATGAATTGGCGCGAACTTCAGCGATGCCGATAGTGTTCACTGGTCGGATGAATGATCTGGTTGTTGGTACCGGAGGTGGGACTCGAACCCACAAGACCCGAAAGTCAGCGGATTTTGAATCCGCCGCGTATGCCAATTCCGCCACTCCGGCCCGGTTCCTGATGCGCTGATTTCTCGAACCCCGACATGGTAGGGGACAGATCGATCTTCGTCACCTGATCTCGTCGAATCGACCAGGCGCCATTACAAGCGCCCTTCAGCGGGCGGTCGTAGAGATACCGGAGGTCCGAGAATCTCGCGCCAGAGTAAGCGATCTCGCAACTGATTCCTGGTCAGCGTCCACTGCTGCTTTTTGAGACGGCCCTGTGGCGCTGCGGAGCCAGAGGAGAGATCTGACCCTGATACACTGATCGGGGAACTCCAGCTGCTTGCACTGGAGCGGATGGGGTCCCGGGAGTTTTGATCCTCCAACTCGCTGGAAGATCGACTCGTTTCCATCAATTCCATGCGCAGTTGATCGAGCAGATCGATGGGGTCCTGCGGTGGATCGAGGTGAGATCGTGGTTCGAGCCGCATGGCCGGGTGGGCGGCCACCGACGTCGGTGCTCCGGTGATCGGATCGCGGACCTCGACCCACCCTCCTTCGAGAGGGGTGGGGGCCGGCGCAGAGGCACTCGCGGGTCTTGGTTGCACATCGACCCACGCTCGAGGATCCTCCTCGAGTTCAGCTTCGGTCGCCTCGTCTTCGGACAGTGGCTCGGGAAAGCCCCGTTGCTGTTCCCTAGATTTCATTTCGAGGAGCTTCGCCTTCGCCTGCTTCTTTCTACTCCTGGATTCCAGGACGTTCTTGAGCATCGGCAGAAGCACAAATATTAGAATGTAGATCCAACTGAAGTCTTTCATGGCTGATCGACTCCGTTACTCGGTTGAATGATCTGTAGATCCATTATCTCCATCCCCGATCGACTCCCGCATCGTGGTATCGGCCTGAAGATTTTTCAGTCGATAATAGTCCATCACTCCAAGGTTGCCCTGGCGCAAGGCTTCCGAGATGGCCTTCGGAACTTCCGCTTCGGCGAGCACCAATTTTGCGCGGTTCGCTGCGATTCCTGCGATATTTTCCTGTTCCTGGGCTACCGCCAGCGCACGTTTCTTCTCTGCCATGGCCTGGGCGACTCTCTTATCCGCTTCCGCCTGTTCTGCCTGTAACTTTGCGCCGATGTTCTCTCCGACATCGACATCCGCGATGTCGATCGACAGGATCTCGAAGGAGGTTCCAGAATCGAGACCTTTTTCCAGGACCATTCTCGACATCATGTCGGGATTGGCGAGCACGTCCTTATGAGTCGAGGCGGAGCCGATGGTGGTGACGATTCCTTCACCGACCCTGGCGATGATGGTCTCCTCGGTGGCACCTCCCACCAGACGCGACAGGTTGGTTCGTACCGTGACTCGCGCTCGAGCACGCAGTTGAATCCCGTCTCCAGCGACCGCGTCGATGGTGGTGCGAGCTTGGTCTCGAGAGGGACAGTCGATCACTTTGGGGAGTACGCTGGTTCGGACGGCGTCGAGAACATCGCGTCCCGCCAGATCGATCGCTGCCGCCTGGTCGAAGTTGAGATCGATGTTGGCCTTGTGGGCGGCCACCAGCGATTGCACGACGCGCCGTACGTTCCCCTTGGCCATGTAGTGCGCTTCGAGCTTGTTGGTTTCTACATCCTTGACCCCGGCTTTGACCGCCATGATCAGGCAATCGATGATGATTCGTGGGCTGACTTTTCTCAGCCACATTCCGATGAAGGCAAAGACGCTGATCCGGATGCCCGATGAGAGGGCCTGGATGTAGAGGCGTCCAAAGGTGATGAAGAAGATGAACAGCACCACGAGGAGCGCGATGATCAGGAACATGAAGACGATGTCGAGGATTTCGACTCCATCCTGCTGTGCGATCATCCATGCAGACGAGAACTCGAATAGACTGGTCACTGGTTACTCCTGACTGGGGTGGTCACGTATTTGTATTTAATCATCTTGGGATTCTTCGGTGGATTTCCGGACTACGATTCGATTGCCATCCGATTGAACGATGACGACTGAATCGCCCTTTTCGATGTAGCCGATATTGGCCACCACGTCGAGTCGACGGCCACTGACCAAAGCGATTCCGGCGGGCCGGAGATCCGACATTACCAGTCCTCGCTGGCCCACCAGTTCTCTCGCTGCACGAACGTCGTCTCCGAGAGAATCTGCGCCATCGAGACTGGTCTTGAGACCGAATTTTTTGACCCAAAGTTTGAACAGAATGATGGTGTAGAGGACGGTGAATGCGACACAGATGACTGCCAGGAACTTGAAATCCTGAATCCATAACTCCCAGATGGAGTATCCGATACACAGCACCGCTGCGATGGCGAGCACTCCGCCGCTGGGAATGAAGACCTCCAAGAAGAGCAGGATCAGGCCAGTGAGGCATAGGACCGAAAGTAGCCACCACTCCATCTTCAGGCCTCCTCGACCACGGGACGAACGACCACCCGGTTGCCCTCAACTTCGACCACTTCCACTCGAATGTCCTTTTCGATGTAGCCTCCTTCGGAGACCACGTCGATAGTTGTTCCCTCGAAGTCGACCTTGCCAGAGGGGTGTAGATCCTGCATGGGAGATCCTTGCTGGCCGACCTGAAGTGTGGCGCCGTCGAATCCCGGGGAGGCGACGGCACTATCGTCGGTTTCTAGAGTCGAGTGGTCGATGATGGAGCCGCTGCTCTTGGAGCGACTCGGCAAGATGTAAGCGAGGATCAGTAGCGTGAATAATCCAGTGGTCAGACCGCCACCCACCTGCAACGTGTCCTTGCTCAATTGCTTGAGACTCAGCACGTCATCGACAGGTTGATAGCACAGTCCTAGCGACACGCAGACGATTACCACGCCGAGGATTCCTGAGATGCCGAAACCTGGGATCACAAACAGTTCCAGCGCCAGAAGGACCAGTCCGAGGCCAAACAGCGACAGCTCGATCCAGCCGACATTGCCATCGGCATAACTGCTGAACAGGAACAGGCTCAAGAAGCCGAGGGAAAGTGCGGCGCCGAGGCCCACTCCCGGTAATTTGAATTCGATCACCAGGGCCAATGCGGCGCCGAAGATCAGCAGGAATTTGATGAATCTGCCCCAGTCGCGGAAGGTGTCGAGAGCGAATCCACCCGGAGCACCGATTCTTTGCTCGCCGAGGGCCTCACGGGCGTTGAGGGCACGCATCTGAGTCAGACCGAAATCGGTCAGGAGTTGTTCCTCGGTCAGGCAGATGTGGGAGATGAAACCGTACTCGAACGCTTCCTTCTCGTCGATGGTGAGGATCTCACCACGCTCCACGATGCGCTGGATCTGCGCAGAGTTGCGCTCCTCTTCGGGCAGATCCTGGTACTCCTGTTCGGTCAGGTAACGGGTGCGTCCGTTGGCGGTTTGCACTCGCAGCACCGAGATCTCCTTGGTGACCATCGCCTCCGCCAGGGCGATCGGATATCCACGATCTCGCGCCCAGCGGCGCATGTCGGCCCTGACGGTGGTCTGGATCTTCTCCGGCAGTTCATTACCAAAGATATCGATCGGCTGAACATCTCCGATGCGGCTGTTATCTCCCATCACCAGGTGTCTGCAGGCCAGCGCCACCATGGTGCCTCCGCTATAGGCTTGCTGACCATTGGGTACCCAGCCAAAGGTGGTGATATCCTGCTCCGCCAGGTTGTCGATCGATTCCGCCAGCCGTCGGCTGGCCTCGATGGTTCCACCGGGAGTGGAGAGTTGGATGATCACGATTCGAACTTCTCGTTCGACCAGCAACTGGATGGTGCGGTCGAAGCGTTCGACGACGCCATCGTCGATCTGCTGATCGATATCGATCACCACCGCAACATCACGGAGAGATTCCTCTGTAGGCTGCGATGCATCGGGAAGCTGGACTGCCCACAGATCCGCACTGACCAGCATTCCGATCAGCACCAGAAAAAGTCCACGGGAAAGGGTGCGTATTCGCTCTGAGATCGGGATGAAACGCTCTCGTGACCCGAACCTAAGGGATCGGTAGAAGATCAAGTCGGACTCGCTTCCGTTCCCGCGGCCTGCGGGGTGGGCCAAACTGGCACTTCATTGTCAGGAGTGGGCTCACTCGAGGCAAGGGTAGAATTGGGCGTCAGGCCAATTTCATCGCGGATCGCCGCCCAGCGACGATCGCTCAGCCGAGGTGAGGTGAGTCGGCGGAGAGGTACGCATCGACCTTTGGGGCGATCCAGGTGGCGATGATGGCGACCAGTCCTGCGGTCACCGCTCCCGTGTATACATCCATGGTGTAATGCGCTCGCAACAGGATCACCGCAGACATCTCGAACAACGCCACCAGCAGGGCGGGGATCCACCAGATGGAGCCTCGTCTCGCCAGTTCGATGGCACCGAGACAGGCGATGGCGGTATGGCCCGAGAAAAAGAAGTCGTTGGCCACCTGGTAGGTCACCAGCAGCGATGGAAATCCTGGATCGTGCCAGATCATCCCGTCAGGGGCGGGGAGTGGGCTCAGCATCTGACAGATCTGACGCAGGGAAAACAGCATCAGAAGGGCCAGGAAAGGTCGCATGGTGCTGCCGAAGATGGAGGAAGCGATCAGGTAGATCGCCAGCAGATCGATGAATATGGAACTGGTGATCAGCAAGCCGTCTGCCAGCGCGGGTTGGGCGAGCAGCGCCTGATGGGCCTCCTCGGTCGCCAGGAACAGTCCATCTCCTTCGGAAAGGATCTGGCCGGCCAGCGCAGAGCCTTCCACCATCGGCCTGGAGCCGAGTAGGGACTGGGTGAAGAACCACAATCCGAGGGCGCAGACGACCAGCGCTACCCGTTTCCAGCGATCGGCACTCCACTTCATCTTGCCATCCCCTCATCCGACAATCCGAGAGCTGCCTTCAGGCTACTTTCGACCAGTTGCATCAACGGATCCTCACCTCGAACTTTTTCTGCCGGCACCTCGATGGGGTCGCAGACGTGCAGGGTCACCCGCTGTGGTGGGTAAGCGCGGGCGACATCGGTCAGATCCTCCTCGAATCGCTCGACGGTCTCGAGCAAGCGTTCCACCGGGGAATCCTCGGAAAGATATCCGCGTGGATAGAGGGACAGTTGCTGCGCCAGGTAGAGAGCCGAAAACTGCTGCCAGCGTCGTTCCCTCTCGCTGTCCTCGATGTTACCCGAGACCATCCCTTTGAGAATCACCTGGCGCAATTTCTTGCTTCTCTGGACCACGCTGCCCTTTTGAGGTCCGTCGAGCCACTCCTCCTCCAGTGGGTGCAGCAAGTGATCGATCAGGCGATCGACCCGGGTAAAGAGGTCTCCGCTCTGGGTGGCGCCGAGGTGCTCGATCTCCTTCAGGCCCAGCAGTGCCAGTCCGACACGACGAACTCGCGGCAGTAGATCCAACTGGCGCTGTGGCGCCCAGGAGAGGCGCTGTTCGATCTGCGAGAGGACCGGCTCCAGAGTCTCTTCGATCTGCCCCTCGAAGTGATATCGAAACGCCAGCGGAAAGATGACCACCTTGCCGCCGTCGCCGGCCGCTCGCTTGCGAGCGGCACCGCGGGCGATGGTCGAGATCCCCTCCATCAATGGGTTGAGTAGATCATTGGTGCGGGAGACCGCTCCTTCAGGAAAGATCACCAGCGGTCGCTCGGCTTTCTCGAGGATTTCCATCGCGCACTGCAGAGACGCGCGATCCATTCCCTCGCGGTAGATGCTGAAGGCTCCCATCATGCGGATGACGAATCTCTGTAACTTCCCTTCCATGAAGATGTGCCAGCTGGCCATGGCGTAGAAGAGAGATCGGGTCGCCTGGCACAGGGGATAGAGAGCCATCGGATCCGCCGGACGAGGATGATTGGGTGTGATCAGAATTCCGTGTCCGGCATCGATGGCCGCTCGTATTTTTTCGGCACCATACACCTCGGAATCGACGATCCCGTAGCGCTGGCGCAGCAGTCGAGGAATCAACAGTTTCCCGAGCAATCTGGGCAACAGGCCACCTCGGTGGGGCGGCACGAACTGGTAGGGCTGATCGACAACGACTTCTTGCATGATGTGGTCCGATCCATGGCATATCACATCGACTACAGACAGATGGAACTGAAAAGGATGTACATCGGGGAGTCGCCGCTGGACAGTACCGATCTCCCGACCTCTTTGCTGCGGAGCCCGCGCGGTTGAATCTTCGTCAGATGAGATCAGCGGACTCCTCAGAGTACTTCAGTGCCCTTACCGGGTCTGGAAATCCGGCGAAAGCCTGCGATGAGAAGGTAGTGTTTCGCGGCGGATCGGTCAGCATGGTGGCGAAGACTTCACCGCATCGACCATTGGATCCTGGAGGAACCATGTCCTTCCCTGGCAGCGCACCATCGCTGGCTTCTTTTAATTACGATGCGTCGATTCCACACTGCGTGGTGGCGTTCATCGTGGTCATCGCAGTGATCCTGCAACTTCGCCACAAGAGGGTCTGGGTGGCATCTACTCTCGCTGCGCTGATCGGAGGCGCGGCCACAGCACTGGCGGTCGAGGCGGGCAGTGGTGACTTGAAGGGCCTGATGCTGCTGCCGATGACCCTCTTCGGCGCCGTTGTTTCGGCGCTGGTCGCCGGTCTGCTGGCGGGTATCCACGGCCTTCGAAATCGATCATCGAAGGGGGAGCCA
>Ga0302119_10000038_pt1 | contig 42220 bp, 31 predicted proteins | sample AG5_Tmax_MG_FD_203114 | JGI IMG/M metagenome (GOLD analysis project Ga0302119, IMG submission 203114) | Marine microbial communities from Western Arctic Ocean, Canada - AG5_Tmax | ecosystem: Environmental > Aquatic > Marine > Oceanic | place: Canada: Western Arctic Ocean | collected 2017-10-01 | reverse complement strand
CGAGCAGAGAAGTGTGATCCTTGCAGCGGGATGGGAAAGCGTGTCCGCGGCTCTGGCGGTGGCTCCCACGCCGCTGCCTCTCGAGCCGGTTCCCGGCGAGGCGATCACGCTCGATCTCCCTGCACCGGCTCACCTGGTACATTTCAATCTGCTGCGAGACGGGTTCCGAGATCCCTCGGGGAATCGCTCGATCTACTCGTGGATTCCCGCTCCCGGTGGAGGATCCTGGCTCGGCAACAGTGTCGCCAGTGGACATCAGGTCGCCAGTGGACATCCAGTTACCGATGGAGATCGAGCCGCCGTGGACCGGTCATCGGATGCGGTGGAACCGACAGCGGAAGGGCGCGAGGAACTGGTCGAGGTGGCCCGGTCCATCTTCGGCGAAGAAGTGGAATCGAGAATCACCGGTCATCGAGCGGGGATCCGACCGAAAGCGACGCGCCATGGCGGACCATTGCTCGGGAGGTGGCCCGGTCGACCGCAACTGTGGGTCGCCACTGGGCACTATCGGGCTGGTTTACTGATCGGACCTGCCACCGCCACGATGGTGGTGGAGTCGATGCTCGATGGAGCGCCGATTCCCGAAGAGTTCCAACTGCCCTGCTAGTTTCAACCGATGTCATCGGCAGTTACGGAGGATCCAGGCGACCTGTTTCTTGCCGTGTCGAAGTAGTGCCAGGATCAGGTCGCCACCACTGCCTCTAAATTTGCGAGCCAACTGGGCCGGGTTCTCGGAGATTCCTCGCGTCTTGACGATGGAGATCCCTTCTCCCTGCGCTCGTAACCACCGCCGAACTTTATCCTCACGCCAAGGCATCCGTTCGACCACTTCGTAACTCTTCAGCCATGGCGAATCGATCCGTTGATGACCGGCGAGCCAGCCGAGTCCGGGATACAACTCTCCGATGGAGTGCCGAGAGAGTAACTGCGCGACCAGACCCGCCCTCTCGATGACCGAAACCGGTTCATGGATCCATGCGGGTTCGGGGTCAGTGAAGAGATCGAGTACCTCTTCCTCGCCGCTGATCGATTCTCCACTCGGCAGCAGGGTCGCTCGTCGCCGCTGACCGCCATCGAAGGATCCACGCCACAAGGTGGCTTCGACCAGATCTCCACTCTCCTGGATGAACTCCACCTCGCCCGCCGGTAGTTGAGAGACATCCACTCCGGGGCCGCACTTGAGGGCGAGATCTGGATACCTTTCCATCAGCGGTTCGAGAACATCGGGGCCGGGCAGCATCTCCAGGTACGTGTGGCGCCGACGTCCGTCGAGGCGTCGGTCTGGATCGATGTGGAGCGGTAAGGTGGAGAGGGGGAGTGCCGCGGCATCGGCAGTCACCGCATCGCCTTCCCCTCCGGTCAGGCGGACATTGGCCCTGGCCAGGGTCAGGCGCAGGCGATCACGATCGACCATCACCACCGGCCCTCCCTGCGACAGGGCCATCGAGTCGCTTCCGATTCCGCAGCACAGATCGATCACCGGTGACTCGCTACACGCCTGCCGGATGCGAGCAGCCTTGTGCCGGGCGACCGCCGAACGGGTCGCTTGTTGAACCGATTCGGCGGTGACCCACAGCCGTTCAGCCTGGTCGAGGCGTCCCGTGGCGCGGCGTCGCGCGTCCCACAGCGACAGCACCGCAGCGACTTCATCACGGCTGCCATGCTTGCGCAACTGCGACAGTTGCGACAGGCGACCGGGCTCGACGCTTCGTGCGGCGAGCAGTAACGGATCGAGGTCTCCAGCGAGCAGTTGGGTCCAGATCGGGTCCATGCGCAAATCCTAGGGAATTCCGTTGCGAGGTGTGCGAATTGGAGCACTATTTTTTTGTTTGGGTTGCCAAACAATAACGATCGTGGTCCCTTGTGGAGCACCGATCGATCCTGGATGCACCGCTGGAATGGTGCAGGGATCGAGCCACTGGCCAATCGAGGAAGGAATCCAGATGGGACAACAATATGGCTCTTCTCCAGCGAAATGGCTCTGCTGGCTGCTGGCCGTCGCCACTCTGACCTCGGGGTGGTCGCGCGGCTGGGCCCAGGAAGGGGATCTCGCGGGGAATCTCGATGGGGATCTCGATGGAGATTTCGTGGTCCAGCCGATGAGAGATGTGCAGATCGGCGGTTACCTCGATCTGGAACTCTTCATCAATTCGAATCGCTTCGATTTCCGCAACCATCGACTGGTGCCGATGCTCGACGCAGTGGTCACCGAGCATGTTCACTTCTCCTGCGAGATCGAGTTCGAGTACGGCGGACCTCAGGTGGCGACCGGTGACGGAGAGGTCAAGGTCGAGTACGCCCATGTCGATGTGGATCTGGGTGGTTGGCAGTTGCGCACCGGCGCCATCCTGGTGCCGCTCGGATCGACCAACCTGCACCATGATTCACCGATTCGTCCGCTGACTCAGCGACCGCTGGTGGCGCGTACAGTGGTGCCGACCACCTTGACCAGTGCCGGAGTCGGAGCGTTGCTGGAGGGTGCGCAAGGAGATTGGCTCCTCGAGGTCTATGCCCTCAATGGTTTCAACGGCGTGGATGCCGATGGCTACAAGATCGATTCGACCAGCGGGCTTCGTGCTGCACGTCCAGGTCTGAAGGAGAATGGCGACCGATCTCCCAGCCTCTGTGGGAGGTTTTTGTGGAGACCAGAACTGGGAACCGAGGTGGGATTGTCCGCCTGGAACGGAAGTTGGGATCCGCAGGGGGAATTGGATCTGACCATCGCCGTGATCGATGTCACGACCGAGATCACCGCTGGCATCGATATCTTCGGTCCCATCGAGGTGCAAATGGAAGTGGCCAGGGTCGCCATCGAACTCGATGAGGCCGCCCGGTCCGGCGGGGTTCCTGCGGAATTGGCGGCCAATTCGATCCAGCTTTCACGCCGTTTCTTTCCGGCCATCCTCGAGCAGTGGTTCGGAGCGGAGTCCTCCTCCGGCCTGACCCTGCGCATTGAAGGTGAAGATCTGGGAGGCGATCGCAGGCGCCGATCGACGATCGGTTTCAACATCCGTCCTTCCGATGAGACGATTTTCAAGTTTGATCTCGAACAGGTGAAGGTGGAAAACCAAGCCGACCCGGACGCGACCATCATCTGCTCGATGGCGACTTACTTCTAGGAGAAGACACGTTGACGCTGACGATACTACTCTCACTACTGCTGGCGGCTCCCACTCCGGAGGCCCAGATGTTCGGGCTGACTCCGATCAGCATCGAGCAAGCGATCTCGACCGCATGGCCACAGGCTGCGGTGTACGAATCGGTAGTGCTGGAGATGAAGGGCGATCTCCGTCAGCGGATCGCCCAGCGTTGTGGAAGCGCAGTACCCGCAGAGCCAGTGATGCTGGTCCGGGTCTCCGATGCCAAACAACAGTGGATCGGAGATGCAGTTCTTCTCGATGAGATCGGGAAGTACCGTCCCATCACATTTTTGGTGGCGATCCACCCAGAGAAGCGGGTGCACGACCTTCAGGTTCTGGTTTACCGGGAGCACATCGGTAAGCAGATCGCGTCGCCCAGATTTACCCGACAGTTCAGAAACCGCGCTGCTCAACCACCCTTTCAGTTACACAGAGAGATCCGAAATCTCTCCGGTGCGACCCTCTCGGCGCGCGCCTCGGTGCGTGCCGTTCGTCGAGCCCTCGCTACCGTCGCAGAGGTGTGCGATGGGAAGAGTCCGATCTCCTGGAAGACGTGGCCCTCTGCGGTTTCTTCGACAGTCGAGGGCGAGGTGGAGACCGATCGATCGGTCCCTGTGGTTCGATCGGTCCCTGTGATTCGAGTTCGCCCTGCGATGGGTACAGTCCTGAGAGTAGAGGTCTACGGACCCGAAGCGGATCAGGTCATCTCCGAGGTGTTCGCCGAGGTGCGACGTCTCGAGGATCTGTTGAGCCGCTGGAATCCACACAGCGATGTGAGTCGAGTCGAGCAGGCGCCTGCGGGTCATCCGGTGAAGGTGTCCGCGGATACGATCGAGTGTGTGAGTGCAGCGTTACAGATCGCCAGAGAGAGCGGTGGTGCTTTCGATCCGACTCTGGTGGCCGATGGCTACTTGCGGATCGATGTCGATCGGGCCACGGGCACCATCACGAGACAACGCGACGATTTGATCCTCGACCTCGGCGGGATCGGCAAGGGATATGCTCTGGATCGAGCGGCCGAGATCCTGAGGGAACTCGGTCATTCGAGAGCTTTGCTCGACTTTGGCGGACAACTACTGGCACTGGATCCTCCCCCGGGAGAATCGACCTGGATGGTCGGAATCCATGATCCAAGGGTGAAGGAGAGCGGGGCGAACTCGCTGCTGCGCTCGATCCCGCTGGTCCGCTCCAGTCTCGCCACCAGTGCGACCTATGAGAAGGGAGATCACATCATCGATCCCCAGCAGGGTCACGCTGCAGTGGTGGCGCTGTCGACCACCGTCCTGACACCTGATGCGACCCGGGCGGATGCCTTCAGTACCGCACTGGCGGTGCTCGGTCCCGACCATGCCCATCCGCTGCTGAATCGAATTCCCGGGGCGGGTGCGCTGATCTTGGTTGCGGGGGAGAAGAGCGCGCGCGGCTACGGGAAGTTAGGTCACTGATGGCCAGGGAATCCGCCGATGCGATGGTAAACATCACACTTGCGGGGAATCCCAACGTCGGAAAGAGCACTCTTTTCAATGCTCTGGTGGGGGCCAATTCGAGAATCTCCAACTACCCGGGGATCACTGCGGATTCGGTGATCGGTGAGTTTTACGGTGGAGAGCAACTACGCATCGTCACCGACTTGCCGGGAACTTATAGCCTCCATCTCGATCTTCCCGAGGCTCAGTTGTGCCACCAGCACCTGAGAATCGATGTGCCGCTGAAAAGCCACCAACAGAACCTGATCATCGTGGTCATCGAAGCGGTGGGATTCCCGAGAAATTTCCAGCTTCTGGCAGAGTTGATGGCACTGGGAGTTCCGATGGCCGCGGTGGTGACGAAAACTGCCGAGGCACAACGTCGTGGTTACCAGATCCAGTTGCAGGCGTTGGAAGAGTCGCTGGGAATCCCGGTGGTCGAGGCTGCCGAGAAATCGGCTATGCGGTCCATCGATGTGGAAGCGCTGCTCGCTGCTGCGCGGATTCCCACTCCGGTTCCCACTCCGGTTCCCGGAAATCAGGAATCGATCGAACAGTGGAGTTCAGATCTGCTGGCGAAGACAAGTCTTCCGGTCCGTCCCGAGCAGGCCCGCAGAAGGCGAAGGAGAGATGATCGACTCGACCGTGTGCTGGTTCATCCCATCGCCGGTTCCCTTCTCTTCTTGCTGGTGATGATCGTCATGTTCGGATCGGTCTACTGGATGGCACAGGTACCGATGGAGTGGATCGATGTGGCGTTTGGAACCGTCGGGGAGTGGATCTCCACTTCGATGGAAGATGGTCCGTTGCGTGGACTGCTGGTGGACGGGATCATCGGTGGAATCTCGGGAACGATGATCTTCTTGCCGCAAATCCTGCTGCTCTTCTTTCTCATCTCCTTGCTGGAAGAAACAGGGTACATGGCGCGAGCCGCATTCGTCGCGGATCGCTGGCTTCGGCCCTTCGGCTTGCCGGGACAGGCGTTCGTACCGCTCCTTTCGAGTCATGCCTGTGCGATTCCAGGAATTCTCTGTACCCGACTGATCCCCGATCGAAGAGATCGGCTCGCCACCATCCTGGTGGCGCCGTTCCTCTCCTGTTCGGCGAGGTTACCAGTGTACATCTTGATGGTCGGAATTCTCGCCCCGGCCAATCCGCTGGTAGCGGGCTGCGTATTCGTCGGCTGCTACTTGCTCGGAGCGATGGTGGCAGTGGGATCTGCTGGTCTGGTCCGCAAGACCCTGTTGCCTGGACCCAGCCTGCCGATGGTTCTGGAACTACCACCCTACCGCCTGCCGTCGATACGAGACGCCGGGCGCATCGCCATCGATCGAGGATGGATCTTCTTGAAGAATGCCGGCTCGGTGATCCTGCTGATCTGTATCGCCTTGTGGTGGCTCAGTGCTTATCCGTCGACGCCAGAAGGTCCGGAGATCCAGGAACTTCGTGTCGCGGCAGAAGCGCACTCCGATCCGGGGGAGTCACAACGGTTGCTGGACCAGGCACAGTCTCTCCATCTGAGGGAGTCGGCGAGGGGATCCTACGCCGGACAACTGGGTCGCTGGATCGAGCCAGTTCTGGCCCCGATCGGTGCTGACTGGCAACTGTCGGTGGCGGTCCTTGCGAGTTTTGCTGCGAGAGAAGTGTTCGTCTCGTCACTCAATGTGATGGTGGGGGTCGGAGAAGAGGAGGCTGCAGGGAGTTCCATCGCTCGAATTCGCGAATCGAAACGAGATGATGGATCGCCGTTGCTTCCTCCTGCGGCTGCTGGAGGACTGCTGGTCTTCTACATCCTGGCGATGCAATGCTTGCCCACCCTGGTGGTGACCAGCCGTGAGGCTGGAGGGATTCGCTGGGCGTTGCTGCAACTGATCTGGATGACATCTGTAGCGTGGATCCTCGGAGTGGTGGCACGTCAGTGGATGATGGCCGCAGGATTTTCGGGATGAACGAATTCCCCCTCTCCGATCCTCAGTTCTGGTGGGTGACGCTACTGGCTGTGGCAGCGGTGGTACTGCTGATCTTGAAACGAGTTCGTAAGTCGGACGATCAGGACCAGAACGGTTCCTGCGGTGGTTGCTCCTCGAAATAGCAGAGGATGGCGCTGGAACCCGACCATATTCAGTGTTTGGATGCCGAGGGTTCCACATCGCCTGGAAAATTAAGTTAGGGGTCCTGTCCAATGAAGATGATTGAGGCTCATGCATATCTCCTGTTGAAGGTGGTCATCCTCCTTTGCCTCGCACCGATCCACGGTTTCGCCTCCACTGTGGTGATGCTCGACGATCCAGCCACAGCGGTGGTTACGCAGGCACAAGAGACTGGCGCACGCGATGCGCTCGACAAGTTGCAGAAGCGAATGGATGAGGCGTGGACCGAGTACCTGGCCCCGCTGCGAGAAGCGAAGACTGCCGAGGAACGAGATACCATCGAACTGGATCCAGAAAAGGATCCAGGAGTGATGTTCCTGGCTGAATTGTTCAAGTTCAGCAGTGATCATCCGGGGACTGCCGCGTGTCTCGAAGCTCTTTCTCAGTTGATCTCGATGGCATCGAGAGATGAAAAGAATGGTTGGATTCTCGAGCAGGTGGTAGACCGGGTCATCCTCGATTACATCGAGCATCCCGATCTCAAGGACCTGGTTCGCTTTGGCCACTACAACCCACCATCTGCACAGAACCTGTTATTGCTGAGAGCCGTTGCCGATCGATCCCCGCATCGCAGTGTCCAGGGCTCTGCCTTCTATGCCCTCGGAAAACTGCTCGGCTCTTCAGAAGAGACTCGAGCTGAGGGGAGACAACTCCTCGAACGGGTTCAGAAGGAGTTCGCGGATGTGCCATTTTTTCGAGAGACCACATATGGAGAGAAGGTCGCGGGAGATCTGTTCGAACTGGATCATCTACAGATCGGACACGTGGCACCCGAGATCATCGGAATCGGTATCGATGGCAATCTGATGCAACTCTCCGCGTTTCGCGGCAAGGTGGTGCTGCTCGATTTCTGGGGTGATTGGTGAGGCCCGTGCCGGGCGATGTACCCACACGAGCGGTCGCTCGTGAAGAAGCACCCAGCGGACCAGTTTGCCATCGTTGGAATCAACTCCGAGGAATCCATCGAGGCGGCTCGCGAAGCGGTCAAGAAAAACAAACTGACCTGGAAGAGTTTTTTCGATGGAGGTGGGACCGATGGCCCCATCGCCACTCGTTGGAATGTCAGCGGCTGGCCCACCATCTATCTTCTCGATGAGAACGGAGTGATTCGCTTCAAGGATGTTCGGGGAGACACTCTCGACGCAGCGCTCGAGACTCTGATCGAGCAGAGGAAGGCAGCCAGGGAAGCGACCAGGGATGCGGAGTCGAAACTCTAGCGATCACTCAGGCGATCAGTCGTCGGTCTTTGAGTGAGGATCTTGGTGTCCCAGGGGACAACGATCCGATCGAACTCCCTGACCGGGATGGAGTGGATTGGGAGCCGCCGGTTCCGGCTGTTTTCTCCACTTTCTTCGCAGGGGAGCGCACCACAGTTCATCGAGACAGGCGATCGAACCGAGGGACAGACTCAACAGCAGCAGGCTGCCTCCCAGCATCATCCACATCGGAGTCAGCGAATCGTGGCCGGGCGTTTCATGCTGAAGCCACCAGGGAGCGAACAGGGTCAGCGCCAGGGAGCCGTATCCGAGTAATGACAGCGTGATCTTTGGACCTTCGCTCCACGGAGTCAGTTCGACCAGATGCAGGACCACGAAGAGCAGCACTGCGAGTGAGAAGATGTGGTCGTGGATGATGGCGAGGATCTCGACAGAACTCTTGCTGGGGATCAACACCTCGGCATCGAGTTGCTGTTCATTCCCCTGAACCCACTGGCGAGCATCCTCTGCGGTGAACCCACCGGATCGTCCCGAATACTGAAGAAGCGCCACGAAACAACCGAGCAGGACCGTCAGCAAGAACAGGGTCAGGAGTACTCGGGTCGAAGGATTGGCCCTGGCCAGAGTGAAGTTGGCTTGCTTGTAGAATCGAGTCACTGGACCGGCCCGCCCGTGAAGTTGAATCTATGAAGAGACGGGAATGGCGAGGATCGAGGAAGCGACCTGCTCACTGATCCCGACACGGCTTCCATCGATATCGAGGATGCAGGTACCCCTCGATTGACAGAGGTGAAGATCACAGTCGTTGCACAGGCCCATCGCTTCGAGCAGGGGCCGGTGGGATTCGGGCACCGATTCGGGGACCAGACGGATCCGCTGGCCTCGATTCAGATCACTCAGCAAGCGGGGGGCGGCAGAGGGGAGGTCGATGCTATCGAGAGAATTGGAGTGGAGAGAATTGGAGTGGAGAGAATTGGAGTGGAGAGAATTGGAGTGGAGAGAATTGGAGTGGAGAGAAGAATTGGAGTGGAGAGAAGAATTGCAGTGGAGAGAAGAATTGCAGTGGAGTGCCGTGGAATCGACAGTCCGGGACTGCTGCGGGAGGGCCGTGGAGCCCCGCTGATCCTCGTTGGAGAGTTCTCGAAACATCAATTTACTCCTCGAAAGGCCTGGATCGCCAGAAATGGCGGATTGTCTACCGGCTCTGGTGCGGCTACCCTTGTCAGGTGCGCTGGCACCGGTGGGAAGCCCGCTCTCATGAATGAGAGTGTAGCGATCTGTTCGGGGGGGTGTCAACATGTTTGGGATACCAAACTTGTAGGCCGCAAACGCCACCAGAGGTGCCTTTGGAGGCATTTCCTGCAAGTTCTGGTGCTGACCCTTCAGGAGGAATTGTGAGCGACTGGCGAGAATTCGACCAGAATCCAGTGAGCCACTCGGCGGCTCATCACCTGACCACCATCCAGTGGTTACTCGATGATCAGGGATATGCCCGCGTCTCCGATGTGGCGAGGCACCTCGGCATCACCCGAGGCAGTGTGTCGGTCACACTCAAGGGACTGCGCCAGCGAGGCCTGGTGGTCGAGGACGATCACAAGCACCTTTCTCTGTCGGAGGAAGGAATTCATATCGCCCGAGGAATTCGTACCAAGCGGATCCTGATCCAGGCACTTTTTCGTGAGGTACTGGGAGTCCCCGACGAGGTGGCGGAACAGGATGCTTGCAAGATCGAGCACCTCATCAGCGATCAGACCGCAGAAGCCGCCGGCGGTTTTCTGGTCGGGCTGGAGGAGCTCTCCAGTGACTCGCAGTGGACCCGCTTGCTGGAATCTCTCCGGGTGCCAGCCGCCACCACTCCTACCTCTTTTCCAGGCAGCGGTACCCAAGAACTGGCTCTTCGTCTCGAGAAGAAGGACTCCCATGATGAGGATCAATCGTCATGACCCGATTCATTTCTCGAACAGAAGCGATTGAAAAACTCAATGCCTTGCTCGCCGAGGAACTGGAGGCCTCGATACGGTACCTGCACCTCAGTTCGATGGTGCAGGGGATCGATCGATTGATCGTTCAGAAGGTCCTGCAAGAGAACCACGAGGAGACGATCGAACACGCTCAACAGGTCAGCGAAAAGATCCTCCAACTCGGTGGCAATCCCGCTCCAAAAATCCAACTGGATCTCGACGGTCGGCGATATTCTGGCCCGCAGGCGATTGCGGAGGCGCTGATCTTTGAACAGGCGGCGCTCGATGGCTACCGTGACCTGCTCGACTATGTCGACGGCAGTGGGGATGTGGTGCTCGAGGAGTTTGCCCGACAGCAGGTCGCAGTCGAATCGGAGCATGTCGCACAATTGCAGATGCTGCTGGTGGAGACTCCTGTTGGCGATCAGTGATCGTCCTGGCGGGCTGACCGCATTGGCAACCCTGAACGGGTTCTTTGCGATTACCAGCGTGTTTTCTGGGCTGCAGAGCATCATCATTTCCTACCGCCTTCTCGCATTTCAGCAAGACCCAGAAGCGACCCGCAGTCGCTGGAGCCGCGGGAATCTGCAATCGTTGATCGATGCCGATGTGGATCCTCATCAACTGGAACTCCTCGGTGGTCTGGGTGTCGTGGTCGCCTTGTTGCTCGCCTTGTCGGTGTGGGGGTTGTTGAAGCGAAATCTATGGACTGGAAAATGGTGTTCGACCCTGGCCGCAGCGGGGTTGGCATCGGTATCGTGGATGGCGATGGAGGTCTGGCCTCTGGAACATTTGAGAGGAGTGGGTATGGATCTGGTCCGGCAGATGTTCTATCCCTTGTTCCTGCTCTTCATGGTCCATGGGATCTTTCGCAAGGATCTGAGGCTCCGATGAATGGTGGATTGCAGATTCTCCTTCATGCCAGGAACTCCCTCTCCCATTCTCTTCGATCAGGATCGGGAGTCGCATTCATCGTGCTGACGGTGATGGTGGGTCTCGGATTGGCCAGCCTGGTGTTCATGCCCATCGAGACCGAGATGACCACAGCGGAAGAGTTCAAGAAGAATGCGGCACAGGCGGTGGGCTACTTCCTCTCGGTGGCGACGCTTCAGCCCGGAGAATTCAATACCTTCGCGGATCGAATGGGTTCGGGAGACCTGGTCGAACTGGCGATGTGGGGAAGGTACCTGGTGCTGGATCATCCGGTACTGCTGTCACTGACGGTGATATTGCTGGGGCTGGTACTGCCGATCTTGCTGCAACTGGGCTCCTTTGCTTCCATCGCGGGGGATGTCCAGCATCACTCGATCCGCTACCTGTTGCCCAGAACCACCCGAGCATCCTTGTTACTGGGTCGGCTGCTGGGTGCGCTGATCCTTTCCTGGACCGTGATCGCCTGCTTGCAGGGGGCGATCGTCATGTATCTGGGAATCGTCCTGCCTCTCGATGGTTGGAGTGCATTGATTGCGTGGGGGTTCCAGACTCTCGGGGCCCTGATGGTCTTGACTGTTCCCTATGTGGCACTGGGAGTGCTCTGTAGCACCATCTTTCGCGCACCGATGGTCGCATTGATGGGGTCGGTGGGCTTCACCCTGGCTGTGCCGTTGATCGCCTTCAGTTCCAGACAAGCGTGGGAACCACTCGGCAAGCTCCTCTATCTGTTGCCCTGGGGATATTCCCATCAGCTGCTCTCACCCGATGGACATGTGGTATGGAAGGCAGCGCTCTACTGTCTGGGGCATGGTTTGATCTTCACCGTCATCGCACTGCTTCGACTTCGGAGGGCAGACCTGTGATCGATACCCACTCGCTGCTGAGGATCCAGCAACTGAGCCACCGCTTTGGCGACAAGGTGGCGATCGATCACATCGACTGGAATCTCGATCACCGGGGAGTGGTGGGGCTGGTCGGCCCCAACGGTGCCGGAAAGACCACACTCTTCTCGCTGATCGCCGGGTTCCTTCGAGTGCAAAGTGGCACGATCGAAGTGCTCGGAAGTTCCGCCCCGGGAGCTCGATCGCTGGTCAGCCGGGTCGCGGTGATGCCGCAGGATGCCATCTTTGCCCGCGATGTTTCGATCTTCGATCAGATGCTGTTCCTGAGATCGCTCGATGGTGTGAGCGGCACTACCGCACGCCACGAGGTGGTCGCAGCGCTCGATAGCGTCGGGCTCGCCGACCAACTGGATCGGAGTGCGGCGGTACTCTCTCATGGGATGGGGAAGAGGCTCGGTGTGGCCCAGGCGATCCTCGGGTCACCCGAACTGATTCTACTCGATGAGCCGACGGCAGGACTCGATCCAGCCAATGCAATGCAGGTTCGCGATCTGATTCGAAATCTGGGAAAGACCGCACTGGTCATCGTCTCGTCTCACAATCTGCTGGAATTGCAGGACTTGATCGATGAGGTGGCGGTGATCGTCGCTGGAAAGATGGTTGCGAGCGGTCCGATCGATGAAGTGACGGGTTCCGCCCGCAGATTTGAACTTCGCCTGGGTCGTGAGATCTCGACCGGGGAGCTGCAACAAATTCTCGATGAAGAACTGGTTCGCACAGTCAGCCAGAATGGAATCCAACTGACGGTGGATCTCGATGCCAGTGCAAAGCGCGGGCTCGATGAGGCGCTGGATCAGTTACTGCATCGATTGCTGCAATTGGGAGTCCCACCTCGCCAGTTGAGAGAGGGAGCGAGTCTGGAGGAAGCGTATCTGAGACTCACAGGAGAGTCGGAGGAGACAGCGCAGCAGAGCACCCCTTCGGAGCAGCAGCCTGCACCGCACGATGAACTCGATGCTCCGGCCGGGGCAGAAACTAGCGACGATCGGTAGTGCCCCCCGGGGTCGGTGAGTTCTGCTCGCTGAGGAGAGCACGCTGACGAAACGAGGTCGCTTCCTCGGAGATCCCGGCTTGGTCGAGCAACTCGGCGATGTTTCGCAGCAATTCCGGTTCCTCGCCGATCCAGCCGATCAACGCCTGCAGATGACGTGCCGCCGCTTCCGGTCGCCCTCCTTGAAACGCTGAAAGGGCCTGACGTCGGGCCAGGTCGCCCCTCAAATTCACCAGTGCGAGGCGGTTCCCGAGTCGTTTCTGCTGACTGTCGAGCCACGTAGCCAGTGACAGTGGTCCCTCCTGTAATTCCACCAGTTGACCGTAGCGAAGCAGCAGGTCATCCGTGCTGTTCTCCTCCAGTGCCTGTTCCCACCAGCTTCGTGCACTGGCGAGGTCACCACTGACCGCACTCATGTACCCCAGTTTTTCTTCCAGGATGGTCCCGGGCGGTTCCAGTAGGGCGAAGCCACCTCGCGAGTAGTGGAGACAGCGCTGTAGATGCTGCACTGCTTGAATTGCGGAGTCTTCGAGCTGCGGTGAGATGGGCGGCTGGCCAGGAATCAGCACCTGGTCCAGATTGATCTGGGCTTCCTCGAAGTGCCGGTTGGCCTCGAGTTCATTCCAGCGAGTGTGGCCCGCCGAGAGGGTCAGCAGGATGCACGAGATGGTGATCCCCAGGAGGATCAAACCTCCTGTGGTGATGCCGCCTGCTCGTCGCAATGGGAGACCCTGAAGTGAAACATCCTTGAGGCGCAGTAATTGAAAACTCTTCCAGATCAGGAAGGAGCCGCTGATGGCGATCCCGGTGGCCATCAGCATCGGGATCTGATCGTAGACACCTCGCCAGCTGAACCAGATCAGTGCACAGAGGATGGCGAGGCTCACCTCCCCCAGCAGTGAAGGGTGCGCCTTGCGGGTCGGCGCGGTGGCTAGGGTCAGAGGATTCCAGGAGCCCTTGCCGAAGGAGAGGACCCCGTTGGGGCACACATCTACGCAATCGAGACACTTCATGCAGTTTGGATCGACCACCTGGGAGTGAATCTTGATCTCCCGTGAGATCTGAACATTGGACGAGCAGTTGGCGGTACAGAGCCCGCACGATTCACACGCGTCCATGTTGGCGACGATGGCCATCGGAGAGATCCGATCCGCCACCGAGAAGAACGCTCCATAGGGACATCCGTAGGTGCAGAACCCCTTGGAACCGAGCAGGTAGACGGTGGCAAAGCCACACACCAGGAAGAACGGGATGGCGATCCACCAGGAGGGGAAGGTGGCCCAGAAATCAGTGACCATCAGGTGATTGGTGAATCCTTCCCACGGGCGAACGGGATCGATCCCACTCGCCACCGATGCGAGATGACTCTCTAGCCACGGCAGGCTCCACCGCTTCAACGTGGGCCACAGGAACATGTAGAAGGCGAGCAGGAACGGCACCCAGCCGAGCAGTCGAGAACGAAACGGCTGTGGGCGAATACCGACCTTTCGCATCATCCAGCCGCACAGATCCTGCAGAGCCACCATGTGGCAAGCCCAGCCACAGAACCATCTTCCGAGGAGAGCCGTGGAGAGGATCGCCACGATGAAGAAGATGAATCCCGCATTCACCTGACCATTCTCGAGGGTGTACATCGACTCGGATGGCTCGACCGGGGAAAGGGTGGTGCCGGTGACGACCCAGTGCAGTAGATGCAGACCGATGAGCAGGTGGACGGCACCGAGCACGATCGCTCGACGGCGACCCGATCGGCCAGGGAAACGCGAAGCAGGCCTTCTGAAGCCCTCGCATCCCTCACGTGGTTTACCCGTTCTGGCCAAGTTGCCCTCCGTCGCCGAGATCATAGCCTGTCGAGTGCTTCGGGAGAACGGCACCGATCTGATCGAAGAGATGGGCCGTGGAAGGGGGAATCGAACCGCTCAAAAAAAGGTGGCCGGGTCGATCCCGACCCGGCCACCCCTTCAGAAATTGTCGAACTTCGGCGTGAAGCGGCTCTAGTGGTCTGGCTTTCCGTCGCCGTCGTGATCGTGACCGTCCGTCGCATCATGATCGATTCCATGGAGAGCATCTTCGATCATCTTGCGACCGCGTTCGTTCTCCTGGACCAGCGGGCTATTCAACATCCGGCTGAGGAACAGTTTGGCGCCATCCTTGTCTCCCTGCTCGGCCATCCAGCCCTGGCAGAACCAGAGTGCATTGAGCACCTCGGGGCCATCCATCTTTGAATTGTCCTTGAGGAACTGCACAATAGTCGGGAAGTCCGGTTCCTGGGTATTGAGCAATTTCAACAGCTGTCCATGAGCACGATGGGAAGCGGCTCTCTTGACCAACTCGGGGTTGTCGGACTTCTCCGCCAATTCGAGGTACTTTCCGAAGGCGGGAAATCCGAGCAGGCCCTGTTCCGCCATCACATCGAAAGCTGCAGGAAGCATTTCGCCCTGTTGAGCCTCATCTTCGGTGGCGAGCAACGCCTTGATCTTGTCGCCCTTGGCCCGCAATTCGACGATGTGCTCGAGGTACTTTTCTGGCCCGCCCGGCTGATATCCGGTCTTGGCATAGGGGCGCATCTGGTGGTCGGCGAGGACGATGGTCGGGAATCCGTCCACCCCCATCTCGTCGCGGCTCTTGCCATTGAGTTCCTCATCCACGACCTTTGCCTTGGCCTCTTCGCTGCGCGGGAAGTCGAGGTACAGGTAGATGTACTGCTTTCCAGCGTCTTCGTGGAACGCCGGCAGTGAGAACACCTCGCCCTCGAGTTTCTTGCACCAGCCACACCAGTCGCTGCCGGTGAAATTGATGAGGATGTCCTTACCCTCTTTGCGAGCCATCTCCTTGGCGGTAGCGATATCCATCACCCAGGGTAGACCAACCTCGGCCGCCGGAGTTTCCGGTTCGTCACTGATGGCCAGCGGAGAGCAGACCAAGAAAGCCGTCAGAAAAAACATCGACATCGAAAGACTCCTTGCATTGGGTCGTGGTGGCGGAAGACTCCCGATCGGGGGAGGTCTTCTTGAAGTGGCTAGAATACCCCATGACGAGAGGATCGGGAAGACGCTCAAGGGCGGTGGCGAGCCACTTCGGGCCGATTTCTGGTGCTGAAAGGGGTGACCGAAGGCGGTTTCTCTTCGAAGATCTACTCCGGCCATCGAGACGGACGAAGCGCTCCAGTCGTCGCACGGCTGGAGGTCTCAGATGAGGGCCCATGACGGGGAGCGCACCGAGGAGCACCGGGGAGCACCGGGGGAGGAGTTCGAGATGTCTCGCAAGGTGGTGTGGCGCTCCGATGGAACTTCCCCCTGTAGCGGCTGTGGGCAATTGCCAGCGCGCTGTCGCTGCTCCGCGGCAACTCCCTCAGCGGTGCCGACCGGGCCAGCGAGGATCCGCATCGAGAAGCGTCGTGGTAAGACGGTCACGGTGGTCGATGAGATCCCGCTGGTCGAGAAGGATGTGAAGGCGTTACTGCGAAATCTGAAGAAGCGTCTGGCCAGTGGGGGTACCTGCAAACAATTCACCATCGAACTGCAGGGCGATCATGTCGACGGGGTGCGGAAGTGGCTCGAGGGCCACTCGATTCCTCACCGTGGCTGGCACTGAACGATCAGCAGTCAGCTTTCGGGTCGGTGGCGAGATCCTCGGGACTCCAGGGGCGTGAGATGACGCAGGCATTGATGCCGCCGACTCCCATCGAGAGTTTTCCTGCGAATCCCTTGGGCAGAGGGGCTGCAGTCTCACCGACGAAGTTGTCGTGGATCCGCGAGATCTCGGGGTTCAATTCTGGTCCGGTCAATGCGGTGGGGAGAACGCTGTTTTGCTCAGCGGAGAACATCTGGGCCGTCAATTCCCAACCGCCGCAGGTTCCCATCCCGTGACCAAAGGTCCCCTTGCGCGCCGTCATCAGAACCGATTGAGGGAGTAGTTTGCGGGTATTCTCGACCTCGAGGTAATCGCCGGGAGTGGCGGTGCAGTGCAGATCCCAGGTGGCGATCTCGGAGGGCTCGGCGCCGGCAGCGGCCATCGCGCTGCGGATCGCTTCCTGCGGTCCCTCCTCGCTCGGGGTGATGATGTGATCCGCATCGGAGGTCAGGCCGACCGAGATCGGCTCCATTCCGAGCGGTTTGAATCCTCGCGCGCTCATCTTTTCCAGGTCGCCGATGATCCACACGCAGGAGCCACCACTGACATGGGTGCCGCGCAATCCGGTCAACGGTTTGGAAACCGCTCCATCGCTGGAGAGCACCTTGGCGGCACTGAAGGCTCCCACGGTGAGGGAGCAGGGGGCCGGGTCTGTGGCTCCGATGACCACCGCTTCTGCCTCGCCACTCTGGATCGAGTCGATTCCCAGTTTCAATGCGACACTGAAGGTGGAACAGGCGGCCACCGGGGCAAAGGAGGGTCCGGTGATCTTACCCATCATGGTGATCTGCGTCGCCGGAGCACTGTGGATGTTCCACAGCACATTGGAACTGACCGCTGCCCACGGCTCGACCGGAGCGCTCCAGTCCTTTCGCAACTGGGCAGATCGTTTCATCTTCTCCCGCAGTACCGATGACTTCCCCGCCTCGACTTCTCCTTCGATGCTCAGGTTCTCGATCTCTCGCAGAGTGGACAGATAGGATTCGAGTTGAGATGACTGGCTCGCCCAGAATCGATTCCAGATGCGACGTCCCTCTTCTTGCTGGGCTGCATCCAGATCCTCGATCGCCGGGGGAACCTGATCGCGAATCTCTGCTGGCGAGTCTCCCGCATCGTGTGCCGCTCGGGCCGGGCATCGTTGCGGATGAGCCCAGAACGCATCCCACTCTCGCTGGGCACGATCCGCCTTCAGGGCGATCTCCGAGATGGTCGGAATGTCTCCGAGGCCGGTACCGACGTAGACGTGGGCTCGGTTACCCATCTCCTGCAAGGCCGATTCGATGCCAGGATTTTGCTCGAGAGCCTGGATGAAGGAGCCCACTGCATAGAGGGTCGGTTTTCCCATCTTCGCCTGCAACTGGGTGAATCGACGGGGGGGGAAGCGGTCCTCGATCCACTGGTGGTACTTCTCGAAATCGAACGTGGGATCACCGACCAGGAAATTACTGGGACCAAAGTCCTGGAATGGCTCCAACCAGCTGCCGCCGGTGGCCAGTTTGTCCCTGAACTGATCGACATCCTGGCAGCCAGGAGCGACCACTCCCCAACCAAAGATACCGATTCGTCGGCGAGCTGTCGTTTCTTGCGAGTTCAACCGGGGCCTCTTTCCTGAGCGATATCCTCGCCATTTCCAGGGGAAGAGGAAAGCGATCATCCGGCCTGATTTTCAGGGATGGGCTCAGTGGACCACCTGAACCAGATCAGAGCCGAAGAAACCACTGATGAACTCGATCATCCTCGGTCAATTCGGGATGAAAGGTGCAGGCCACGCACCGGTCTTGGCGTACCGCCACCGCTTCCGATCCCCGGGTGGCGAGCACTTCGACCGCCGAGGAGGACACGCCGATGCGAGGAGCACGGATGAAGATCCCCTCCGATGTCCCGAGGTCAGGGCCAGCGATCCACTCGATCGGTTCGATGAAGGAGTGGACCTGGCGACCAAAACCGTTTCGTTGGAATTCGACATCGATCAGGTTCCAGCGCGGTGGCGATTCCTGACACTCTCGACCCATCAGGATGGCACCGGCACAAGTGCCCAGCAGCGCCATCTGTCCCGTTGCGACTCGTTGTGGGATTTGACTCGAGAGGGAGTGGAGTTCCAGCAGATGGTGAAGGGTCGTGCTCTCCCCACCGGGCAAGACGAGGTGTGTGATCTGATCGAGCTGATCAGGCCGACGCAACTCGATCGGATCGACCCCGCAACGTGAGAGTGCCCGAAGGTGCGGTTCGACCGACCCTTGAAGTGCCAGTACTCCGACACAAATTGCCGCCAAAGCTACCAGCCTCGCACCTGAAGGCGCTCGTCCTCGGGCAAACGGGTCGCATCGATGCCAGCCATCGCTGCACCGAGTCCGCTCGAAGCTTGGGCGAGTTGCTCTGCATCATCGAAGTGGGCGGTGGCATGAACGATCGCCTTGGCGGTGAGCAGCGGATCCTCTGCCTTGAAGATGCCGGATCCGACAAAGACCGCCTCGGCTCCGAGACGCATCACCAGTGCGGCGTCGGCAGGAGTGGCGATTCCACCCGCAGCAAAGTTAGGAACTGGAAGTCGACCTTCCTTTGCCACCTGGCAGACCAGCGCGTAAGGGGCGCCCAGTTCCTTGGCGATGCTCATCCACTCTTCCGGGTCCGCCTGGGTCAGCGATCGAATTTGGCCTCGGATCAGCCGCAGGTGGCGTACCGCCTCGGTGACATCGCCGGTTCCTGCTTCGCCCTTGGTGCGGAGCAGCGCGGCTCCTTCACCGATGCGACGAAGAGCTTCACCGAGGTCGGTGGCTCCACAGACGAAGGGCACCTTGAAGCGACTTTTTTCGATGTGATGGGCATGATCGGCAGGGGTCAGGACCTCGGATTCATCGATGAAATCGACCTCGAGAGCCTGCAGGATCTCACCCTCGATGAAGTGGCCGATCCTGGCCTTTGCCATCACCGGAATGTCGACCGTTTGTTGGATCTCTCGCACCTTGTCGACCGGCGACATGCGCGCGACTCCGCCGTCTTTGCGGATATCAGAGGGCACTCGCTCCAGGGCCATCACGGCCACAGCCCCGGCCTGCTGGGCAATTTGGGCCTGTTCGGCAGTGGTCACGTCCATGATGACTCCGCCACGGAGCATCTCGGCGAGCCCGACCTTGGTACGGAACTCTTCGGTGGATCCGATGCCCCGCATCGGTGTCGAGAATTGATCGTTCAAAGGGCCCAGCCTCTCTTTTTCGATGGGCGGAGTCACGAAGTACTCCGCCGGGAGACCCCGATCTTGCCCCTTGGGAGGCACAGATGCGAGTGGATCGATGCTCGATAGAGTCTCTTTCCGGGGGCCATACCATCAGATACTCTGAGTGCCAGACCTACCGGACGAGGGGAAGATCTAAGGTGCCTGGGGAAATCTTCGGATGGATTCCGGAGTTGGGGACCAAGATGGAGGCCGATCCCCTGGATCTGGCGGCAAGTGCCGCTGGAGATCTGGCGACGCGTCGTCGCTGGATCGATGTCGACGACTGGACCGCTCAGGAAGCCCAATTCAACGGTCCGCGTGGATCAACTTTGATGATCCATCGCGGTCGGCAACGGTTCCGTCTCGCAGGTGCCCGAGTGAATCTCGGATCCGGCGACGACTGCACCGTCTGGGTCTTCTTCGAGCCAATAGATCGAAGGAAACTGCCCAAGATGAAGTGCAACCGATTTTTCTCCAGAGGCGTCTCGAAGCGATCCGCCAGCCAGCGTGGCGGCGGCCATCTGCAAAGGCGGCTGAGATGGCTCACCCTGCTGCTGACCTCCCTGACATGGCTGTGGGTCTGGGGCCATCCTGGCACACTGGAGGCTCAGTTCTTTGAACGGGCGCTGGTGCTGGAAGGGGTGCATATCCCCGGTCCCGACGGAAGGGTGCTGGAGGATTCCAACATCATCCTGAGGGGCGGACGGATTGTCGAACTGGGACCCGATTCAGACGCTCCCATGATGTCGAAAAAGATCAAGGTGAAGGGGCTCTTCGCCACTGCCGGACTGACCGATCTGTGTTCCACACTGACCCTGGACGATGTCCAATCGAGCAGTGCGATTCACAGTGCCTGGGATGGTTTCGATCGATACGATTCCCAGCAGATTCTGCGCACCCTGGCCAGCGGAGTGACAAAGATCCACCTGATACCGATGGGACCTGGTGGCATCGTTGGACGAGTCAGTTCTCTGTCCCTTGGCAGTCGTGAAGAGGGCGGATACGGCATCCTGCACAGTGAAGATGTGGCGCTCTGCATCGACCTGGATAGTGGAACTCCGCTCGAGCGGATCCGCACCTATGAGAAGGTTCGTGGTGCCTTGAAGTCGGCGCAGAAGATGCGCGAGTCGTTGGACGATTACACCTCTGATCTGGAGGAGTACATCGAAGATCTGGCGGAAGCCGCCAAGAAGAAGGCCGAGGAGAAGGCCGAGGAGAAGGACAAAGAAAAAGACGACAAGGACGACAAGGACGACAAGGCCGAGGACGGGGACGGGGACGAGAAGGACGAGAAGGGCGAGAAGGATAAAGACTCCAAGAAGGAGGACGGCCCCAAGAAACCGGATCGGCTGGAACGAGACCCCGCAGCGGAGATTTTGCTGCAAGTTCTCGATCACGAACTGCCGGTGATGATCACCGCACGCCGCAGCGCAGACCTGCAAAATGCCATCGATCTGATCGAGGAGTTTCAACTTTCGGCCATCCTTCGTGGTGCCGATGAAGCTCACCTGGTACTCGAAGCGCTGGCAGAACTGGAAAAGGTCTCGCTGTTGCTCGAGGTCTCGCGCCCCTCGCTGACGCGCGGTGCGGGGCCCCGCAGAGATCCTCATCTGATCGCACAACTCGACGAAGAGGGGATTTCCTGGGCCGTGGGAAGTGGCGGAAACAGTACTTCGCTGTGGCGGTCGATCCAACAACTCTCTGGACAACTGTCCACAGCATCTCCGCTGCCCTTGGCTCTCGCTCAGGGAGCCCAGGGACCCTTTGGAGGATGGCTGAGAAGAGGCGCAAAAGAGGTGATTCTGTGGGAGGGAAATCCAGCGGAGGATCCGCTGGCCCGACCCAATCGAGTCATCATCAACGGGACGGTGGTCTGGCAACGACCCTCCGGCACCCGTGAGGGGAGTTTCTGATGAAGAGTGGAAACCGATGGTGGCTCTCATTGTTGACCGGATGGATCGGTTGGTGCGGTTGGTGCACGACGGTCGAGGGATATCAGAACAGCGTGGTCATCCGCCCGGTCGCAGTGGTCGCTCCCGACGGCAGCATCTGCGAGCAGATGGCGGTGGTGATTCACTCCGATGGAACCATCGCTGCGGTGATCCCGGCGGACCAGGCAGATCCGGCCCTGAACACGGTCCACGCTGCGGCGGGATCGGTGCTCACCCCGGGGTTACATGATTTGTTTGGAGCCCTCGGTTGCGGCCAGGACGCTTTGATGGCGGGGACGATTCTGTTCGATTCCCAACTCGACGCGGCGGATGCCTTCGATCCGACCAGTGGCGCACTCGACCAGGCTGCACGGCACGGGATTCTATACACTACCGTGGCGGCACTCCCGAGCGGGATCCGCAATGGCAGCAGTGCCACATTCCTCTGCAAGAGGGATGCTAAGGCTCATCCAGTGGCGACTGGAAGACCGATGTACGCACTGGCCGATTCGGTCCTGCAATCATCGAGAGAGCCGACCAGTCGATCGGCGATGGTCTCGTTGTGGAAGGACTTCCTCGTCGAGGGTGCGGGGAAGAACCGGGATCCAGGAGTTCTCTTTTGCCCCGATGCGATCGATTTTCGCCAGTCCCTCACTCTGCGCTGGCAATCCTTGCCGGTGCTGGTCCACCAGGGGGACGCACGTTCTCCGGTGGAGCGGCTCGCCGGAAAAGATGCGCTGATGGTGGTGGGGCCCTTCCTCGAGGACGGGAATCCGGCAGCGGTCGCGACTGCAGTGCGAGCGGCGCAAACCGGTACCGAACTGGCCTTTCGCGGTGGCTTACCGGCAGCTCCTGCAAACCACCTGAGAGGGAGCGCAGCCATCGCAGTGGCGGCTGGACTCGATGGAAATGCGGCGCGCAGAGCCCTCTTCAGCAACCCCGCGCGGGTGGTGGATGGCCAAGGCATCGGGGTGATCGAGCCGGGGGCTCGTGCCGACTTGGTGCTGTTTTCCGCGGATCCGCTCGATCCGGCCGCCCGCGTGCTCCAGGTCTGGCGAGGTGGCCAGCAGATGGGGATGAAAACTTACGGCTCGACCCGGAAACTGGGAGGAATTCGATGAATCAACAACCGATGAATCAACAACCGATGAATCAACAACCGATGAATCAACAACCGATGAATCAACAACCGATGAATCCGTCACCGATGAAGACTTCTCTGGTGCGATGTACCGTGTGGCTCGCCATCGCGTGGTGGTCGGCACTCCTCGTTCCGGCAGCAGTGCTGGCAGCGGCGGGAGAAGACAAGGCCTCACCGGCAGAGGTTCTCCGGGATGTGACGATCCGTGCGCAGCGGGCTCATATCGGCGATGGCCGGGTCCTCGAGAATGCTCTGATCCAGGTCCAGGATGGGATCATCGTGAGTGTCGTGGAGAATGGCACCGCTCCCGAGGGAACCAACCTCCTCGAAGTCACCGACATCACTCCTGGATTGATCGATGCGAACGCCAGGATCGACGTCTCCGATGCGATCTATTTTCCGGGGGAGGATCCACGATTGCAGATCCTCCGGGCGATGGGACTGGAAGAACACTTTCACGGTGGCGATGTCTGTCCCTGTGGTTCCGTTTGCCCTGCCCTGACTCTCCATATCGCCGATGAGATCTGTTTGTACTGTGGCTGGCCCGATCACGATCCTCACCCGCACGATCCTGTGGGCGAGTTGCTCGGTGGATCGCTCGGTGGATCGCTCGGTGGCGACCAGGCTGCAGGTGTCCCGGCGCCCAGTGGAGTCATCAACGAGCAATCGAGTGAGGTGGTCCCACACTTCGAGGTACTCGATGCCATCGATCAGGGATCCGATGATTTCGATCGATTGCTCGAGGAGGGCGTGACCACCATCTACGTCAGCCCCGATTCCTCGGCGGTGATTGGTGCTCGCGGATCGCTGATGAAGACTGGTGGCCCGCTCGCCTCCAGATATCTCGGTGCCGGAGCGGTGAAAGGGGTCCTCGGGAGCGACGCCTACCGCTATGGAAGTCGCAATCGCAGTCCCTTCCGTACGATGGTTTCGGTCTATACCAGAAGACCTGATTCTCGCATGGGTGTGGCGTGGGTCTTCAGGAAGGCGTTTCACGACGCGCTCCTGAGAGCCAAAGGCGTCATTCCCAGCGGTGCCGATACTTCCAGTCCGAGTGCTTCCCGTGTTCTTTCGGGAGTGCTGGCGGGGGAGATCCCGTTGCGAATTCAGGCTCGTACCGGTCCTGATATCGAGACGGCATTTCGTCTCTGTGGAGAGTTCGGTGTCCGCTTCATCCTGGAAGATCCGGTCGAGGCGTGGAAGCGGATCGACCTGCTCTCCAGCAGTGGAGTGGACGTGGTCTTCGGGCCAGTGTTTGACGTTCCCAGCGGCATCCTGGCGGGAACCAATGAGAGCCGCGAATCGAGACTCCACACCCTGCGAGATCTGGTCTCTTCCGGAGTCGAGGTGTCCTTGAGCGCTCAGGATTTGAGGGGTGAAGAAGGTCTTTCCCGTCAGGTGATGCTGGCGATCCGACACGGAGTCGATCCGGCGATGGCGTTGAGACTGGTCACACAAAATCCGGCCAAGTTGCTCGGGATCGATCAGCAGGTAGGAACGATTGAAGCGGGTAAGAGAGCTGATCTGGTGGTCTGGAGTGGAACTCCCTTCTCCTCCCTTTCGAGAATCGAAAAGGTATTGCATGAGGGAGAGTTTTCCTTTGTCCGAGGTGGAGTCAAGAAATGATGTCGAGAGTCTCAGGAAGCAAGGAACCGATGTTGCCCAATATGATGTTGCCCCCACGTCCAATGGTGTCTCTGGTGGCCGCGCTGTTACTGCTCTTCAGCGCACAAGTAGTATCCGCTGGTGAAGCCAAACTGGCCTTGACCGGAGGCACGGTGATGACCGTCTCTGGTGAGAGTATCGCTGGCGGAGTGGTTCTCATCGAGGATGGAATCATCACGGCAGTGGGAACTGCTGACACGGAGATTCCTTATGATGCGATGGAGGTGGACTGTACGGGGATGATCCTGGCACCGGGATTCGTCGATCCGCACAGTTCCGATGGACTCGATATCCCCAATGAGAATCTTCCATCCGCTCCCTTCGTCGATGTCTTCGATGCGCTCGACCCGTCTCGCTTCTTCTTCGAGGATTCTCTGCGCAATGGAGTCACCAGTATTCATGTCATACAGGGCAACAACTGCGTGGTCGGCGGCGTCAGCCGGATCGTCCATCCGATTGGGCTCACTCCTCATGAGATGTCGAGGCAAGCAGGAGTGGCACTCAAACTCTCCACCTCACCGCGTCGGGGCTACGGCCGGATGCGTCAACTGGCAGAACTTCGAGAGGTGTTCGAGGAATACGATCGGTGGCGAGAGAACCTGGCCGAGAGTCGTTACGAGCAAGAAGCGGACAAGGAAGATGACGATGACAGCGATTCACTGCCACCGGAGGAAAGTCGCAGCCAGGGGCAGGCGCTGATCCGTGACGAGGATCTCGATGACCAGCACCGTCATCTCGCACACTTGATCGACGGTCGACTCGGCGCCTGGATCTACTGCGGGTCTGCCACCGATGTGGCTCCCGCGCTGGCTCTGGTGGCCGAGCGAGACTGGAAGGATCGTGCCGTTCTGGTGCTGGCAGGGGATGCCCACCTGGCGATCGAGGAGATCGACGAGGCGGGCATCGATGTGGTTCTCGATTCCGATCTGATCCATCGCAAGAGAGATCCCCTCACCGGGGATGTGGAAGAAACCTTTATCCCCGATGTGTATCGTCGTGCTGGAGTACGATTTGCCATCCAACCTTCTCGATCCGGCGCCATGCCGGAGAGATTCATCGGTTACCAGGCAGCACGACTGGTTCGATCCGGGATCACACCAGCCGAGGCTTTTCGTATCGTCACCCTGGGTGCCGCTGAAATCTGTGGCATCGATGATCGATACGGTTCGATCGAGGTCGGCAAGATCGGTAACATCGTGCTGTGGACCGGCGATCCGCTCGATCTGAATTCATGGGTACAGAAGGTCTTCGTCGAGGGGATCCTCGCCTATGACCTGGAGAAAGATGCTCGACTCGAACGTCTTTTCCCCGAGGAAACTGCGCCAGAGGAAGCACCGGCTCCACTCGATGATGAGGGCACCTCCGAAGAGGGCCAGGACGCAAAGCCTGCTGAGGGGACTCCGGAAAAAACAGCTGGAGAGACACCCTCCAAGGATGGCGAGCCGCTGGAGGAGAAATCCTCCGAGAAGGGGGAAGCCCCCGCCGACAAGCCGGCGGATCCGCCCAAGCAATCGTCGGTTGCGGGAGGAGAATAGGATGCGCATTTCTCCGATCTGGCCGGGAATCCTCTGCCTGCTGATGTGGCTACCGGCGGTCTCACTCGAGGCGGCAGACGGCTTCATTTTGCGGGCGGCTGCGATACACACCGGGGTTCGGGTCATCGAAGATGGAGCCATCGTGGTGCGAGATGGAAAGGTGGTCGAGGCCGGTCGGTGGGAGGATCTGGCGCCGCAACTGGCGACCAGCGACTTGCCACTGATCCACTGGCCTGACGCCTACGTGACGCCGGGCTGGGTCGCGGCTTCGAGCAATCTCGTGGCCCCACACCCTTCGCCGAAATCGATTCATGCCGACTTCAGGGCGGCGGATGGGTACGACCGTTATGGCGACCATCGCCAGCTACTCGAGACCGGAGTGACCACCGCCCATCTGAGCCCAGGAGAGCATCGATTGCTCAGTGGCCAGGGTGCCGTGGTGAAACTGGTCGGCGCTGCGGATCAGCGAATCCTCCGGGTCAGTGCCGATCTCTCTCTCTCCTTGACCGATGCCGTCGATGGAGCGAGTCCCTTGCTCAAGATTCCCTTCCCTGCATCCAGCGATGTGGCCATCACCGCCCCGACTCCCCAGCGACCGAGGAGTCGCATCGGTCGACTTCTGGCGCTCAGTGAAGCATTGGAGAGGTCGAGCGAAGACCCTTCCATTCATGGAGGGTTAGGGGAAGCGTGGAGTTCTGGATTGCCGGTGCGGGTCGCCGCCAGCAAGGCATCCGAGATTCTCGCAGCGATCTCCTTCCTCCGTGGGAAAGATCGTGACGGATACATCGTAGGCGGTGCCGAGATCGGACAGGTAGCCGCGGCAGTAGCCGCCGCAGGGATTCCCCTGGTTCTGCGCATCCCACCGATCGGCGGGGATGTCGGGTTTACCGATCGTGAACCGGTGGAGGGATTGACCGACTGGCCACAGTTGGGCACCGATGCTCTGCTGGCACTGGCTCCTCCGAAGGGTGACCTGAGTCAGTTGCGCTGGGCGCTGGTGCAGGCAGCTCCTCACATGGAAAGACCCGATGATGCGATTGCGCTGGTCACTCATCATCCGGCTCGAATCCTCGGAGTCGAGGATCGGGTCGGGAGCCTCGAAGCGGGTGCGGATGCAGACCTGGTGATCTGGAACGAAGGGCCGTGGAAGGTCACGGCCCATCCTCTCGAGGTGATCGCCGACGGGGCGGTGGCCTGGCAACCGCAGACTGAACCGACCACGGTGATCCGCGCCGAGACGATCTGGCTCTCTCCGGAGGATCGTATCGACGGTGGTGAGGTTCTGATCGAGCAGGGCAAGATTGCCGCAGTGGGAAGAAGAGTTCCGCATCCACCTCATTCGAGAGTGATCGACGCGGGGTCGGGCAGTTTTCTCGTGCCCGGTTTCATCGATAGCTACGGACACCTCGGGTTACGAGGAGATACGGGCTCCTCCGGCACTGGAGATCGCCTCTACCGACTGATCGGCGCATCCGATGAGCCGGAACATCGTGTGGCGCGATCGGGTGTGACATCCCAGTTGCTGACCCCGATGAGATTGCAGCGCGGTGCCGCGACCGCGGTGGTGGTCAAGACTTCAGGTAGAACCCGATCGCAGCGAGTATCACAACCGGTCTCGGTACTGTTATTGGAGGCCAGTGGTCATCCCGATGACGCGCTCGGGGGCATCGTGAGACTGATGGACCAGGGCAAGAAATATCTCGAGTCGTGGAAGAAGTACGAGGAGAGTCTCGCCGAGTGGGAGAAGAAGAAAGCCGCCGGAGAAAAGATCGAACAGAAGGAAATCGATGAGGTCGAGGAGGAAGTGGTCGAGCAGCAGGGGCCTGATCCCCTGACCGGAATCTGGGAATTGACCATCTCTGGTGGACCGATCCCGGAACCAGAGACGGCCAAGATCTCGATCGAACTCGATGGTACGGAGTTCGAGGGCCGAGTCGTCGATCCGATCCCTCCGTTCCCGGTGAGAGTGGTCGGCACACTCGATGGAACCACCCTCGAGGCGACCATCGAGATCGAAGATGGCGTTCTACCTGGAGTGCCGAAAATCAAAGCCGAACTGGAAGGTGAAGATTCGTTGGTGGGAACCATCTCGCTGATGCAATTCAGCGTAGATGTGGTGGGTACTCGTTCCAGCAAGGAAGCGAAAGCGTTCAAGGTGGAACGGCGCAAGAAACGCGATGAAGATGGACGACCCAACGCTCCACGCATCAATCTTGCGCTGGAACCGGTTCGGAAGGTCCTCGAAGGACAGATTCCGGTGGTGGTGACTCCCAAGGGACTGGAAGTAGCCGCCAAGGTGATCGATTTCTTTTCCGAGAAGAAGATTCCATTAACCCTCCGGCTGGGTCAGGAGATGCGTTTATACCGTGACCTGCTGGCGGAGAAATCGGTATCGGTCATCTTGCCAGCAGAATCGAGTTTTACCATCCGGCGACAGTCCTTTGCCCCGGGCAATTTCCTGAGTCGCTCTGGCATCAACGTGGCGTTTCAGAGCCAAGCTTCGGATGGCGCTCGTTCCCTGCAACAGCAGGCGATGCAAGCGGTGGAGCGTGGCATGAGTGCCGATGCTGCATTGCATGCACTGACCGGCGGAGCAGCCCAGGCACTGGGGGCCGCCGATCGGGTGGGATCGATCGAGAGCGGTCTCGATGCAGACCTGTTGATCTGGAATGGACATCCACTGGAGGCGGGAAGTCGCCTCCAGAGGGTCTTCATCCATGGAGAGGAGGTCCCGAGATGAGGACCAGCACCTGGATTTTATTGGCAATATTCATCGTCACCTCAGCGAGCGATTCGCTCGTAGCGGCCGAGGTTCACGCTTTCCGCGTGGGCAAGATCGTCACCATGGATGGTGATGACCGGGTGATCAATAACGCGATTGTGATCGTCACCGATGGCAAGATCACTGCGGTGGGACGCTCCCGGGATGTTCAAATCCCGCCAGGGGCTACCGTCATCGAAAAACCCCAGTTGTGGCTGGTTCCGGGGATGGTCGAGTGTCATAACCACACCGGTGGTTCCGGTGCCGACCTCCATGATTACATCTACCTGACCAACCCAGGGCTTCGAACTCTCGAAGCGATCGTCCCCGATGGTGTGGAGATGGAACGAGCTCGTGCCGGTGGGGTGACCACGGTGCTGACGATTCCAGGCAGTGGAAACAATATGTCAGGATTCGGCACCATCCTCAAGACTGCCGGAACCGGCAGCGTCGAGGAGGCGGTATTGAAGGCCCCCGGTTCGTTGAAGATCGCACAGGCGGGAAATCCCGAGCGATACTTCTACGGAGTGGGACGATCCTTCATGAACTTCAATACGCGTCAGACCCTACGCAAGGCGATGGAATACCACAAGGCGAGAACCGCATGGGAGCAGGGCGAACTGGCGGATGAACCTCCCAAGGATCTCCATTGGGAAGAATTCAGGGCGCTATTTCGTCGTGAGACGGTGGCCTCGGTTCATACCCAGATCTATCAGGTTCTGATGACCACCGTCAAGATGGTCGCAGGAGAGTTCGGGATCCGTACGGTGCTCGACCACTCCACCTTTGATGCCTGGAAAGTGGCGCGCCTGGTCAATGAAGATCAGAGCATCTATACCATCAATGGGCCGCGGCAACTTCATTACGACCGGACCCAGCGCCGCATCATGGGCAATGCTGCGAGGTGGTGGCAGGGAGGCGTTCGCCAGCTCGGGATCAATACCGACTCTCCCGTGGTACCGCAGGAAGAGTTGTTCTATCAGGCGGCGATGGCTTGTTACTACGGCTGGACTCCCTACGAGGCGCTCAAGGGAGTCACTCGAATACCGGCAGAAGCTCTGATGATGGATCATCGCCTCGGCAGCATCACGGTGGGGCTCGATGCCGATTTCGGTCTCTGGACTGGAGACCCCATCGACCCGCGATCATCCTGTGAGATGACGGTCATCGATGGTCATGTCACCTACGATGCCAACGGGAAGAGGGTCTTCTGATGAAGCGCCGTTACTTTCGATCAGTGACTCGATTCTTGCTGCTGATGCTACTGGTGCAGCCACTCACACTGATCGGGGCTCCCGATGATTCTCAACGAGTCACGGTGATCCGTGCTGGAAGAGTGATCACTGGAACCGGCGAGGTGCTGGAGCCGGGTGAGGTGGTGATCGAGGAAGGCAAGATCACCCTGGTTGGAAACCAGCTGGAATATCCGAAGAATGCCCGACTGATCGAGGCTCCAGGTCAAACCTTGATGGCCGGGATGATCCTGGCGCGATCGAGTTATGGACTACAAAAGCTGTCGAGAAACGGGACCCACTGCAACGAGTCGCCGCTCAGGCAACTGGATGAAGAATTGATGCCATGGGAGGACTTTCTTGAGGCGGGCTTCGTTGCTGCTTCACTGGTTCCCGATGGATCGGGATTCCCGGGCCATGCGGTGGTGGTGAAGACCACACCTGAGAGTTCTGATCGAATCCTCAACGCGTCCGCCTATCTCCCCTTTAACGGGAGATCTCCGAACGGAATCTACTCTTCGATCGAGAAGGGTTTTGGGGCCGCTCGCGGCGAGATTGAAAAGGTCAAGAAAGCACGAGAGAAGTGGGACAAGGAGCAGGAAGAGGCCAAGAAGAAGGCAGAGGAAGAAGCCAAGAAGAAGACAGGAGATAGCGCGTCGGGTGAGGAAAAGGGCGGCAAGCCCGAGGATGGAAAACCCGATGACGAAAAGCCCAAGGAGTTCCAGCCACCGAAGATGAATCCTGCGGTCATCGAACTGGTCAAGATTCTCGAGGAAAAGGACGATGCTCTTCCGATTGTATTTTTCGCCCAGAATCCTGGTTTGATTCTCCATCTGGACTCGGCTATTTCGAGTGTCAAGGAACTGAAGGATCGTGACCCACTGTCGATCTTCATCCTGCCGGGGTCTCGCACTGGCGCATTCCACAAGGTTTCAAAACTCCTCACCGAGCGCAAGGCCACGGTACTGGTTCCCCCAGCACTCAGTGCGTTCCCCGACACATACATGAGAATCCACATTCCAGTGGCGCTGGCCAGGAGCGGTTGCACCGTGGTCACCTTGCCGGCAGCGGATAATCTCACGGGAATGAGAGGGGTGCCGGCGAAACTCGCTGAACTGGTTCGGTACGGGCTTTCGCGAGAAGATGCCCTTGCTTCGGTGACTCTGGAACCGGCGCGATTGCTGGGACTCGATGATCGGATGGGAACGGTAGAGCAGGGGAAAGAGCCTCACTTCGTTCTGTTCGACAGCGACCCCTTGGAGCCAGGTGCGCGGGTGATGAAGACCATCATCGCAGGTGAAGTGGTGTGGGATCGAGAGGATCGATGATGAACAGAGACTTCAAGTCTTCCCTGGTACTGCTGGCGGTCGTCCTGCTGGTGACCGACATCCCTTTCACCGGGGGAACAGCGGTACAAATCGCTGGCGTGGCCGAGGCCCAAGATCCTCCTCGGCGCCGTGGACGAGGTCGCCGACCGCAACCACCTCCACCCACTCCTGCACCTCAGGAGGAGGAGAAAGAACTTGAAGCGCCGGAGGGGGAGTACCTGGCGATCGAAGGAGCCACGATACACACCATCACCGGATCGGTGATTCGTGGCGGTACTGTACTGTCGAAAGATGGCAAGATCGTCTCGATCGGGGTCGATATCGCGGTCCCGGATGAAGCTGAAAAGATCGATGCCAGCGGTCATCATCTCTATCCCGGACTGGTGGCATTTCGTTCCAGTGGTCTGGTGGGATCGGGAGAGGCGGAGAAGTCGCAGGACCCTTTTGCACTGGGAACGGTGACGGGACTCGCTGCGGGTATCACTTCGACCTGGAATGGCAGCCGCGTCACCAAGTTGATTCGTGGACAGGTCACCGATCTGACCCTGCGACGCCAGTCCTTCATCTCCCTCAGTTACCGCAGCGGTAATCCGGGCAAGAAGAAAGAGTTGAGAGAAGCATTCGAGAAGGTCCAGGAGCATCTCCGAAAGCTGGAGCAACATGCCCTGGAGAAGCAGGATAATCCGGATGCGAAGGCTCCCGATGACAAGTGGATCCGCGGCACCTATGCCACTGCTCGTTCCCTCTTGCTGGGGGAAAAAGTTGCGATCTCCCGGGTGTCCACCATCTTCGATCTCCGCGAAATCTGTCAGTTGGCCCGCCGATTTGGTTTCAAGATGATCATCGAAGGTGCCGAGGAAGCATGGATCGAGCCGGGTCTACTGGCGCGCTGCGGTGCTTCCGTGGTTCTTACCCCTCGCTCCCGCAAAGATCGAGATGAAAGTCGAGGAGCCGCAGGAGGATCGAGCATCGAGAATGCAAAGATCCTTCACGAGAGTGGGGTTCCCTTTTCCATCATGCCAGCGAGCCAAGGGATCGCTCTGTGGGGACTCGCGGGACGAGACCTCTCGCACCTTCCCCTGGAAGCGGCCTTTGCGGTTCGAGGTGGGCTTCCCGAAGATGTCGCGGTGGAGTCGATCACCATCGAGCCCGCCAGGATGCTTGGCGTTGCCGATCGCATCGGATCGATCGAGGTGGGAAAAGATGCCGATTTCATCATCATGGATGGAGATCTACTGTCGTACATGTCGCATGTCCGCTGGGCCATCATCGATGGCAAGGTTCAGTACGACAAGATGGAAGAGGGCTTACTCGACCATATCCGACCGGCTGGAGAAGATGATCCACCAGCGCCAGAAGACCACTGGCCGCGGAGACTGGGGGATCCTCTCTAACGGATTCGGACCGAAGTGGACCACCTCCCAATCGTGACCCACAGGAACCGTTGAAGAAGGCACGGATTGACACAATTCGGCTAAACGGGACGATTAGAGTCAGTTCGGTCACCATCCCTCGAGGTGACGTCCATCTCATGTCCCGAAAGATCCACCGATGTCAGCATCCCCCAGATCGCCGATCCCATGCACACTGCTCGCTGCAGTGCTCGCTGCAGTGGTCGCACTGATGGGTCTGATCCTGCCATGCGAGGAACTACCCGCACAGTGCTCCACCGGTGACGTGGAAATCTTCGGGGTCAGTGGTGGCGATTACCTCGGCCGATCGGTGGCGATCTCTGGAGGTCGCTTATTCATCGGCGCTATCGGAGATGATGCGGGGGGAACCCTCAGCGGAAGCGTTCGAATTTACCGGAAAAGTGACAGCAGTTATCAACTCGAACAACTGTTGATCGGATCCGCTGAAGCGCAGATCGGCTCTGCACTGGCCGTAGAAGAGTCACTGCTCGCGATCGGTGCCGTCGGTTCCGGGACCATCCAGATGTGGCAAAGAGACCGATTCGGTTGGACCCTGATCCAGGAGTTCAGTGACCCACAGGGTCAGCAAGGCGATGGCTTTGGTTCTGCACTTTCACTCTCCGGCAACTTGCTGGCGGCTGGTAGTCCTTACTTTCAACTCGATTCGGAGTCGGTAGGCTGCGTCACCGTGTGGGAGAATGATGCGAACAACGGCTGGGTTCTCCAGGATCGATTGATGGCGATCGATCGAGTTTCCGGCGATCAGTTTGGTACTTCTCTCGACCTTTCCGATTCTTTGACCCTGCTGGTTGGAGCTCCGGGAAGAGATCATATCGGGCCCGATACAGGAGCTGCCTACATCTTCTCCGGTGGACAAGATGGTTGGGTCGAAGAACTTTCGATCGGAACCGGGGTTGCCAATCCCGGCGATCGGCTGGGAACTGCAGTGGCCATCTCGGAGGATCATCTTCTTCTCGGTGCGCCCTACTCTGACCTGGCGGGTTCCGCTGCAGGAGCAGTCGCCAACTACCATCGGGTGGGCGAACTGTGGGTACTCGGACCTCATCTGGTGCCGCCATCTGGAGCATCCGGATGCGCATTCGGTGCGGTGCTGGCTCTGTCCGGTACGGTGCTCTCGGTCGGGGCTCCCACCGATACCGGAAGCGAGGCATTTCCTTCCGGTTCCATCTCTACTTATCGCTGGCTAGGAGACTGGCAACTGGAGGGTGTACGAATCGGTAATTCCAGTTCTTTCCTCGGGTCGTCTGTGGCGGTCGATCATGGAGTCGTCATTGCGGGAGCACCGTTCGATTCGGTGATGGCCGCCGTGGGAGGTAATGTCGCTCTCGACGTCTACGGTGATGACGATTGTGATCAGGATGGGGTGCTGGATTCCTGCGCCATCGCCCAGGGGGCGGCAGAGGATTGCGATCTCGATGGGATTGTCGATGAATGCGGAATCGCCGCCGGAGTCTCGGTCGATTGTGATGGAGATTTGATTCCAGACAGTTGTGCGACCGCCGAAGGATGGGTTGCCGACTGTGATGGCGATGGAATCCCCGATAGTTGCGCAGTAGCGACGGGACAGGTGACCGATTGCGATGGCGATGGGATTCCAGATCCATGTCAGGAAGATTGCAATCAGAACTTGATTCCCGACAGTTGCGAAATTCTGGAAACGGGAGCCATCGACTGCGATCTCGATGGAGTGATCGATGCCTGTCAGATCAGCAGCGAGACCGATTGTAACTCCAACGGAACCCTCGACTCCTGTGAGCCCGATTGTGATGCGGATGGGATCCCGGATGAATGCGAAATCAGTTCCGGAACCGCAGAAGATTGCGACGGAAACCAGATACCGGATCTGTGCGATCTCGCCGAGCCAGTCAATGACACCAACGGAAACGGTCAACTGGATCCCTGTGAGCCGCAGTTCATCCGGGGAGACGCCGATGGTGTTGAAGGAGTTCGCCTCGCCGATGCGATACTGCTAATCGGTAGGGTGTTCGGAGAAGTCTCGATCCCATATTGCCAGGAAGCGGCAGACGCCAATAGCGATGGTTTTCACGACATCTCGGATGGGCTTTACCTGCTGATGTACCTGTTCCTCGGTGGCGAAGCGCCCTCGGCACCGTTTCCAGAATGTGGGATCATCGGATCCGATGCTGCCTTCACCTGCGACTTCCACCCCTCCTGCTCCTAGAGGGTGATCACTTCTCCACTGCGTACCAGCAAGATCCTCAATGCGATCATCGCTGGGTCGATTCCCCAGGTCCGCGACACTGCCATCCTGTAACTTTCCAGTTGCTCGCGGTGTTTCTCCGCAGCATCTAAAGCGCTGCCAGAAAACTGGTCCGTCTTGAAATCGATCACCTCTGCGGCGACCGCGTCTCCGCCCCGTACTAGAAGTACCAGCCTGTCGATGATTCCGTTGAGTAGATTCTGGTCGACCTCACAGGAGAAGGGGACCTCTCGCTCGAGGATCAGTTCATCATCCTCTTGGGCTCCCAGCCGTTGGAGAGTCGATTCCCGATCAAAGAGTTGCTGACAAGTTTCTTGCTCGAGGCAGTGGCCGATCAATTCGAGCGTCTCTCCGGTGAAAGATTCGAGGCGAGGTTGTTGCTTCTTCAGTTCTGCGGTCAGGTCCCTTGGTTCTGCCACTGCCCAGTCGATCTGTTCCAACGCAAGGTGAGCCAGAGTTCCGAGTGATTGGGCATGAAGGGACCGAAGTGAGGGAAATCTGGAGGCATGCATCGATGGGGTCATGGTGCTTCCTGCAGCGGCAGCCACGAGAGTGGGGATGGGAGCATCCTGGGATGGAGCATCACCCTCTCCGCTGATCCCTCCGACCACTGAAGCGTCTCCCTTTTCGAACAGAGTGGTCCCCGCCACCAGAGGTTGCGATTGACCGAGGGTCGACCAGAGCAGGTAGGCAGCGGAAGCGATCGGTGGACGTGTGGCTGGAATGATCATCGTCAACGACCGCTTGGCCCTGGTCATCGCCACATAGAGGACACTCAGCGATTCTTGTAACTGACGGCGGCGCGCCTGTCGATTCATCTCGGGGTAGGGGTGCTGGAGAATCTGCTGTTCCATTTTCTTGATGTAGCGGCTGAGCCACGGAGGATCGGTAGATTCTGAATCCCCTTTTCTCTCCAACAATTGTGGAAGGACTTTGAACCAGTCCGCTGAAAGTTCGGGCAGAATCACCACATCTCTCCCGAGCCCCTTGGCCTGGTGAACGGTCATCACCTGTACCCGCGACCCGCTGGGAGATGCGAGGCGATGTTTTCTCAGATGAGAGATCAATTCTTGCAGTCGTCCGTTGGCGGGTTTCCGGATGCGCACTTGCTCCATCATCTGATGAATTCGACTGCGGTCCTCGAGCGAGCAGATCTGTGCCAGTCCATCCGCCAGCGGAGCGATGGCATCGACGATTCCCAGCTGATGAATCCGAGTTCTCAGCAGATTCGTGACTTCCTGCGCAACCGCTGTATCGAGCCAGTCACCGCTGGGGAAACCGGGGAGTTTGCTGGCGATTTGGGGTAACGGAGATCTGGCCACGGCGAACCGCATCGTCGCATCCCCGGGGTGCTCGACCAGTTCCAGTAATGCCACCAACCGTCCGACTGCCGGCGAATCGACCAGCGGGTTTCCACCCTCCTCACTGGCATCGATGCCCCTCTCCTTGAGGGCGGCCACCATCTTGGCGATGTTCTTGTTCTTTCGGACCAGGATGGCGATCGAAGCCTCCGGTGACTTCTGGATAACTCTCTCGACCTCCTCGATGGCGTCGATATAGGGGCAAATTTTGGGATCGCGCTCTGGATGCTCTCGAGCCACTCGTAACGCCACGTGACCCGGAGTGTCTCCCGGTCCGCCGGAGGCGGTGACATGGTCGTGGAAGTGCTCGCACCAGGAGACCACCGCCTGGCGATCCTCTTCCAACCATTGGGGTAGGGGTAAGGAGGAGAAGACCTCGTTGACCCCATCTAGAATCTCCTGGGAGGAGCGGTACGAATCATCGAGACTCATGCTCGACCCTGGAACCAGGTACTGTTCGAGCAGATCGAGGACCTCTGCTCGCCCTCCCCGCCAGCCGTAGATCGCCTGCTTCGGATCACCCACGCAGAAGACCGTGCGCCCCTCTGCAGAATCACTGGCGATCTCCTCGATGAGCGGGCGAAGCGCGGCGAATTGCATCATCGAGGTGTCCTGAAACTCATCGAGTAACAGGTGACGAGTCGATGCGTCGAGTCGATAGAGGATGGTGCCTGGAGACGCGAGGACATCGGCGATGGCCAGCGCCTGGGGTACATCCTGGTATCCCACTCCGCCTCGGGCGCGCAGTCCGATGGCCCTGAAATGATCGTAGTTTGCCAGCAACTCTCCGGTGGCAATGTTCTGGGCACGAATCACCGCGGCCATGCTGGCCCGAGCGCTGTGCACCAGCAACTCGACTGTCACTCGTAGTTCATCGGGGATATCGATGGAGTCGAATCGAGTCTCCGACGCGAGGACCTTCTTGGGGATTCCGGCTTCGAACAGGTTCATCAGGTTGACCGATGCCGGATCGTCGAACCATGTGCGGATCAACTCGAGGGATTTGAGCCAGTTCTTCTGAGGAGATCCACTCTTGGTCTTGGGGCACTCCACCGACTCGAACTGTTCACGGACGAATTGAATCTCTCGATCGCTGGGCGCTGCGACCGGCTCCGGATTCAGCCATGCCTCGGGAGGGAACTCGAGATACTTGTCGTGTGCGTGAGAAACGATCGCCTGCAACTGATTTGCCACCTGGCTCGAGGCACTTCCGCGGCTCAGCCGATGCATCAGAAGTCGTGCTTCTACTTCTGTGCCCATCGATAGCAATTTCTGGATCGCTCCGGCCTGGATCGCCTCCAGTTTTTCGGTCTCGAGAATGGTCCAGCCCGGGGGCAGGCCACATTCAAAGGTATGGGCGGTCGCCAGCCGTGCAAAGAAGGCATCGAGGGTCGAGACATTGCAGCGATGTAACTCGCTGAGCAATCGTCGAAGTGCTGCAGCGATCTGCTCATCGCTGGGTTGTGGGAATCCTGCCGTCACCAGTGACGCTTGCAGTTCTTTCAGTGCAGCGGCACTTCTTGTGGCAGAGAGCATCCGGCGCAGTACTCTCTCCATGATCTCGCCAGCGGCGAGGCGGGTGAAGGTGACGGCGAGAATTCCGGAAGGCTCTTCTCCCATCACCAGCAGGCCGATGAATCGACTGGTCAGCGAGTGAGTCTTGCCCGATCCGGCACTGGCACGGATCAGTAGGTGAGGAGAGAAACTCATTCTTGCTCCTCCTCATCGGAGGAGAGGATGCCATCGAGGCGAGCGGCCGACTCGACCACGACCCCGGCCAGAGCTCTTTGCCAGGGGGTTTTCAGCACCGCGAGAGGATCCAGGCATCCGGTCAGGATGCCACTGACCGCCTCGCAGGTTCGCTGGTAGGCTTGTCCGAAATCATCCTCATGCCAGCGGGCGATCTCGACACGGGTCTGAGCGGGTTTCGCGGGCAACAGGAAAAATCCCACCTCTGCTTCGGAAGAAACTTGCCGTCCGTCGATCTCCAGTTGATGGGCAAAGTGCCGATAGAGGGGAAGTTGTAGGCGTACCCAGATTTTCTCGTCTTTCGACCGACCCCTCCTGTGATCCTTTTCTGGAGGATGGCCCGTATCGCCGGTCTTGTAATCGAGCAATCGCCAGCGTTGTTCCTGCTCATGATAGTCGATGCGATCGATTCGACCGGAGAGTCCGATGGTCCCCTCGGCCACTTCGATGCGGCACGTTGCAGGGAGGAGATCCACTTCCGCTGCGACCAGCCGCCAGCCGAGTGCGCGCTGGTGCGCCTGAACCGCAGCCCACGCATCGAGGCGAACTCGTGCCTGTTCCAGTTGCACCAGTACAGCGGAGCGTGCTGGATCTGCGATTCTCTCTCGCCGATATCGATCGAGTAACTGATGCAGAGCGTCGCGGATCTGTCCCTCGTCCGATAGGTCACGGAGTTCACGATCGAGACCGTATTGCTCCAGTACCTTGTGGATCAGATTGCCGAACGCGAGCGGATTGAGCTGGCGATCACGATCGTGGCAGTCATGAAGACCAAGCACTTGATTCATCTGAAACAGTACCGGGTCCTCGAGATAGTACGACAGAGATGTGATGGAGACCGATTCCGGTGGTGGCAAGGTCACCCCCTGAGGAGCACCCAGGGAGGCGGGACTGCTGGCGGGCGGACTCGGCTCGGGGAGGTGGAAGCGATGGCGACGCTTGCGATCGAGAAATTGCTCCAATCGCGCGAGGCCATCGGACCCTTGCAACAGCAGACGGCTGGGCAGCAGTGGATTCCCATCTCCGTTTCTGGCGCAGATCGCGACCACCGTCTTGCGCCGTTGATCGATCAGGGAATGGAGGAGATGTGAATCCCTGGCGTTGCGCTGCGCAGGACCTGGCATTCCCAGCTGTTCTCGGACCCCATGGGGAAGCAACGGATCTCCAGCTGGGGCCGGAGAGAGTTGTCCCTCTGTGGCCCCGGTCAGTAGCAGCAGTGGAGCGGGATCGAAGGGAAGTTCGAGCCAGCCCAGTACACCGATGGCACGGTTTCCGTGTCGGTCAGGGATCGGGGAGTCTTCCAGTAGATCGATGATCAAGGAGATGGTGTCGACGCTGGAGAGCGGTTGCAGGTTGCGATCTTCGATCTGCATCACCTTCTGCACCGCTGAGATCAGCCCGTCGAGACCAGATTGCGGCAAGAGAGGTTGCTGCCAATCGTCGCCCCCGACCAGGGCAGTGATCGCATCGAGTAGTGGCTGGACCCGATCGCCGCGAGTGCTGGGTACTTCTCTGAGCGGCTCGATGGCACTTCGAATGAACTGTACCGCTTCAGGGGCGAGGGGGTCGGTTGCCAGCACCGGCTGCCGAGAGGTGGCCCAGCGGTCGATCGTTTCGAGGGGATCGAGTTCCCGACCGTGTCGATCGGTCGCTCGCGGTAAACGAGGATGGATCGCCGGATGTCGGGCCAGAGCGGCGATTGCGTGGCTGGAAAAAGTCTCTAGCGCCTGCCGAAGATCCGCCAGCAAGCGTCCACAAGAGGAGACTGAATGCGGAGTTCCGCCGGCGATGTGGAGCGGAACCTGAGCCCGCCGAAACCCTTCCAGCAGCCAAGGGGACAGTTCCTGGTCGACCAGGCCAATAGTGACATCGTCACTGCTCGAGGAGCCAGAGTGTTGATCGATCTGCTGTAGCAAGGAGGCGGTCAAGGAGCGCGGATCATCCGTCACCACCAGGTCGATCGGTGCAGAAAAGGGCAAATTCTCCCACTCTTCAGGGATGGGAATCCCGAACTCGTCATACAGGTGGGCACGATCCTGGTCGGTATCGATCCATGCCTCTGCTCGGCAATACTGATCGAGCCACAGTCGCATCTGGGTCGGAATTTCGAGGATTCCGATCAGGATGACTCGAGGCTGTGTTGCCATCGGGGCGATATGGAAGGTGCCGGTGTCGGTGCGGCCGACCGCTCTCAAACGCGCAGAGCGAAGCGCCTCGATCCGCTCGACCGCCCGCAGCCGCAGCGCCGCATCCGGGTCGTCCTGTGAAGCGGCCTCTGCCGCCACAGAGAGGGTCAAACCTTCTCGGCGAAGATCTGAACCGAGGCGGGAGAAGAGGCGTGCCAGCGGGAGCAGTGTGGGCGCTCCGAGGGATTCTGGGTCGATTCCGAGGCTAGTGAGAATTTGCTCGGGGCAGTTGCGAAGGGCGTCGATCCAGGCGATTCGATCTTCGAGGACGCTGACGAAGGGCTGTTCGGGGGTGCAGAGCGCCTCCTCAAGGTGACCCGGAGTGGTGATGAGAGGGGGAAGAAGTCCGCGACCGCAGGCGTCTGCCTGCTCGACCAGCAATCGGCGTAAACGTCGCCCCGCCTGACGACCGGGCACCAGTACCACCCATTCCCGCAGGTCGAATGGATGCGAGCGAGAGCCCTTGGGAGGCCCTCTATCGTCGAGAGCCAGGAGATTCCTCGCCGAGGAATCCAGGAATTCAGAGGTAGTGCCCAGGAAACTGCGGTCCAAGGATGAATCCTCTCGATTTGTTGCCAATCCCAGGGGGAAATCGTGATCCCCTCGGATCCTCTACGATCCATCCAGGGTGATCCTGACAACTGAATGTAAATGTGAGGTCTGATGAGATCTCAGTCAACCTATGGAGGAAGATGGCCTGAGGGTGCTGGGGAAGGTAGATTCTTGGAATGGATTCCCAAGATTCGCCCTCCTATGGATTTGTCATCGATAATCGCCTCTGCATCGGCTGTCACGCATGCACCGTTGCCTGCAAGACCGAGCACTCCGATCCGGTCGGGGTCAACAAGACCTGGGTCCAGTACCTCGAGAAAGGGGTTCATCCCCGGGCCGAGCGATCCTTTCACGTCTTGCGATGCAATCACTGCACCGATGCTCCTTGCGTCGAGATGTGTCCCACCGCCAGTTTGACGGTGCGGCAAGATGCCATCGTCGATTTCGATTCTAGCCGCTGCATCGGCTGTAAGGCCTGCATGCAAGCCTGTCCTTATGATGCCATCGACATCCATCCCGAGACGGGAACTGCGACCAAGTGCAATTATTGTTCTCACCGGGTGGATGCCGGACGCGAGCCGGCGTGTGCCGTGGTCTGTCCGACCAATGCCATCATCACAGGAGACCTGTCCGATCCTGGGAGTCGGATCGCGACTCTGGTGGCGGGGGAGCCGACGATGGTCCGGAAACCGGAGAAGGGCACCGGCCCCAAGGTGTTCTATATCGAGGGTCATCGTGAAGCACTGGATCCACTCGCGAGCCAACGAAGCATTCGAACCTTGTGGGGTACCCGACCCCGTGATGGAACCGATCCACCCGCAGGACTCGAGCCCGCACTGGAGCGGGGAGCTCCCCATCGAACCTATGACATCCAGCAGCGCCACTCCCTCAGTTGGGGGTGGAAGGTGAGTGCCTACCTGTGGACCAAATCGGTGGCTGCCGGTGTGTTGATGGTGCCCGCGATGCTGGCACCGTTTGAGCGTAGATCACTGATCGACTCATCGATGGGGCTCGGCTGGAGCTTGGCGTTGATATTTCTGGCGATCACCGGTGCGCTTCTGGTTGCAGATCTCAAGCGACCGGAGCGATTCCTGTGGGTGATGCTGCGTCCGCAATGGTCCTCCTGGCTGGTCCGAGGAGCCTACGGCATCACCTTCTACGGTGGTGTGATCACCCTCGGCTGGTGGCGCAGCGATTCTTCAGGCTCGACTCCTGGAATGGTGCTGCTGGTCCTGGCCGGTCTCGGTGGCACCTTCGTGGCCATCTATACCGGCTGGCTCTTTGGCCAGGCGAAAGGACGAGACCTTTGGCAGTCTGCCCTGTCGCCGATCCATCTCGGCTTCCAGGCGCTGGTGGCGGGCTCGGCGATGCTCCTGCTGATTCGCCCCGTAGAACTGAGTGACTTGCGAGGTGTGCTGGCCATCGCGATCACCATCGAACTCCCCTTCATCCTGCTCGAAGTCTTTGGCAAGCACTCGACGGAAGCGGCACGCCTTGCGGCACGGTCGATGACTCAGG
>Ga0302119_10000037_pt1 | contig 42829 bp, 31 predicted proteins | sample AG5_Tmax_MG_FD_203114 | JGI IMG/M metagenome (GOLD analysis project Ga0302119, IMG submission 203114) | Marine microbial communities from Western Arctic Ocean, Canada - AG5_Tmax | ecosystem: Environmental > Aquatic > Marine > Oceanic | place: Canada: Western Arctic Ocean | collected 2017-10-01 | reverse complement strand
AGATTTTCTTCCTCACCCATCTTCTCCCGAAGGACTCGCCACAGGAGAACTGGTCTTTGCGGGCTACGCTCTTCAAAACGACCACCCCGCGTGGGATGACTTCGCGGGCATTTCCCTGGAAGGAAAAATTGCCCTCATTCTCCGATGGGAACCGCAAGCGGAACAACCAGACAGCCTCTTCCTTGGAAAGGAGCTTCTCCCGGCATCTCGCTTAGCCGCCAAAGTTTGGGCCTGTGAACAACGCGGCGCCATCGGCGTCTTGGTAGCTGATGCACCCGGACCTTCAGCAGGCACTTCCGCAGCCGGCGCACCTTTTTGGCCAGCACACTCTGAAATATTTCAGCGTGTCCTTCCGGGCTTGGGCCAAATGATGCCCCCCGAAGAACTTGCTGCTACCAATTTCAATACCACCGATGTCGCCAATCAACTCTTCGGCATGATGCAAGGAGCGGGTCCTTTGGGTAGTTCTATTCCCGTTGCCTATCTTTCTCCGCGCATGGCTCGCGCGCTGTTCAATAAAGCGGCGAACAATCTCACAGCTTGGGTGAAACAAACCAATCAAACTCTTCAGCCCGATTCATTTCCAATTCCAGTCTCCATTCATCTGCAAGTTGACTTTGACCCTCCATCCCGGGAAGGCAGAAACTTGGTTGCCGCCCTCCCAGGGACCGCAGGAGAAACTCAAAATGAAGTCGTTTTGATCACCGCCCACTATGACCACGTCGGGATGGGCAAGTCGGGGGAAGTATGGAACGGTGCTGACGACAATGGGTCCGGCGCAACCGCACTTCTTGCTTTGGCCAAATACTTTGTCCATCACCCGCAACCGCGAACTCTTGTTTTCTGCGCTTTTGACGGGGAAGAACTTGGCCTTCTAGGCGCAAACCGCTTTCTTGGACAGGGTTTAGTCTCGGCAAAAAGCATTCATGCTATGCTCAATATTGACATGATTGGTCGTGCAAAAGACCATACGGTTTCCGTTGTCGGAACGAAATCGGCCGATGGACTTCGAGAGCTCGCTGAGCAAGCAAAGGGTGAGCTTCCATTAACCTTGGATTTCAATGCGGAAGAATTTTTTGATCGCAGCGATCAAGCGCCCTTTTATTTTGAAGGCATTCCCATTCTTTTTTTAAACACCGCGGAACATGAAGACTACCACACCCCCAACGATGATGCCGACCGGGTTCTCTATGAAGACATGAGCTTGATTTGCCAGTTGGCTGCGCGCATGACCGTCGGCTTAGCGCATCAAGACGCGCTTATTTTCCAAGATGGCTACAACCGACGACGCTCTGGCTACGGCATGCCGCCCAATTCTATGGTTCCTTGGCCTATCCCTTTCCACCAACGTATGGAATACTAAGCACTATGAAATCCATCATCGGCGTTGACATCGGAGGGACGGCCATCAAGGCAGGCCTCCTTTCTGAGCATGGTCTTCAGAAAAAACTTTCTGCGCCAAGCCCAAAATCAGCGGAAGACTTAGTGCGGGTCGTTATCCAATTAACGCAGGAGCTCCTCCCCGACCGCACTCCTTCTTGTTGCGGGGTTGCTGTTGCCGGGCTTTTATCGCCCGATGAGAAAGAGGTCGTTAATTCTCCCAACCTTCGCTGGATCGAAAATTTTCCGCTGCAAGCCACGCTCACCGACGCCCTTTCTTGCCCTGTTTTCCTTGTCAATGACGCCGCGGCAGCCGCACAAGGGGAAATTCGTTTTGGCATCGGAACCACCCACCCCAGTTTCCTTCTTGCCACACTGGGTACGGGCGTTGGCGGTGGCGTCGTCCTTGACGGAAAACTGTGGACCGGGTCCGGGGGCTTAGCCGGAGAATTTGGACACATGAAAGTCGGTCATGAAGCCCGATGCGCCTGTGGAACCATAGGTTGTCTTGAAGCTGTTGCATCGGCGTCAGCCATGCAACGCCACGCTAAACAGGAAAATATTCCCGGTTCTCTCGCAGAGATTGCCGACACGGCGCGCCATGGAGACTCCAAAGCCAAATCTGTTTTCGAGCAAGCCGGGTCATACTTAGGCCAGGCCTTCGGCCAAGTTGCCCTCCTGATGGATCTTCGAGTTTTAGTTTTAGGTGGTGGCGCAGGCCCCTGTGCAGACTTACTCAGAGAGGCTGCGTTGGCCACCACGGCGAAGCAAGCATTTGGCAGAACCGTAGAAGACTTTTCCGTACTCGCTTCGCCCCTAGGAAATGATGCGGGGGTCCTTGGCGCAGGTGTATTCGCCTCAGAAACTTAATCATTCTCACTCAATAGAAACGGGCGAAGGTGAGCGAGAGCCAACAATACCTCCTTCCAAGCATTTAATTGCGCAATCTCCCCCTTCACCCAATCCGCGCGATACTGGAGGACCTCAGTAAGGGAATGCTCACCAGCCTGATACTGCAACTCCGCAATTTGAGTTTTCCTGCTTAAGGCAGGGATTACTTCTTCTTGAATTTTTTTCCACTGCGCTGAAGCAAGGGTGTAGTCCGTGTATCGCCGACGAAGCGCCATCCGCGTTTCCTGCAATTGCCACTGAACCTTTTGCATGGCCGCCGATGCCTCTGCGCTTTGCGCACGACTTTGCGCGGCGGCTTGACCGCTCCAGGGAAGCTCAAGAAAAACCCCTGCGTCCAAGGCATGATGACCGGTATCCGTCTTTCGATAGAACAGTTCAAGGTGAACGGCAGGAATCATCCGCGCTTCCGCGAGGTCGGCCTGAATCTTTGCCACTTGTGCCGAGGAAATCGCTTCGGCCAGCACGGGCACATGTTCCAGGCTACGAAGCAAAATTTCTAATTTCGGGAAATCGACAACTTCCTCGACATCCCCTCGAAGGACGAAGGACGAAGTGGAGATATTCAAAAAAAGTGCGAGGTCACCCAGCGCAATCTGATGGCGTCGGCGAGTTTCATCAAGAATGGATGCTTGCTGGGACTGCTCCATTTTCGCATCCTCCCATGCCCCACCGATCTTCTCCCCAGATTCCACAAGAGCCGCCTGAAGCTCGCTTTGTTTTTTTATAATTTCAAATCTTTGTTCTTGGAGCACAACCGCTTCTTGAAAAACCAACGCCGACGCAAACAAACCGCGAACCTTTGAATCCAACTCCAACGTCAAAAAAGCTTGGCGATGCTGAAGAGAGCGAAGCTTCTCCTCTTCGAGACGCTCTGTTTTTGACAGCACTCCGCCCAGAGGTATGGCTTGACGAACACCCAAAAGAACCTCTTCCTTTCCACCACTAGTCCCCAAGGGTAGACCCTCTGCCTTCCATCCAATTTCTGGATTCTTCCATCTCCCAGCCACGGAAAGACGCTCAATCTGTGCTTGCCTCTGATAAGCCATGGCCCGCAATGCGGGAGAGTTTGTCCGCGCTTTATGCAAGGCGTCGGCCAAAGACAAGGCACTTTGGAGCATCGGCCTCTCTGTTTCTTGATGGGAACTCCACAAAAAGGAAGGGCGAAATTCCGCCGTATCTTTCTCAGCGGATGCGCAAGCTAGGGCAATCAAAGGGAAGAGAAAAAGAATACGCATTAGGCAACCTCCAACGTTACGGGCCGGCCAAAACGCAAGTAAAGCGCTGGCACAACTATCATGTTGAGGAATGTCGAACTGATGAGACCAAACAAAATCACCCAAGCCATGGGTGTTTGGATTTCACTTCCCGGCTCTCCTCCGGCCATCGCCAAAGGAACCAAAGCCAAGCCAGATGCAAATGCCGTCATTAAAATGGGAACGAGGCGTTCTGTGGAGCCACGGAAAACTGCTTCACGGAGATCCCGAACCCCTTCATGGAGTTGCAGGTGGCGAATATGGGAAACCAACATAATTCCATTCCTTGTGGCGATACCGAACACTGTAATAAACCCAATGAGAGACCCGACGGACAGGATTCCGTCGGCTAGCCAAACCCCTGCAACACCGCCAATTAAAGCAAGTGGCAAGTTTGCCATGACAAAAAGCGCGTCACGGCCCGTCCCAAAGGCCATGCGCAATAAAAAACCAATGCCTAAAATAATCGCCAGGCTCAGAAGAAGGATCCGTTTTTGTGCGGCCTCGGCGCTTTCAAACTGCCCACCGAACTCAACCCGATAGCCCGCTTCCCCGTCAAATTGTGGCTGAACGGCACGACGAATGTCTTCCACCACAGCAATCAAATCTCGTCCAGAAACGTTGCAAGACACCACCATTTTCCTTTGCAAATTCTCATGCGTGATTTTGTTTGGTGTTGCGCTTCGAATGATTCTTGCTACCGCACCCAAAGGGACTACCGTGTCTCGCCCTCCAAGAACAGGGACACGGGAAATTGCAGAATGTGGCGGGCCATCCATTTGCATGCGCAAAGTAACGTCAAAGGGAAAGTTCCCCTCTAGAAGCTCTGTGGCCTTGTACCCCTGAACGGCTGCCTCCAATGTTGCGGAAGCTTCATGAGGAGAAACCCCCATGCGGCCCATTGCGGCACGATCAAACTCTATTTGTAACGAAGGAACGGCCGACTGCTGATCCATTGCCAGGTCCACCACACCAGGAATAGGCTGCATCACTTCCATTGCCGCCCGAGCCCTCTCGCGTAGCTGCTGCAAATCTGGTCCAAATATTTTCACAGCAATCGCGGCGCGCGTTCCAGAAAGCATGTCATCAATGCGGTGTGAAATGGGTTGGCCAATCGTAAAAACCATGCCAGGAACCATTTTCAATTTCTTTCGCAATTCTGCAAGAAAGTCTTCGCGAGAACGATCTTGCATAGAAAGCCGGACCTCCAATTCAGTCACCTCTACCCCTTGGGCATGCTCGTCCAGTTCGGCTCTTCCCGTGCGCCGTGCAACGGAAACAACCTCAGGGAAGGCAAGAAGGGTTTGGTCCACAAGGCCTCCGAGTTGATCGCTTTGTTCTAATGAAGTCCCGGGAAGGGTCACCGCGGCGATGGTCAATGCCCCCTCATGGAATTCCGGGAGAAAAGATCGACCCAACGGAATCAGTGCGAACACCGCAAGAGAAAAACAAGCTAAAGTAGGGCCAACGGAAGTCCAAGGTCGCTGAAGGACCGGGAGAAGTAGTTTCTTGTAGGCGTTTTTCAGCGCGGAAATATGCCTTGCCTCCTTGGGCGCCTTAGAATGCGGAATGAGCAAAGAACACAGTACCGGGGTAACGGAAACCGCCACAAGCAAGGATGCCGACAAGGCAGAAACGTAGGCTAAACCGAGCGGCTGAAGAAGGCGGCCTTCCACGCCCGACAAGAAAAAGAGTGGAAGAAAAACCAGAATGATGATGAGCGTGGCGAAGACAATGGATGATCGGATTTCCAAACTTGCATCACAAACAACTCGCAGGGAGCTTCGCTGTTGTTCCTTGGGCAAAGTAGAATTTTCCCGAAGTCGGCGAAATACATTTTCGACATCAATCACCGCGTCGTCTACCAGCGCACCAATAGCAATGGCCATTCCGCCCAGAGTCATTGTATTGATTGTTCCACCCAGAGCATCTAATACAAGGACCGCGCCCAACAAAGAAAGCGGAATAGCCGTCAGTGTGATGAACGTTGCCCTTAGGTTAAGCAAAAATAAAGCCACAATGAAGGCCACAAGCCATGCGCCATCACGCAACACCCGGAGCATATTCTCCAGAGCGGTTTCAATGAAGTCAGCCTGACGAAATAGGTCTCGATGCAGGGTCACTTGCGGGGGTAGCTGTGTTTGGATCTCATCCAAGATCTCATCCAGCCTCCGAGTTAAATCCAAAGTATTCACGCCCGGTTGCTTTTGAATGCTAATCACCACCGCGGACTCTCCTTGCACCGCTGCTGTCCCCCTTGCAGGTCGTGCGCCGACTCTTACCTGGCCAAGGTCACGAACTTGAACCGGTACCCCATCACGACTTTCCAAAGTCAGCATGGCGATGTCCTCCGTATTTCTAAACCGGCCAACTCCAGTGACTAAATATTCACTTCCTCCCTGTGCAATAAATCCAGCCGGAATATTGGCATTGGCCACTTGAAGCGCTTCCGCAACCTGAGTGATCGTAATTCCATACGTTTCAAGACGTATAGGATCAAGCCAAACTTGATATTGCCGTGCGCCCCCACCCATTGCGGTTACTTGGGACACACCAGGAACCGCCAGAATCCTTCGGCGTAAGACGGTGTCTGCAAACGTGCGGGTAGAAAGCAGATTTTCCCCCTCCGAGGTTAATCCCAGAAACAGAATTTCTCCCATGATGGAAGAAATTGGGGCAAGAACAGGCTCTCCGGTTTGTTCCGGAAGGGCGCTTGCAACGAGGCGCAACTTTTCTGTAACTATTTGTCGTGCACGAAAAATATCGGTGCCCCATTCAAACTCTGCCTTCACAATAGAAATCCCTACAGCACTGCTGGAGCGCACCCGACGGATTCCAGATGCTCCATTCAGGCTAGACTCAATGGGAAAAGTCACCAAACTCTCTACTTCTGTCGAAGCCATGCCCGGTGTCTCCGTAATCACCGTCACAGTGGGCGCAGTTAAATCAGGGAAAACATCCATGGGAGCCTGGAGTGCTGTTTGCCAGCCCCAAACAGAACATGCCAAGGCGCAAACCAAAACTACCGCTCGGTTACGCAGTGACCAACGAATGAAAAAGTCCATCTTTTTTTCTCCCTAGTGAGAATGTTCCGGAATCGTTCCGGATAGAGAAACCAAATACACCACATAAGCACCATCAATAACCACGTGCTCCCCGGCCGATAAGCCCTCAAGAATCTCTGTCCGGTCTCCGTCGGGTACACCCATGCGCACCGGGCGACGTTCAAAGGATTCGCCGCCGGTCTGCACAAAGATGACCGAAATTCCAGCATCCTGCACGATTGCCGAAGAAGGAACGATTAAACCCTGGCGGGAAAAGTCAGTTGAGATTTGAGCCGGCAACGTCATGCCCGCACGTAACCACCCTGGATTTGGTATTTCAAAAAGAACTTCGGCAGAGTGGGTCACCGGATGAACTTTCGGCGCCGAGAGCAACAACTCCCCTTCGGGACCTGGAAGAAAAAGTGCGGGCTCACCCGGAATGGGGTGAGAAATCTCCGCCTGCAAGGATTGTCCAAGCTGAGGAAGATCCGCCTCGGACACGCGAATCGAAACGTGAAGTTGACTCAGGTTTTGAAGGTAAAAAAGTGGCTCCCCAGACAGTGCCCACTCACCGCTTGCCGTTGGCGCTTGAATCACCTGCCCTGTAATTGGCGCAAGTAATAAAATTTCCATGGGAGAGCCGGGGGTCGCTTGTGTCCACGCAGAAAAAATCTCCTGCGCAGCGTCATGAGCAACTTCGGCCCGGCGCAAGGCATACTCTGCTTTTTCCAAGTCCTTTGCGGACTTCGCCTCTTGGGCGTACAAAGACTCAACACGCGCGAATGCCGTAGTCATCTGCGTTCGTTCCGCTTGGGCGCGTTTCACCTCTTGTTTCGCCGACGCCACCGAAGTCTTGTACTCAATGGCGCTCGCACCGACCCAAGGGATTCTCAAGGTAGCCAAAATGTCTCCGGCCTTTACCTGCTGCCCAAGAACCGTTCGTGGAAGCGAAGGAGGGGGCAGCAATACCCCCGAAACAGGCGCGGGAACTTTTGCCGTGTGAGTACGGCATGTCGTAACGCGTGCCGTTGCTGGAATGCGCTGAGAATATTTTTGGTTTCTTGCCCTCTCTACCCTTAAACGCACTGGCCATTGCTGTTCCTTCAACATGGTGATGCCTTTCTCTCCTCCTTCCGCCTCGCCCAAGGATGCCCGCAAATCAGATTCATTGAAGAAAATGGAAACGGCCTCTAAAGGAGAAGAATCGCCCTGATAGGACGCGGTCCAAGACCAGGAGCCTTCCGACGGAAATTCAACATGTGCCAAATAGATTCCCGACCGACTGGGGGAAGGCACCTCCACATTCAATATTTGATCTGCGTTTTGGAAGCGCAATTGCAACGCCCCCTCTGTGATTGGGGAGCCGTCGGCAAGGCGAGTGACATGCAACGCAAACGAGGTGGGCCGCCCCACGACCCCACCCTCATTCTCAAAAAAGAACTCGTGGTGTTGGGTCCAGATGGTTTGCGCACGCGTGGGCCATTCTGCAGATTCTGGTTTTTCCGCAGGAGTATGACTATGGGAGTGATTGCCGCAGCCCCAAAGGAACGCGGGAACAAGAAGAAAGAGAATGAAGCGAAGAACGGACATGGGATCTTAGGTGACTTGTTTTGACGAATCTTCGCACAAACTTTGGCTTGCGAAAGCTGCGTCGGAAACCGCGCCCGAAGGCACGGATGGGGAAAGTCACGAAAGCGGTGGACCGCGGTACCGTTGTAGGCCTGACAGCCTGAGCTCTTTCGGGTTAGACAAAAAGTGGTGTGCTCGACGGCACGCGTTAAACCTGTCTACAAAGACGAAAGAAGCCGAAGGCGCAATGGGTGAGACCCTCTGCGTGCTTTCTTTGGTCTGTTTCCCGGGAAGGGCAAACCATGCATGTTCCGCAACTACATGAAATAGTTCTGCGGGAGCATCCTCTGACATTGGGTCGATCTGCTGACCGACGTGAGCCCCTTCGTGAGAATGCGCCACGCCCATGTGATGATCACTCGCAAGATGCCAAGGCAATATCAGAACAAAGGCCGACACAAATAACGTTGCCAAAAACCATATTTGGCGACGAAATTGTGAACCAGGGATTTGAACGGAGAAGGTCGACACGAGATTTAAGTGTACAGGGCCGAAGAACGGTTTTTCCGAATCTTTTCGAGCCGTGCCGCGACGTCGGCGCGACGCTTTTGAAACAACGATGGGTTCAAACAAAGCGTGGCAATCCACAAGACAAGGGCTTCTTGGTCTTCTCGGTCAATCTCTTCCGCACGGGGACCCTGACAAGTTCGGTCATCGGGAACATTGTGGTAATTCCGCAAGGGCATCGCCAAACAAACTGCCCGTCGACCGTCGGCACACAAAGCAGTGGCTTCGCAGGACCCGCCGTCCATCAGTTTTCTTTGCCATTGGAAGCCAGGAACTTTTTTCTCTAACTCTAGGGCCGCCAAACGAAGGGACTCGCAAAGTTCTGCGTCAAACACAGAAGACCGATCCCCTACACGAAGAACGGGTCCGTCCCCGGGCAATGCAGATGGAAGTTGAGGGGAACACTCCAAAACAATGGTCGGAGTGTCCGGCGAAAAACTTCCGAGGCGCAAACCCTCGAGGCAACCCACAAAACCATTTTCCTCACACCGCGTAAACCAAGCTTGAACAGGGCGATCCAGGCCATTCTTCTGAGCCAGCGCCATGCTAGCCAAAATGGTTGCCGCGCCAGCAAGATTGTCACAGACCACATTACGAATTGTCTTTTGAGTCAGGCCATAGGGTACGTCCCATTCTCCAAGCCATCCCCCCTGAACTTCCCCCCGGCCCATCATTTTTAATTGAAGAGGAAGTCGGCCGGTCTTTGCATCTTTTTTCCCGACGCCCACGACTTCCGCGCGCAAAGGACCATCCCCTGATTCTGGGTGAAATAAACGAACTTTCCCGCTAACCATACGACTCCCTGGGTGCCCTCCATAAAACGCGGCGTGAACCAACCCTTCTTCGGTCACGCGCTCCACCTGCATCGCTGGATGGTCCAAGTGAGCCAACAGCGCTACCGACGGCTTTCCACGCTTCTTTCCAGGAACAGTGACGATTAAATTTCCGGCGGCGTCTGCCTTCACCTTCCAATCATGCTCTTTCGCCCATTGCCAAATAAAAGCAAGGGGAAGATTCTCTACATAAGGCGCCGTTGGGCAGCGAAGGAGCGAAAGCGCAGGTTCGGCAAAAGGGCGAACCGATTTTTTTCGCCAATCCTTTGAGCGCGCACCACGGGGAAGTTGAAGAGATGCCATTCCCTCAAGATACTGAATCGGTCAAGCTCGTGGGCCAGGGAACACGGAACCTAATATAAGTTCAGGTGCCCGGGACTATAGTTGGGGAAGAAACCCTTTGGAGGCTCAAACCCAAGACTGCCGTGGAGAACTTCGGCCAATACATCTCGGAAATCTGTGGTGACGGCCAAATCCCGGCCTTGATACAGCCCATCAGAAGTCAGACTCCTCCACTTTCCGTGAATTCGGCCGCCGCGGACACCACCACCCAACACAAACATGCCTCCACCATGGCCATGGTCCGTGCCACTGTTTCCATTTTCCCGGAACGTGCGGCCAAATTCCGTCATCACAAGAATTGTCGTCGTATCGAGAACGGGGCCGAGATCGTCACAAAATAATTTTAGAGAATTTCCAAGATCCGCCAGGCGTGTATGGTGATTTCCCTCCACACCGCCTTGGCCTGCATGATCGTCCCAACCGCCATAATCTAAGCCAACAATTTCCAATCCTGAGCCGGATTTCAAAACCTTTGCAATGGACTGCAGCTTCTTTCCAAAATTTCCGCCTGGGTACTTCACACTAGACTTCCCTTTTTCCAGCAGATCCTGATACCGCCGAAGGGTTTCGATCGTCACCTTTCCAGACTTCACAACAACGTCTCCGTCTCTATCCATCATGGACTCGTCGCCCTCCATCACGCCTCCACCGACCCCATAAAATTCTTCAAATCGACTCAGCGTTTTTGCCCCCCTCTTTTTCTCCATGGAACTGGGTACAGCGAGAACCGGGTAATTCCCTCTCAAGGAACGAGGGAGAAGTTTCTGCAAAGCCATCGCCCTAAACTCCGATGCGCCCTTCTTCTGCGTTGCCGCTAAGTATCGGTTTAGCCAGCCTGTGCGCACCGACCGATCTCCCGGCGCGGCAAATTCCATGAAGTCCTGCGCATCGAAGTGAGAACGTGTGGTGTGGGGAGATCCCACCATGACCACCGGAGCAAGTTTTTTTGACTTCCAAAGGCTTTCCCAAGCAGAGAGCCCAGGGTGCAATCCAAATTTTGAATCCAACTCCACCACACCATCTTCTTTGCGCAACCCAATGGTTGGCCGCGCCGAATGATAAGCATCATCTCGATAAGGAACGATCATGTTGAGAAAATCAGCACCACCACGAAGATAAATGCACACCAGAGATCCCGGCTTTTTCTTTGTCCAAGAAAAAGACGAGCGAGAAAGAGCAAGACTGGACGGACAAAGTGTAAATCCAGCCGTCAAACCTGCGGTTCGCAAAAAATCTCGGCGAGAGGGAGAATGATTACTTTTCATTGCTGCTGAAACTCCGGAGAACCCAAAAGAAGGCCGACAAGCTCTGGACCCAGAACTCTGGAATCTGGAACCCGCGCCTTCGCCAAGTATTGGTTGGTGATAGTGGAGAGCGCATTGCGCGTGCGCTTTCCAGCGCCGGAGGGCACAATGTGCTCCGTCAAATAGTGTTGCCAAAGCCGGGGGACCTCTTGTGGGAGGCTGTCGTAATAGTTTGGAGGAATTTCTATCCCCTTTACTTTTCCGCCAGCAAGGCCTAGCGCAAATTCCCAGCGAAGAGCCATCACCCCTGGATCCAGCCACGACTCGGCCGTGTCGTAGTAGCCCGTAGGATCATCGCAGTGATAGATCGGTTGCCCCATATCCATCAAGGCGCGATGCACCTTAGAGAAATCTGAAATGTCAACATTTAAAGCACGAAAGGCACTCATAACAAACTCATAAGGCGTTTTGAATTTTGCCCGATAATGTTCACGGCTCCAAAATTCTTCCGAAGCAACCAAAGATTGAATAATAGAAGGGATATTACCCTTAGTCTTCTTGTAAGCCTTGGTGAGGCGTTTCACCAGAGAAGGAGGTGGGACGTCGGCGACAAAAAACCGGGCCAACTTCATGGACACAAACGCTGCAGTTCCTTTATGCCTAGCTAGCATCTGAACCATGGCCAAACCCTGCGCTTGAGGGTGTTCCTTGTCCTCCTTAAAGATTTTTCCCAATAACCTTTTGTCACCAAAATCGTGCATATCCTTCCGAAACTCAAAGGCATGCGTACCTCGAGAGCCCCCGCTAAACGTCCAACCGGTCAGGGCCTCGGCTAATGCGATGACATCTTTTTGTTTGTAATAATTGTCAACCCCTAAGGTGTGGAGTTCCATGATCTCTCGCGCATAATTTTCATTCAGACCTTTCTGACCTGCAATCGTAGCCGCCTCTTCCCCCTGCGAACGAGAACCTGTCCGCCGGCGAACACGACGCTCTACGTCTCTAAGCTCTTGTTCCGTTGGCGGCTTACGAGAAAGATGATTGTCCAAATAATGAAGCATGGCGGGATGCTCCGCCGAAGCCATCAGCATATCCTCAAAATTTCCAAGCGTGTGCCGACGCACCACCGTGCGCTCATAGTCGCTGATTAAAATCCTCGCTTGATTTCCTTTTGTAAAACTTACGTTCAAATGATTCCGCCAAAAGTCACAAAGCACCTCCTCCAACTGCCGCTCTTTCTCCACGGCACGTCGAACCAAGGCCTGACTCAATTGCTGCCGAGGAATATTCTGACGCTCCCTTACCTTGCGGCGCGCCTCTTCTGACCCATCGTTTTCCTGATCCGCTTCTGTGTACTCAAAACATTCATGAGGCGTTAGGTCCAGCGTTTCCAATTCTTTCAACTGAGCGGTCAATGCGCGGTTGGGCTCAGGCGCCGACGACAACTGCTCTTCCAGCCAGGATTTTTCCCCCTGCTCAAGAAGCATGTCCAAATCCTCAGGACGAGGCCCATAAGCAAACCGATTCAATAAATGAATTGCTCGCTCTTTTCGGCTGAGTGGCTCCATGGACATTATTCCCATCCTAAGACAAAACCCCAAGAGCAGGCACAAGTTTCATGGAAAGATTACTGCTTGAGGCGGAAAGCGATTTTATGGAAAACGAAGATCAAGGGCAAACTGTGGATCTAGGGGGAGGAGGATTTCCGCACCCCCGAGATCACCCACTACTGTGCTTCCCTTCCACGTCCAGGCATAATCAACGCCATTCGAACTTTTGAGCTCCAGGTCCATCTCCACGTGCACCCTCTCCCCAGGATTCCCAGAAAAATAGTGGGGAAATCCGCCCGTGTGTTCCCATATCAAACAGTACGGAATTGGAGACGGCAGCCTCTCATCTTCATCCAGCCAAGGGGATACATACCGAAGTTGAAAAATAGCGGGCGCCGTTTCCGGGTGCGCGAGACGCTCTAAAAGCGTCCGATCCATGCTGTCCCATGGCGCACCACCATTCGCCTTTGCTAAATCTTTTACCAACAAAGGGAGTCGGCTTTCGCGAAAGATAAATCGAACCTTGCGCTCTTTCAATATTTTTTCCGCCTGAGCCACTTCGGTCGCCAAATAAAATCTTGCCGCATCCCGATAACTATCTTCGCCAACGTAACTCCCAAAATTTGTTCCGACGCTACCAACCCCGGCAACCCACTCTAAAGCATGTCCCATATCCCAAGGGCCTAGCCCGGAATGCGCCGACGTGCCCGAGGTCAAGGAAGTTGTTCCCTCCTGCCCGACCCACTCCAGCGCATCTCGCGTGGCCGCCGACCTCATGGATTGCGTCCACGGTCCTTGCCAATCCACGGAGATAAATGCTGTAAGGCCGACTAAACCCGCGAATCCCGCCAAAGAGCGCCTCTTTAAAACCTGCGTCAGCCACAAAGTAACGACCACGGCAATAGGCCCCACGGCAAGATCACTAAAGCGGCGCTGAAGAAGAGCCTGCAAGATAACAACAGGAAGGATCACCAACCAAATCCGTAGTTCAGGACGATGCATTCGAAGAAACGCCGTCCAAGCAAGAGGCGTCAACAAAACGGCAAGGCCCAGCCAACGCAAAACACCACCGGTCCCCGTCTGATCCGCGCGATAGAGCGGTTCCGATTCGGCAATGCCCGCCATAAATTCATTCCCCCGCGAAATCCATTGAAGCGCCTCTTGCATGCCCTCTCCTGGCCCCCAACGAAAGAGCCAAAGTAGAACGGCAATGCTGAACGCAATCAAAGCAGACCGACGCGGTTTCTTGCTCCAAAAAATAAACGCGCCACCAAGGAGATAGAGCAAATGAAACCACGAAAGGTTCACAAACATCCACGGAGAATCTATCTTCCAGGGACTAGAAATAACTGCGGGAAGAACAGTCAACGCGGCGACCCCATGAAACCAAAGAGCAAAAGTGCGCGATTCCGTTTTCCTCTCTGCAAACAAGGACCAAAGAAGGGTCGCTTGCAACAAACCAATCGATAGCAAGGAAGGCACCCATGACCCCAGAAGAATTCCGGCAATGACACCGGAGGAAATTCCTGTGAAACGCATGCGTTTCTGGCTACTCGAGTCAAGCCATGCCCAAGAAGCAACGCCCCAAAGAAGTGTTGTGAAAAATGCCACAAACGCATGATGGTCGGCAACACCCCAGGCCGAAGTATGCACCGATCCATAAGTCAATGCATGGAGAAGCCCAGCCGCAAGTGACGCGTCGGGTCGACGGGAAAGAAGAAAGACAATGCCTGCAATCAAACACGAAGTTAAAATTCCAAAAAGAAGGGGGATCGTTGCAACCCAATGCTCCACGTCGGCCTTTTTAGGCGAGTCGGGAAGAAAAACGCGTGCGGTTTGTAAAAGAAAAAAGTCGTAATAACTCGGCCATGGGATTTTTGCGCCATACGGGTAATTCATCTGAGGGTCCTCCGAAGCAACCCCTCCTTCCCCTAGGCCTCGTGCAACTCGCCGCGCATGATAAAGGCCATCGGCATCTACACTGAACCAGCCGGTTTGCACTATTTGGCCAGGAAGTCGCTCCATGCGCTGATCCTGCTTGATGCGCACCCAAAGACTTGCGCACAAGACCAGCCCAATCACCCCCACGAGGGACCACGGAAATCCACACTTCGCCGGAAGAGAGATGAGTTTCAAAATCTTAACGAGTAAACGACTTTCAAGGCCAAATCACTAGAAGTTGGAATCCAAACACTTCCGATTTCCTCCTGCCATCCCGTATTCAGCACAAAAAATAATTCTCGCCCATCTTGCTGCATCCAACGCATTCGGCTTTGCGCACCGAGCTCGTCTGATTGATTGTCGTATTGGATGATATTTTTCCAACTCCAATCTGGAGAGAAAAACCAATCCACATCTGCGGAAACGACGCGGCTAGAAAAATCCCCTGCGGCGAGGAAGGCTTGGCTTTCTGAATAATCCAAGGCCATCCTGGAATGGGCGCTTGGTCGCCAAGAAAGTTCGAGGCCAGCCTGGGCCAACGTACCGTCATACCAAGTGCCAAATCCCGCACCAACTTCCCATGCGAAATCTTCATTCATAGGAGACTCCCATGCAACTTCGGTATTCCACCAATCATGCCAACCAAGAGAAACCGGAATGTCGCCCGGGGCAAAGGAATCTGAGGTAACCCGGTCGCCTGCAATTTTCATGTCCCAGCCAAATTGTGAACCATCATGCCATTCCATTCCGAGCAAATCCAAATTCACCTGATGAGACATCACTCTTTTGTCTCCGTCCACCCAAACCGAGGGCATGACTGAAAACGTATATTTCCGGACATCCCCCGAGCTAGGCCGGGGCTCCCAAAAGAACCGCCCCTTCACAAGCGCTTGGCCAGGCCGACGGACATAACCCATGCCAGGATGAAATCGGCCCATAGCCGCAACCGTTTCCACGCTCATGTGTAAATCTTTCAGCCGAAGAGCTGCCTTTGCCCCAGCTGCACCGCCAATCTCTCCCGCCTCCTCATCGTTACTTCGCACGAGCCAGGTGTTCCATGAAAAAAGACCTGGAAACCATTCGGTATTAGAGTGCCGCCAGTCAAAGCCGGTCACCACATTCGAAGAAATAGAACCGGGATTCCCTGACGTCAACAGAGCTCCCACGGATGTTGTGGAATTCACATTCCAATTGGGTCGAAAGACCAAGAGATCTCCGTCGGTTTGCGGAGAATCATCCGTCGGCCCCGTATGAACCGCAAGCACCCCAAGGTCAAATTCCCCCATACGCCCGGTTAAACGAGCACCGGATTCCAAGGGAACTTCACTGCCATCGGAAAGCCCAATCGTCCGACTGTAAAAAGGAATGACTGTGTCGCCACCGCGCCAACCACCACTCGCACCAAAAGAAAAAAGTGTTGAATCTTCCAGGAAGAAATCTCTCTTCTCCGGAAAAAATAGCGAGTATTGCGTGAGGTTCACCCTTCGGTCATCAATTTCCGTCTCTGCAAAATCCGTATTTCGAGTGAAGCTTGCCTTCAACTGCGGCGTAATCCACCAATCAAATTCACCGCCCATTCCGGAAATCCAGTCACTTTCTCCTCCATGCACATCGGTGCGTCTCGCCTTAATGTACGGCCGAAACTCAAGACCTAGGCCTTGGTCGATTTCGGCAAAGCCTGTCATCTGGCCTGCTTGACTCACATTCATCACCCAATACTGACGCAATGGATTTGCCCAGCGCCATTTTGTCCGAGAAGACCCACGGTACCGTTCAAAATTTATTCCCCACCGACCGGTTTCCCCTGCAGCAATCGTCTGGAAAGGGATTTCAATTTCTGCCGTCCAACGGTCTTCTCCCACCAGCGTCCGCCCTTGCCAAACTCCGTCCCATTGTTTATTAAAACTTTTGCCGTTCGCGCCAATTAAGCCGTCCCCTCTAGACCCTGCTGCGGACACCTGAAAAAAGTATGCGTTTTTCCCATCCAAAAACGTGTCCAAAACAAACTCCACACGATCGTCCTCCCTCAAAAAGGCGTCTCGTTGCATTTGCTGAATGACCATAGAATCTGGATCGGGCTCCATGCAAACAAAGCCGACGTAAAGGGATTTTTCCGTCCGCATCAACCAAACTTCCGTTTCTGGGTCTGGGTCGGCCCCTTCCACAGGAGTGACCTCTTTAAAGCCACGCAACTTTGTCGCCGACGCCCAAGAATCCTCGTCAAGCACTCCGTCCACCTGAGGGGGAACGTCAACACGAGGAACGTGAAATTCTTGCGCAGTGACCAAACGAGCATCAGCGAAGAAAGCTGTGACGATGAGTACGAAAGGGGTTAACAGACGGAATATTTTCCGTGTGAGACCCGTCAAGGGAACAGATTGGGGGTTCACAAGGGTTTCCTCTGAAGCAGGTGGCAAGCGATACACATCGGCGGTAATTTTATGGTGCGTAATGGTATGGCGCACCGTGCCGAGGTGTTCCTGAAGGGTGCCTAGTTTAGAATGTTGTTTCAGCCAAGAGTCCGCGGCATTCGCTGCATTTACGGCCCCTGAAGAAAGCGTGACCATGGGAGGTTCCCAGAACCCAGTATTCCAGCCCTCATCTCGCCGATAAAGAAGACACCCATTTTCATCCCCCTTCAATCCAACTGCAAAATGAAGGCGTGTCCAAGATTTCTTTTTTGCCGCTACCGGATAATCTTGTGGGGATTCCGCGGTGCAGAAATCAGAAACGGGACAATTTTCACACTGCGGGGCTCGCGGTGTGCACACGGTGGCACCTAATTCCATGATGGCTTCATTCAATTTCCCCGGTGCAGCAGGTCCGCGCGCATCCATCCAGGCCTGCGCCCAAATCTCTGACGCTTTATGCAGAGCCGTTGAGCCCGCGGGATGCAATAAAGACTGTTGGCGCGCCGCAACCCTCTTGACATTTCCGTCCACCACAGCAATCGCTTCTCCGTTCACAATGGAAGCGATGGCCGCCGACGCATACCCACCCACCCCAGGAAGACGCTTCCACTCCTCCGCGGTGACGGGGTATCCATCTCCCCCTTCCACCACTATTTTTGCCGCCTGATGTAGCATTCGAACCCGTCGGTAGTAACCAAGGCCCGCCCAAATTTTTAAAATCTCTTCCTCTGAAGCCGCAGCAAAAGACTCTGGGGAAGGATACAAATCCATAAAACGGTGCCAATAAGGGATCACCGCCTCCACACGCGTTTGCTGCAGCATGATTTCAGAAACCCAAACCCCCCATGAATCTTGCGACTTCCGCCAAGGCAGGTCCCTTTTCTTTTGTGAAAACCAATGAAGAAGCCGGCTTACCGGCATGGCAAAAGAACCTCTTCAAGGTGGGCAAAAAAAACATCTTTTACTTCAGTAAGAGAGGGCGCCGACCCAAGCTGTTCCTCGAGTGATGTCATGACCTCAGGCTCAAGGCCACATGGATGAAACTGACGGAACCAAGAGAGGTCAGTGGTGACGTTCAAAGAAACTCCGTGGTAAGTCACCCACTTACGTACAGCAACACCGACGGCTCCAATCTTTTTTTTTCCCACCCAGCAACCGGTATTCCGTTCATCGCGGCCGCCCTTTAAACCAAAGGTCTCCACCGTTTGAATCAGCGCAGTCTCTAAAGAATACAAATAAGCATGCAAATCTCTTGCATCGGGCGCTAAATGAATCAATGGATAAGCGACCATTTGTCCTAAACCATGAAATGTTGCCTTTCCACCCCGAGAAACCTCTTGTACTGGAATCTTTAAGTGCGCGAAATCCGCCGCCGCGCCCGCACGACCCACAGTAATGATGGGCTCCAACTCACAAAATAACACTTGATCCGTTGCCTCACCCCGAGCAATTTTCTCCACCCGGTCTATCATGATTTTTTCCGCCTCAGGGTGACTTAGCCGACCGAGGTCAACCGCATCCAAACGAGGCGACTCCCGCAAGCGCATTATTTCGCGGAGTGAATGCACAAATTGTGCACATCCTCACACGCTTCCATAAATACTTCGGACAATGTTGGGTGCGGATGAATCGTCAAGGTGATGTCTTCCGAGGTCAACCCTGCCTCAATGGCAATAGCTGCTTCAGAAATCATGTCCGTTACATTCGGACCAACCATATGAACTCCCAACAAGGTATCGTCACTGGCGCGCGTCACCACTTTGACTAAACCATCACTGGCTTGTATGGACATCGCGCGGCCATTCGCCGCGAAGTTGAAACGGCCAATTTTGACATCAATGCCCTTCTCAATGGCCTCAGCTTCTGTCATGCCAACCATGGCCACTTCTGGGTCTGTAAAAATAACGGCTGGAACCACTTGCGCATCCCAAGCAGCGCCGCCCTGCCCCAAAATAGCGGAAGCTACAACCAAACCTTGCGCGGACCCTTTATGCGCCAACATTGGCCCCGTAGTGGCATCCCCAACGGCATAGATATGTGGAATACTCGTTTGGCATTGTGAGTCCACACCAATAAACCCTCGGGAATCCACCTTCACGCCGCAAAGGTCCAAGTTCAAATGCTCCGTGCGTGGGCGCCGACCCGTAGCTAATAGAATCTTATCCGCAGAAAACTCTCGGGTTTTCCCAGAAATCTCTACCGCAACGCTCAAGCCATCGCCCAAGGGCTTCCAGCTTTTTGCGGAAGCAGAAACATGAATCTTCACGCCAAGCTTCTTCGCTTTTCGCTGCACTACTTTGACCAATTCTGGGTCTACCCCAGGAAGGATTTGGTCGGCGTATTCAATGACGGTGACTTTAGTGCCAACTTGTGCATAAAAAGAGCCCATCTCCATGCCAATGACACCGCCCCCAATCACAATCATCTCTTTCGGCAAGGTCTCGGGCGAAAGAGCCTCTGCACTTGACCAAATGTGCTCACCAAACTCAAAGCCAGGGATTCCTGCAGGGATTGAACCGCTTGCAATAACAATATCTCGCGCTTTAACCACAACAAGACCCTCAGCGGTTTCCACCTCAACCGTGTTCGCGTCTTTCACACGGGCTGACCCTTTGAGCCATTCGACTCCACGTTTTTCAAACAACATACCGATGCCACCCGTCAGTCGCGTGACAATGGAATCTTTCCAAGCAATGAGCTTGCTCAGATCAAGGGTTGGTGTGTCCACGGTAAAGCCCATGGCCGAGGCGTGCTCCGCATGCTCCATGAAGTGCCCAGCGGAAATCAAAGCCTTCGAAGGAATGCAGCCAACATTTAAACAAGTTCCTCCCAAGTTCCCCTCTTCCACACAAATCACTTTCCGGCCGAGTTGCCCCAAACGAATAGCGCACACATAGCCCGCGGGGCCTGCCCCAATGACGACAACATCAGTGTTTTTCTCAGACATGAACGAAGAATGATACCACGGCCGCCTCTTTTGAATCTTCCGATACGGCCGGTAGCCCCTAAAGCGGGAACTTACCTTCAACGGCGTCGGCGGCGCCTTTTTCTTCGACTAAGCGCAATGCGTCTACGACCTGGCCGAGCAAGTGACGCGGCGGAATCTCAAAGACGTCCTCCACCAAAGAAGCAAGAGGTGGGGGCCCAACTTGTTCGGCATGCTGAACAGCATTTTTTATAACCTCAAGAATTTCCTGCTCCATCGAAGTGCGCGAGCGATCATCAAGAACACCGATGCCCTGCAGGAATCGCTCCATCCGAGGCAACGGATCCTTGGACTCCCAATAACGCACCTCCTCCGCGCTTCGGTATCGCTCTGGATCATCGGAACTGGAGTGACCACCCATTCGGTAGGTGCGCAAGGCAACAAGCGAAGGGCCATCTCCAGCTCGTGCTCGGTCAACCGCCTCTTGCGTGGCTTGCAATGCGGCCAATGGATCATTCCCGTCTACATCCACACCTGGCATGCCATAGGCCTGTGCTTTTGCTCCGTAAGACTGAGATGCCGTTTGTTTTGAGCTCGGAACAGAAATAGCCCAGCCGTTATCCACCACAACAAAGACCACAGGCGCTTGACGGACGGCAGCAAAATTCAATGCGGAGTGGAAGCCGCAAGAACTCGTAGCCCCATCTCCCGTATAAGCCCCCACAACTGATTTTTCCCCACGGGCTTTCATGGCCAACGCAACGCCGACCGCATGCGGCATCTGCGTACCAAGCACACTAGACCAAGAAGGAAAATTGACATCTTTGCATTGAAAGTGGTTCGGCATTTGCCGGCCCTTTGCGGTGTCCTCTGCATTGCCAAACATATGTGCAACATATTCCTGCACAGGCATGCCCCGCTGAAGAGCCACTCCTCCTTCACGTAAAGCACTAAAAAACCAATCCTCTTTTTGAAAGGCCGCTGCGCTTCCATGAATCGCGCCCTCTTGTCCCGCGGAAGTACCCACAAAAGCGACTCGCCCCTGACGCTGTAATTTCAACATCCTGTCATCCATAAACCGCGTCGTCAACATAGCACGAAAAATCGCCAGAAGTTCCTTGTCCGAAGGGAAAATATCGCGGGGAAAACCAGGCAATAAACCTTCGCCAGAGCCTGTCAATACCTTTCGCAATGGAAAGGTCCCTGGGTCTAACTTCCGTAACGGAGTCATTTATAGAAGCATCAATGCAGGATCTTCCAACAACTCTCTCATTCTCACCATAAAACGGGCCCCATCGGCACCGTCAACCAAACGGTGATCAATGCTAATGGACAAGTTCATAATTTGGCGAGCCACAATGTCATCCCCAATGCATCGCGGCATCTTGCGCATAGAATGCACACCCATAATGGCCACTTCGGGGAAGTTGATAATGGGTGTTGCCAAAATCCCACCAATGTTTCCGGCATTCGAAATGGTGAACGTAGACCCCTGGAAGTCTTCGGCCTTTGCCTTGCCTTCACGCGCACGACTGGCAACTTCGGCCAATTCCGCCGAAATTTGAAGAAGCCCTTTCAAGTGAACATCTTTGACAACCGGGACCATCAAGCCGTTCGGCGTGTCCACAGCAATGCCAAGGTTGACGTATTTTTTCACGACGACTTCTTGTGCCTCTTCATCCAACATTGCGTTGAGCTGAGGATACTCCATCAAGGCTATTGCCGCCGCCTTCATGATGTATGGCATGTAAGTCACTTTAATTCCATACTTTTCCGACGCCACCTTTGCGCGATTCCGGATATCCACCAAGTCAGTACAGTCCACCTCTTCAATCAAAGAAAAGTGAGGCGCCGTGAACTTGGACCGAGACATGGCCTCTGCGGTTTTCCGACGGATTCCACGAAACGGCGTACGCTCTTCTTCGTGCGCTCCTGAGGTTGCTGCAAATGTAGGGACAACAGCCGCCGGAGCAGTTGGAGTGGTCGGAACAGCGGGAGGCGCACTTTGCTGAGTGCGAACATCTTCAGGACGAATTCGCCCATTCGGGCCACTGCCACGAATTGTAGTCAAGTCAACACCCAGCTCACGAGCTAAACGTCGCGTTGCCGGCGCGGCCAACACCTTCCCATCTTCACGCCGAGTGACGGCTGGCAGGTCGGCTGGCGCAGTCTTTTCCACAACGACCGGAGCGGAAACAGGCTTCTCTTCTTCCGCCACTTCTTCCGCCACTGCGGGCGCCGAAGGAGGAGAATCCGCAACGGCCCCATCAGAAGAAATAATGAAAATAACATCACCCACATTGGCAACTTCACCTGCGCCGAAAAGATGCTTAGCAATCACTCCGGTTCCAGGTGATGGGATTTCTACCGTTGCCTTATCCGTCATGATTTCAACCACGGGATCATCTTCGGCAACGGCGCCGCCTTCAGGAATCAGCCATTGAACGATTTCACCTTCGTGAACGCCCTCGCCAATATCAGGTAATGGAAACTCAAGATTCGACATGGTAACTCCTAGTAATCAAGGACTTGTTCAATGGCGTCTACAACGCGACGCGCATCAGGAATGTAGTAATTTTCTAGCGTATTGGGAAACGGGGTATCAAAACCCGTCACACGTTGAATAGGGGCCTCTAAAGAGTCCACCGCGTTTTCTGCAAGAATTGCGGAAATTTCCGATGCGTAGCCACAAAAACGTGGCGCTTCTTGGACCACGACCACACGGCCACATTCCCTTGTGGCTTGAATCACCGCTTCTTCATCCAAAGGCATCAAGGTGCGCAAATCTATAACACGAATGGATTTCCCGCGGGATTCGCTCACGCGCTCTGCCGCCGTTTTGCAAACCGGAACCATGGCGCCCCAGCAATAAATCACACAATCTTCCCCCTCAACCACGGTTGCGGTTGTAGAAAGCGGCACCGTATAAAGTCCATCCGGAACCTCTTGACGAAAGGCCCGGTACAGAGCTTTCGGCTCCATAAACAAAACGGGGTCAGGGTCTTGAATAGCGGCAATCAAGAGACCCTTTGCATCATAAGGATTACTAGGAATCACAACTTTTAGACCAGGCGTATGCGCAAAGTAAGCCTCGCCAGACTGCGAATGATAAAGACCACCGCGAATACCCCCTCCGTAAGGAGTCCGAATAACCATCGGCACGGTGTATTGACCACCCGAGCGATATCGCATCTTTGCCGCCTCGCTCACAATTTGATCAAAAGCAGGGAAGATGAAATCTTGAAATTGGATTTCGCAAACAGGTTTCATACCGTTCATGGCCATGCCAATGCCAACACCAACAATCCCGTCTTCAGAAAGAGGCGTATCGAAACAGCGGTCTTCGCCAAACTCAGCATGAAGGCCATCCGTTGCCAAGAAAACACCCCCCTTTGGGCCGACGTCTTGGCCTAAAACAAGAACACTTTCGTCCTCTTTCATCGCAACACGCAATCCGTCATTGACGGCCTGAACAAGTGTCAATTCACTCACAGCGGGAACTCCCCCTTTTCGTTGACTCCCTCGCCGCGCGAGGAGTAATGGTCTACACAAAATGCACTTTGTTTTTTTAAGTGAGCTGGAGTTTCCTCGAACACATCTTCAAAAACACTGGTTAGCACGGGAACTGGCTTGGCCTCTGCAGCGCGAGCCGCCGCTAACATCTCATCCTTCGCTTCCTCCCTGAGAGTAGCATCGGCGGCCTCATTCAAAATTCCTTCAGCATGCAAAAATGCTGAGAATCTAACAATCGGGTCCCTCTGCTCCCAATAAGTAACTAATTCCGGGTCCACGTATTTTGTGGGATCATCCGACGTAGAGTGCCCCCCCATGCGAAACGTCACGGCCTCAATCAGCGTTGGGCCGTCTCCCGCCCGGGCACGCTTCACTGCTTGAGAAACTGCGCGGTACATGGCAAGAACATCATTGCCATCCACACGGACACCCGGAACTCCATAGGCTTCTCCCTTGATGGCATAGGAAGAGCTCTTTGTTTGCTGCTCTGATGGGCAAGAAATTGCCCATTGGTTGTTTTGACAAAGAAAAACCGTCGGGGAATTAAAAACGCCGGCCCAATTCATCCCAGAATGAAATCCGGAAGCACTGGTGGACCCATCTCCAAAAGTCGTCAGCACAGCTCCGTCTTCTCCTCTTGTTTTCATGGCCATTGCAATGCCGACCGCTTGCGGAACTTGTGTCCCCAAGGGAGAAGAGATTGACAAGAAGTTGAGCGGTTTGCGAAACGAAAAATGCACTGGCATTTGACGCCCAACCGCGGAATCCGCTTCATTGCCGAACATCGTGTCCATCATCCGCTCTGGAGAAACCCCATGGTAAAGCATGATGCCAAAATCACGGTAGTGCGGAGCGACCCAGTCCTTGGAAATATCAAGGGCGGCGGCGGCGCCAACAGAGACGGCCTCAATGCCTCGGTTCGGAACAGAGAAGCCGACTTTCCCTGTACGCTGCAATTTCATGCACCGGTCATCAAAGGCACGCGTGCGCACCATGGCTCGATACATATCCAAAAAAACTTCTTTTTTCACACGAGGGACCGTGCCTACTTTGTTTCCCTCTCGATCAATAATTTGCAGGAGATCGCTCATGAATTAAACGACTAATCGACTCTCTAGGTAATGCTCCGCGGCACGGTAAGAAGATCGGACGAGTGGTCCAGAAGCACAAAAAGAAAAACCGAATTCATCTTCCGCAACTAACTTCCATTCTTGAAATTCTTCCGGGGTGCAATATCGTACTACCGACAAATGCCGAGACGTGGGTTGAAGATATTGCCCCAGTGTCAAAATCTCAACGTCGGCCTGGCGAAGGTCGGCCATTGCTTGACGGATTTCTGCCGACGTTTCGCCAAGGCCCAGCATTAATGAGGACTTCGTCACAAGATCCGCCTTCATCCTTTTCGCCATTTTCAAAACACGAAGGGACTGTTCATAAGTGGCGCGCACATCACGTACAGTCCGATGCAGGCTCTCGACCGTTTCCAAATTATGCCCGAAGACATCCAGCCCTGATTCCACCAAAGTACGGACACATTCTTCTCGCCCCTGAAAATCTGGGACTAACGCCTCCACGAGCAAGTCGGGACGACGCTCCTTCAGAAGAGCAATCGTTTTAGCATAGTGGCCAGCGCCAAGATCGGGCAAGTCGTCACGATCTACACTGGTTAACACCAAGTATTTCAGCGCCTTAATTTCTGCTCCTGACGCTACTTTTTCTGGCTCTTGCAAATCCAGCCAGCCATGTGGGTCGCCGGACTTAACAGCACAAAAGCGACAGCCTCTTGTACACACATCCCCCATCAACATGATGGTGGCTGTCCCTTCATTCCAACACTCTCCCTGGTTGGGGCACCGCGCCTCTTCGCACACGGTATACAGCCCACGCTCCCGCAAAGACTTGCGCAAAGAAGAGACTGCCTCTCCGGAAGGGAGACGCATCTTTAGCCAGGGAGGTTTTGGTGAAGCCATGAAGGTGGGATTCACATGAATCAAGCGCGAATTATACGCACGCCAAACCACTCTCGCTGAACGCCTCCTCGTAGGATGAACCTTCCATGGACGTCATCCCTCCCGGCTCTCGCCTCAAAACCCTTCAAGTCACTTTTGGGGGGGCGGCGATTTCCGCTTTGACCCTTTCTCTTTGGCCCTGGCTTACCCTATATGACCCCGGCACAGTCACTGACCACCTGACTCGCGCCGTGACTCTTACCATTGTCGGCGCCATCGGCTGGTTCACTTTTGGGGCAAGTCTCAAAAACTCCCGCTGGTCAAAAATCGGGGCGTGGCTTTTTCTTGCAATCGCTGCATGGGGTGTCTTGGAAGGGGTGGCGTCGGCCGGCGAATTGGCCAATCGAAAGCTCTTTCGTGGCAGTACTTCTGCACCTTTTCTCCTCACTCTCTTTCAACTCGACGAACCACTCTCCGAGAAGCATTTCGCCTGGGTCCCCTACCTCACCTTGACCATGGCAGCCGTTCCCGCACTTTGCATGGGCGCCGCCAGCCGACTCTTTCTCAGTAAGAATAGAAGCACCAAGGAAATGCCCCATTCCCGCTGGTGGACTCCCGTCGCATTCGCCTTGGGTCTCTTGATCTGGCCCCTGGATACTTGGGCAACACAACGGCCCCATCCATTCCAAAACTGGCTCCCTAAAATTGCATCGGGCCATCCTTTTCATGAGTTCTTTCGCTACCAAGTAGTCCAGAATAATCGCCAAGAATTCGGACAACGCATTGTGAACGGACAAGTTCTCCGCGTTATGGAGCGAGACTCCTCCCCTGCCCTAGGGAAATGGCACTTCGCCGCTGGTCGGGAAATCCTTACCACAGACGTCAAGGACGCCGACGGCCTCCGTGTCTCCGCGCTCTTCGCTCTTTCTCTCGCCGACGCCCCCCGGACAGCCCTCATTGCAGGATTTCCTGAACCGGCCATGGCTCAAGAGCTCCAAAGAAGTGGGGTGTCTGTGATGGATTTGGCTTCGGGTCCGCAAGAGGTTGTGGATCTTGACTGGCTCTTCAACCCGAATTGGGCAGGAATCCCCATCCGCAGTTTCTTCGACCTTCAAGAACTCAACCCGAGCACCTATGACTTGGTCCTCTATGCGCCTGCAGCTCCATGGCGACTTGGAGCGAATCCTGCCCGAGCAGGAATCTTTCAAGAGCTTGCGGAAAGTCTTCGCCCACAAGGAGTTGCGGCTTTTTTCCTTCCTGCCTCATCCCTGCCCACACAGAAAATTGAGGGACTTTGGAAGCATTTCCAAAGGGCCTTTCAGGGCAAGGGAACCTCAAGGGCATGGATCCTCCCCCGTGGCCTCCAAACTCCGCGAATTATTTTCACATCTAGTTCAGAAGACCTTCCAGAGCAGCTCCCCAAGCTTGTTTCCATCGGCCTACATGCCGCCGGCTTTCCCTTGTCCTACCCAAGTGATCTTTCCCTCCTCCAGATACCAACCACAAAGGCTTTTAAGGAGCCGTCCGAATCTGCTCTCTTCCCTTGGAGCCGATTGCGCGCACGCCAAACCCATGGGGTGCAAGAGGAAATTTTGGCCGCCGAAGCCCTTGCCGTTCTCCCCCAGACCCCTATTTCTTCGGCTCTTACTGGCCATTTAGCCTCCCAACAATGGACTTTGCCAGACTCTCAGTTTACCTCTGAATTGACCCAAATGGATCTCACCTGGGAAACAACCCAGAGCTTCCTTCAGCTCGCCCGCCAATACCCACATTCTCAACTTATCCAACGGCTTTGGATGGATTTAGCACAAGCTCTTGTGGAAAAAAGAGAGGTGGAATGGGCCGACGACGCCCTACCTATTTTGGTAGAAGAGCTCGGCTGGAGGCACCCTATTTTTCTCTGGGCAGCAGGAAGAACAGCCCTTGAGGTGATGGAGCCGGAACAAGCACTCGAATACGCAGAAGAAATCCTCCGACAAAAGCCCGAAATGCTTAAAGCACAAGCACTTAGAGAGGATGCCCTGAGGGCAAAATAAAGGCCCCCATCTCCGCCTAATTTCCTTAAATTTTCTAGAGTTCTTCTATCTTGGATTTAAAGAACTTGTATGCTTGAAGCAGGGCAACCGGTTTGGACATCCCCATTCCCATTCGGCCCTTTCTCATTACTCATTTCCCCCATGAAATACTTGATTCCCGTTTTAGCAGTCCTTTCGGCTGCACCTCTCGCCGCGCAAGGCACCATGCGCGATCCTTCCCAACTAGACATGGGCCTCGGTACCGCAAAGTATCCAGCCATTGCTTCCAGTGGAAACACCGCAACCGCCATTTGGCTTGAGGACGTTACCAACAATCTTTGGTCCAACTCTTCTGCCGACGGTGGCGCAACTTGGGGACCTGCTGTGCGCATCGATGACGATGCAACGGGTGCCTCCAAGTACTGCTACGACACCAATTTGGCTTCATCCGGCAGCTCGGTTTACTATGCATGGAGAGATCAGCGTGGTGGTGGTGGGGTAGAAGACGTTTTCTTCACGGCTTCTCATGACGGTGGCGCCACTTGGAGTGCCAACGTGCGCATTGATGATCTCAACGCCCCAGGCACCGTAGACACCGACGCGCTCAAAGTTGCTGCATCCGGAAACAACGTTTACGTTTTGATGCGGATTAACCGCACGGGTGGCGAAGGCCTCTGGTTGGCTTCTTCTCATGATGGAGGCGTAACCTGGAATCCAACGATCGCCGTCGATGCCGACTTAGGCGACGTAGACCTTGAAGGCATCTCTGCCGAAGGGGCTGACGTGCACATCGCATGGTGTGACAACCGGAACTCCAGTGACGATGACCTCTTTTACACCATGTCTCATAACGGTGGCTTAAGCTTCATGGGCACGGAAGTCCAATTGGACGCTTCGGGTGCCTCTAACGGCGACATTGACTACAGTGAAATCTGGGTCTGCAGCGAAGGCGGTCTCGTGGCCGTTTCTTGGATGGAAGACGAACTCCCAACCTCTATGACCGACGAAGAGCTTCACGTCGTAGTTTCTTCGGATGGCGGCCATAACTGGGGCGCAGAGACCACCCTCTTGACCGGTGCCGACGCAGACGGCCACTTCATGTCTCTTGGCAATGACGGAACGGATAGCTTGATCGCCGTCACCTGGGAAGATAACCGCTCAGGTGCCGATGAGATCTATGTTGCTGTTTCTTCGGACGAAGGCGCAACTTGGACAGAAAATCAACTCTCCACCACAGGAGGTTCCTACCCGGTTGTTCGCTGTAACTCGGTGCACATCGGTGTGACTTGGGCCGGAGATGGTTTCCCAGAAAACCCTTATCTGGCAACTTCTCTTGATGGTGGGCTAACCTTCACCGCAGGCGACATGGCCAAAGGAACGCAAATCGGTGACGCAGACTATGTTGAGCTTGCCATGAATCCCGACGGCAACTTCCACGGCATTTGGTTGTCGGACGATTCCGGCAGTAACGTTTGCTGGGCAGGCGGCATGGAATTGGCCGGCCCCGGTCACCCGACCTACACGATCACTGGTTTGGTCGCAGGTGGAAACGCCACTCTCATGGTTACCGGCTGCGCCAACACGAGCAATGTCTTGTTCGCCTACTCTCTGAATGGCGCAGGTCCAACGGCAACCCCATACGGTTCCGTGGACATGAGCATGCCCATCACCCGGTTGCCCGTGGTACCTTGTGATGCAACTGGAACGGCCTCCCTATTGGTCGCCATTCCTAGTGGAGCTGCAGGCCTTTCAGTCTGGCTTCAGGCCGCTGAAATGCAGGTAAGTGGTGCTATCGTTCTCACGAACGCCTTGGCCGAAACCATCCTGTAATAGGCCCTGAAATACAATAAGGGCCAGAGGTTTCCCCCTCTGGCCCTTATTTTTGCATCACTACCTTCCGTTTGCCCCGTCTTCTTGCTTGAAAAGCCAGCCATCTCCTTGGGAATTCCGGCTATACTTCATTCAGGACTCTCAATCTCATTCCATGAAAAATCTCATCCCCCTCGCCCTTCTATTCGCTCCGACAAGTCTTGTTGCCCAAGATACTGAATACATGATGTATGGTGGCACGCCAGGCACCGCAGAATGGGAAGTGCGCCGCACCGTAGACACTAATTTTGACGGGCAATACACCGGCGCCGATGAAGGCTGGCAATTTGCCTATGACGGCGCCACTCAAATCACCTACGTCGAATCCATGATGTATCGTGAAATTAATGGCGTCCCCGCACTCTACGCCATCGCCGACGGCGACGTCATCATCAAAATGGTTGACCTAGACGGAGATGGTCTTGCCACAGGACCTGGAGAGGTGGTCACTTTTATTGACACACGTGCCGCACATGGTGTGACCAACACAAGCCCTGACGATCTTGACTTCAGTGATGTCACCGGTGAATTGTTCGTCACCAATGACCTTTGGGCAAATGGACCGCAAGCAGGCTCGGGTATCTCTGGATACCTTGACCTCAACGGAGACGGAGACGCCATGGACGCCGGAGAAATGGTCCAACTCGTCGACGCCTTGGGAACCATCACTCTTCAAGAGCCTGCTGGCCCCGTTGACCTAGACATCGGTGACTTTGAGTCCATCATGGTGGACAGTGCCGGCGTCGTAATTTCCTTTGCCCAGCAAGACCTTGCGCTCTACGCCTTCCAAGACCAAAACGGAGACGGAGACGCCATGGACGCTGGGGAAGCTTGGAACTTTTGCAATCTTGTGGGCGACAAAGTAAATCTAGAGCTCAACGCCGACGTCGCTGCAGGCGTGCTCTACTCCCCAAGCTGTCCCTCAAACCAAAGCAGTGGTTTGTACGCAACCCTTGAAATCTTGGACGTAGATCACAACGCCGACGCCTCGGGCAAAGATATTTACTGGATTGTGAGCACGGCATCGGCCAATTCTTGTGCTGGTGCAAACGGTTTGATTTACCGTGGTGTTGATGTCAATGGTGATCAAGACCTCAATGATGCCGGGGAAGTGGTCCTCTGGTTCAACGGCCCCAATAACGGCATCATGGATTACCCTCCAAGTACATTTTACGGGGCGGCGGCTCATGATGGAGGTATTGCATTTTGGTCGAACGCTGGACCTATGGGGTCCGGCGGAACTTACGTTCAAAATTCTATCGCCTACCTTCAAGACCTCAACGCTGACGGAGATGCCATGGACAACCTAGAGCAAACAGACCGCTTCTACTGGGCGCCGGATGGTTGTTACGCAAAAACCATGACCTCAGTTCCAAGTGGTGCGTTCCACTCACCCGATGGCCCACAGTTCACCATCTTTGGTAATGCCGGAACAACTTCCGGGGGAACTCAGCCACAAATTGGCAACAATACCCTGCCCTACGTGGGCCAGACTTTTGAAATCACCTTGACGGATGCTCTGCCCAACAACTTCGTCATGCTGTTTGCAGGGTGGTCCAACGTCAACAGCACGTACGGACCCCTTCCGCTTGACTTGACGTCTCTTGGAGCCCCTGGAAACATCCTCTACGCCTCCGTGGATTTCAAAGCTCAGTTCATCACGGATGCCAATGGCGCAGCCATGTTGCCCATCGGCCTTCCACCCAACCCAGCTCTGGACGGCAGACACCTCTACTTCCAGTGGTACGTGGATGATCCCACCGCAAATCTTCGTGGGCTCACCTTGTCCAATGCGGGCGACGCGTTGATGCGCTAAGCAACGGGTATCCTTGCAGTGATGCTTGGCCTTGCCCTTCTTGCTGCTTTTCCGGTGGTCTTCCAAGATGCGGAGGACCATCGGAAACTTTTGGAGCGCGCAACCAACGGCTATGAGGTCACGGACACCTCAAAGGCCTTCGCCGAAGTTGCCGGCGTCAATGCCATGGAGGCGCGTGTTGAAATATTTGACGCCAAATTGACTATTCGTGGGTGCACACAACTCAGAGACTGGCTTGTCAGTGGAATGAATCAAGCGCGGACCCTGGAGGAAACCGACGTTCTTGCCCTTGCCGCAAACAATAAAAAGAGAAGTGAACTCTTGCGCCTTGTTTGTCTTCGTGCTTTGCAAATCACCAAGGCGCCGGTTTCAGCAAAACATCTCCTCCAAAAGAAATTCCTAAAAGATCCCCAAGACATTCAAAGAGAATGGCAAAGAACCGTGGGAATAGTTCACGCACAAGGTCGGCTGGACGCGGGGAATATCAAAGATCTCAACAAAGAAGTGCGCGCGCTCCTTTCCAAAGCCGGAACACCTTGGAGCATTCTTTGCTCCAAGGTGTTCCTCTCTCAAGAAGATGCCTCACGGGTTGCCGAAGCCATGACCAGGTCAAAGCTCCCCGGGGATCAAGCAGAAGCCACCCGCAATCTTGCGGCCTTCACCGACTACCACCCTCTTTGGATTTCTGAGGCAAAAAAACTTCTGCTCAATGCAGCATGTGGTCCCCGCGTTGCTGTTTTGGAAATGGCAAAAACGCATTCCATTCACCGCCTTGCGCCACACCTCATCCACGCCTTAGAGCAAGAAGTGCAACGCGGTGGACGCTTTGTGAATGACTTCGCCGCTACCCTTCGCGCCATCACGGGACGGCAGTTTGGCACCAACCCAGAAAGCTGGAGCCGATGGTGGCAAAGAGAAGGGGACCAGTTTCTAAAAAACCCAGCCCCACAAGTAAAGCAAGTGGATGCAACGGAAAAGGAAGAGCGCACGGTGGCAAGCTTATTCGGCATTCCGGTTGACAGCCTTCGGGTGGCCATCGTGGTTGATGGCTCTGGAAGTATGAATGACCTTTTGGATGACCGTCCCTGTTCCCAGGCAGCTGCCGAAGAAATGGAATCTTTCCTGGAGAGACTGTCCGAAAAGGCCTACTTCCAGGTCGTTGTCATTGCACGAGATCAGAGAGCCTGCTTCAAAAAATCTGTGCTCAACTCGGCAAAAAATCGAAAGGCCGCAGTCAAGTACATCCGTGACTTTGATTACAGCACGGCTTCGGCAATGCATGACGTCCTTGTCGAAGCACAACGAAATGACATGGTCGACACGATGCTCTTCATCTCCGACGGAGGGGGAAGTTGGGGATCCTACGCCTTTGCAGGCCATATGGAGCCGGTCTTGAAGCAAGAATATGAGCGGACTGGTGTTCGAATTCATAGTATCTTTGTTGGAAGTTCCAATACAAAACGGCGATTTATGCAGAACCTAGCAGACCTTACATCTGGTATTCTTGTTGCACCCTCTGATTCTTAATGCTCCCCCTCTCCTCCACCCTTCGCCTTAGTGTAATCCTTCTTTACGCAGCGCCTTTTTTGAAAGCGCAAGAAATGGAGGTACATTTCCTCAATGTCGGGCAAAGTGATGCCACCCTTGTCATTGGCCCAACCGGGAAAACTTTTTTGTTTGATGCCGGAAGTAATGGAGATGGCTCAACTACCGTGGTCCCCTATTTGCAATCTCTCGGAATTTCTCAGTTAGACATTGTGGGCGCCAGCCATTACCACTCCGATCACGTCGGCGGGCTTGATGAAGTTTGGAACGCGGGCATTCGTGCCGCCGTAGCTTATGACCGTGGAGACTCTAACCACACAGGTACACAAAGTTTCTATGACTATCGCTCTGCCTATTCTTCCGTCCGAAGCACGGTGCAGCCGGGGCAAGTAGTTGACTTGGGTGGCGGCGCCCTTATGACCTGTGTGGTTGTCGAGGGAAACCTCATGAATGGGCAAAGCGTCAGCCTTTCAGGGTCTTCTCAGTGGGAAAACTCGGCAAGCATCGCATGGAAAGTGGAATATGGTGATTTCGATATGTGGCTCGGTGGGGACCTCACGGGAGGCGGCAATGGAACAGTGGATGTAGAAACGAAAGCGGGCATTGCCTGCGGAGATGTTGATGTCTATCAACTCAATCACCATAGTTCTCAAACATCAAGCAATGCATCTTTTCTCAATTCCATCAAACCGGAATTCGGCATCATTCCTTGTGGTCACGCAAACAGTTACGGCTATCCAAGACAGGATGTGGTGGATCGCATTACCAAGCCATCGCGCACTATTCCCGTTTGGTCCTTAACGGATGGTATCGGCACACAGGGTTATCTTGATGCCGGTGGCCATGTGGTTCTGAAAACGGACGGCAACACCTATTCTGCATCTTGTCCTGCGGGTGCCGCATTCACGGCCTGGTGTGATGAGCAAGCCCCTGCTGGACCGCAAGTGGGTGATGTTGTTCTTGGTGAACTCATGCGCAACCCTTTCCAAGTAGCGGATAGCTATGGGGAATGGCTTGAAGTCACTTGCACGGATGAGTTCTCTCCTGTTAGCCTGAAAAACTTAAAGGTTCAGGACAACTACGGCAATGCCTTCACCTTGGCTACGCCTATTTTAATGGAAGCTGGGGACCCATGCCTTATGGCCGCCGATGGCCTCCCTTCCCGCAATGGAGGCATTGCACCGGTTGTTGTCTGGCCAAATAACACGCTAAGTTTTTCTGACTCTACCGGAAGTTTAACACTAAAAAGTGGGTCACTTACCTTAGAGGAAGTGAACTGGACATCCACCTTCCCCGGGGGGCTTGGTGTTTCCGCAGAGCGCATAGATCTCTTCGGGGACACAAGTCCGAGCAATTTTCTCGCAGCGACCGGAGCCTATGGCCTCGGTGATAAAGGCTCTCCGGCAGAGACCAATGACGCCGACGGCACAATTTGGCCAGGGGTAGACCCTTGGATTGATATTATTCAATACCCCACCCTCGGTGGGCAACTAGAAATGAACTGGTATGCCGCGGGAGAAGCCGGCTACCTCTTTCAAGGCTGGCTTACACTCAGTACTTTTCCTGGAATCAATGTTGGTGGAACATATTTGCCAGCCAACCTTGACCAGGCCTACAGCATGACGCAGGGAATCCCCGGCTGGTCCGGCATTGTTCCTTCGTCTGAGACCATGCCAGTATCCGTGGCTATTCCGAATAATCCGGCTTACCGAGGCCTCGGCATCTATGCCTTTTTCGCAACTTATACAAACTACCTTGGGCAAATTGGCATTCGAGATTATGCCGTACCCCTATTAATGTTCCTGTGGTAGTAACTACTCGGGCCATCGGCGCCCTCCTCTTTTTTTCGGCCTGCAGTATTTCGCCTGCCGAGGGGATTTTCCCAAGAAGAAGTGCTGTGTACACCACCCTGTCCCTCGAGTTCTTCGACACAAAGCAAGGCTGGGCCCCATTGATTCAAACCCAAAGCGCAGGCCGCCAAGGCTTCTGGCAAGAATTCGGCATACGGGCCCCGCAAAATGGACCCCGTATGTCAGGCAAGGTTCGCTTACTCCCCCGTCGTGGGGGAGATTTTCGCTGGACGGCACAAATTGAAGTTCGACTCTTACCGCACACTTCATCCGGCAATCTACTCCTTCCAGAAACTTCATGGAAAAAGGCGTCTTCCAAAATAGCCCACCTTTTGCCGCGCGCCGACGGAACCTGGGATTTTCAAATAGCCTTGCCCATGCCCTATCCTTCTCTGATACGCGGCCATCTGCAGTTAGAGCCCGACCCAATTTGGGAACTAGAGCGTCAGTGGCCTGAAGCGCGCCTCTCTTTCTCTGCTGCTAACCACAAAAACTGATTCCCCCAACTCTGAGTGCCCAAGACCCGAAATCCTGCGCGCTCCGTGACTGCAATAAAGTCCTCTTTCAAAAATCGGCTTTCCTGGGGGTGCGCCATGCACCGACTCCAAACAGGGTGATCGATGAATCCCTTCAGTGTCTCCTGAGCATAAAAAATTCCACCCGGCTTTAATATACGACTCGCCTCCTGGATGGCTTCACTCCAGCCCTCCACATGATGAAGTACATTAAATTCAAAAATAGAGTCAAAGGCGGCGTCCTTTGCTGGAATTTGGCGAATATCTGCTTGAGTTAAAGTGACCCGCTGAAGAGACGCGCTTTTCTCCCTCGCAAGAGAAAGAAATTTTGCATCGATTTCAAAGGCCTCCATATCCGTTATGCCCGATAATTGAGAAAGCGTTTTCAATGCATGCCCAGCCCCACAGCCCAATTCTGCCGTTCGGCCCAGAGGTCGGTGGTGCGCAAGTCGGCGAAGCAAGGGGATGTCCCACCATCTCTGAACCCACGACCGCATGGAATGGGTGACCAAGTAGCGCTCAAAATCGTTAAGTAGCACCTTTAAACGAGTAACTCGCCTAAATTAACGCCGGTCGCCAAGGCAACCGACAAAGAAAAAAGAAAAAGGGCAAATAGGATTCCCCAAAGAATCGGCACAGTACTGAGTTGAATACGCTTGCCCTCAATACAGACAAATGCGTATGCCATCGGCGGAAAGATGGAAACCAAGGCAGGCCACCAGAGTTTAAACCGTACAAGCTGTATCAAGGTTTTAATCCAGAGGCACGCGCATAGGAATCCGGATAGTCCGGCAAGTCCTAAGAAGCCAAGGTAAATCCTCCAGGGCGTCACAAAAGACGCATTGGCCAGAAGAATACTTGAGACAATCACAAGCCAAACGGCACTCAGGAAATGCCAATAAAGAGCAACCTGAGAATACTGCTCCTCGAAGGCCAGGCCCTTCTTGGACTTTGCATACACAAAGCCTGTGTAAATCAAGCCCCCCAAAACATGAATGACATGGAGTCCCGTAAAAAAGAAAAAATTAAACGCGTAGAGTGAGCCTGACTGAACCGAAAGGCCCTGATGAGACAAATCGAGCCAAGCAATGAACTGGAAGACGGTAAAGACGAGTCCGCAAATAAGAACACGGCGAAGGCGCGAGTGAGCCCGCTTCATATCATTTCCCTTCTTGGCCGATCTTGCTTTCTCTACAAAAAACCCAAGAAGCCCAAGGGCCGCCGTACTGACCCACAAAGCGTTCGGGAGACCGGGAAGATTGTCAGACCAGATGATGGCGCGGGCACGAATAATCCAAAATCCAGCAAGGCCGCTCAAAAACAAAATGCTGAGAGATGCAAGTAAGGCCGCAAGGCCCATGACACCTGTGCCTGACGGCAGAGCACCCTCTCGCTCAACATTCATCTTTTGCTTTCTATAAGAGCTTCCACATTGACTTCATTTTCATACGTATCCAAAACAGTAAAGGCCAAAAAAACCGCAACAAATACAATTGAAATCAAGAAGAAAATTGCATTCAGTGGCCGATCCCATTTTAAATGCATAAATATGGTGCAGACAAGCGTTGCCTTGATGCCTGCAATGACCATAGCAATTTTAAGATCCCATCCATGGAAATTCATCTGCCCTGTCCACACTGTTAGGCCAGTCAAAAGGAGTAAGGCGACTAAAACCCCAACGAGCATCTTGATGGGGAGAACGTGCCCAAGCGCAGGGCCTTCGGAATGGTGGTCGGAATGGCTCATGTCAAGCAATGAGGTAAAGGAGTGGGAAAAGGAAGATCCAAATGAGGTCCACTAGGTGCCAATACAAGGCCCCAAAGTCCACAGCATTAAAATTATTCGGTCCAAAATCTCCGCGAGCATTTCGCATGAGAAGCCAGGCAATCAAAATCATGCCGAGAAGTACGTGAATGCCATGGAGGCCAGTAAGGCAAAAGTAGATGGCAAAAAACTGGCCTACTTCGTGGCGGAACTCCGGTGTAAGTTTCTGTGCATCACCCCAGACAGAACTATGTGCGCGAATCTCTGGATGGACATCGTCAAGGTTTGCCTTAAAAACAGAGTGCTCCGACCCCGACCACAAGAGTCCCTCGTGATACTTGTGAGAATACTCTTGGTACTTGATACCCATAAACCCTGCAGCGCACAAAAAGGTGATGACAAGATTAATGCCGAGGGCCTTCGTCTGCCCCAACATGGCATTGCGCACCCCTAAGGCGAAGGTAAATGAGCTCAGTAGTAGCACACAGGTATTTAGAAAACCAAGCTTGGTGTCCAAAAATTGAGCCGCATAAGCAAAAACTTCCGGGTTGTTATTTCTTAGCGTTGAATAGACTACGAATAATCCAGAAAAGAAAAGAACCTCGGTAAGCAGAAAGGTCCAAATGCCCAGTTTTCCCGTCTCGAACTGCTGTGCGGCATCATCAAAATGGTGAGCAACATGTTCGTCATGAACATGTGATGTAGCGGAAGATTCAGTCATCAGTATGGACCCGAATTAGTGTTGTGATTCCGTAGAATCCGCATTAGGAAGTGCAATGTAGGGAAGCCCTGGAACTGGACGAGTAGGAACGTATCCCCCTTCGGCCTCATCCCACTTAAAGATAGAGAGGTCATAAGGATCCCCCACGACGGGAGCATCATCAAAGTTATGTGGGTCTGGAATTGGCGCTGTATTCCACTCCAAGGTAACGGCGCCCCATGGATTTGCCGGGGCTGGCTTGCCCGATCGTATGGCACGAAGAAAGTTAATCACGATGAGCAGGATCGAAAATCCCATCAGGAAAGCCCCCACGGTTGAGATTTGATTGTAACCTTCAAAGCGCTCTGCGTAATCGAAATAACGACGAGGCATGCCCTGGGTGCCCGCGATAAATTGCGGAAGGAAAGTAAGATTAAACCCCACGAAGAGGAGGCCAGCCCCCCACAGAGAAACTTTCTCATTCAGCATCGTGCCGTAAAACTTTGGCCACCAATGATGGATGCCACCAAGGAAGGCCATGATTGCACTGCCAACCATGACAAAGTGAAAGTGAGAGACAACAAAATAGGTGTCATGCAAGTGAATGTCGGTTTCTAATGCAGCAAGCCAAAGACCGGTTAGCCCGCCAATGCCGAAAAGCCAGATGATCCCCAGTCCATAAATCATGCTGGATGTCAGTCGAATTGATCCTTTATATAAAGTGGCAATCCAATTGAACACCTTAACTGCAGAAGGAACAGCCACGAAAAATGTGATGGCGCTAAAGAGAACAGAAACCAAAACAGACTGGCCAGACACATACATATGGTGGCCCCAAACCACAAAACTCACAACCGCAATAGCCACCGAAGACAGCGCGATGTAACGATATCCAAAAATTGACTTCCGTGAATAGGTAGACATCAACTCAGACATGACGCCCATGGCGGGCAAAAGCATAATGTAGACAGCCGGATGACTGTAAAACCAAAACATATGCTGAAAGAGAACCGGGTCACCACCAAGCGCTGGGTTAAAAATGCCAATTTCCAGCATTCGCTCAACCGCCACAAGAAGTAGGGTAATTCCAACAACCGGGGTTGCTAAAATTTGAATAATGGAGGTTGCGTAAATGGCCCACAAAAAGAGAGGCATCTTAAACCAAGTCATTCCGGGTGGCCGCATTTTGTGAATGGTGACCAAAAAGTTCAATCCAGTGAAAATTGAACTAAAGCCAAGGACAAAAGCGCCAAAAACGGCGTAAAGGATTGCCCTGTGTGCGGGACTATCGCTTGTTGAATAGGGCGCATAAAACGTCCATCCGGTATCCAATCCCGTCGCCAACATAGACGCCACAAAGAGAATGGCGCCGATGACATACAAATGATAGCTCATGCGATTGAGCTTTGGAAAGGCCACATCTTTTGCTCCAAGCATCAGGGGCAGCACAAAGTTTCCAAGGGCCGCAGGGATACTTGGAATAATGACAAGGAACACCATGATGGCGCCGTGCAAAGTGAACAGCTGATTAAATGTATCGGCACTCACAAAGTCCTCTCCTGGGGAAAACAGCTCGGCCCGAATAAGCATGACAAACGCACCGCCAAGAAACATCATCGCAATAATGGACCAAAGGTACATCAAGCCAAGTCGCTTGTGATCCAATGTCATAAACCAGGACCTGAAGCCCTTGTCACAATTTAAGTAATTTACGTTCGAGTCGTGGGTCATCCGTTTTCTCTATTGAAGGGATTTGATGTACTCGACAAGGACCCGCATTTTGTCATCGTCAAGCTGCCCTTGAAAAGTGGGCATGATCGGTTGAAAGCCATCGGCAATCTTCGCCGCTGGATCAAGAAGGGATTCTCTGACGTAATTGGCATCGAAGGTGACCGAACTACCGTCCGAAAGCTTGCGCTCTTGGCCAAATCGGCCGTTCAGGGCTGGCCCAATGCCGGCAACGCCAGCAACACTATGACATGCTGCGCAACCCTTACTCGCAAAGACGCGTTCGCCGGCCTCAATCGGCGACAACTTAGTCATAAAGTCGCCCGCTTCGGACAACCATGCGTCAAAATCCTCTTGACTATGAACGACTGCTGTAGTGGTCATTGCCGAATGATTTGTCCCACAATATTCCGCACAGTACACATCAAACTCGCCCAGCATGGTTGGGGTAAACCAAAGCTGTTCGTAGCGACCTGGCACAACATCCATCTTCACCCGAAATGCCGGGACAAAAAGGCTATGGAGTACATCTGATGAGGCCAGGTTAACCCGGACGGCTTTCCCCAAGGGAAGATGCAGTACGGAAGATTCTGTGCCATCTGGGTAAGTAAAGTTCCAACTCCATTTCCTGCCCTGCGCATGGATTTCATAAGCATCGGGCGGAGGAGTTTTTCTCGCCATAAAGCCCTCAAAGCCCTCAAAGAAAATCCAGGCAAGCAGTATGGTCGGCACAACCGTCCAGATGATTTCGATGGTATTGTTATGAACCGGAGAGGGCTGAGGCTCTGGGCATTTTGTGTGATGATATTTCCAAACGAAATAAAGCGTCGTAAAGACAATAATGGCAAAGAAAAACCCCGATAAATATAAAATCGTAAAGAACAGGCTGTCGCTAGCTATGGCAAGATCAGAGGCAACCGGCGGAAAGAAAAATCCACCCTCGCCATCTTGCTGCTGCAAGATGAGAGGAAGTAGGGCAGGAAGAATCATGCTAAGTTAAAACGGTTTCGTCGTTGGGTGCGGAAAAAAAAACCAACACCAAAAAAGACAAGGACGGCAGCGGCGATCCGAGTCAAGGTCATGACTGCGGGCGCATAAGTCCCCGCAGAGGAGTCGTAGTAAAAACAGGTCAAAAAAGCCGCGTCCAAATAACTCCCAATGGCGCCTCCTGCACTTTCTACAAGAGAAAGCCGAAGAGTATTGGAATCATAAAGCACACCATCAAGGTATCGAGAGACCTGACCCGTTGGAGTCAAAAGGATAAGCGCTGCGGCATGCGCATAGTCACCGGTCAACTCTACTCTTTTATACCCAAAGCCGACGGATTCCGCCAAAGACTGGATGGAGGCCTCGGAGCCCGTCAAAAACTCCCAGCCACCGTCGAAGGCGCTCGTGCGACTATATTCGCTGAGCAGTTTATCTCGTAATACATTAAATCTCTGAGGCGTGTCCGTGGGATCAATGCTTACTGTAATTAACTGAAATTCGCGGCCAGCCGACCATTCCATGCCATCCAATCCCGCAACGAGGCCATCCAGCTGCAAATTGCACAGCTGAGGGCAATTTGCATAATTCAAGGTCAAGGCAACAGGCCGACCCGTTTGAAAGAACTGCCCCAGGGAAACCGATTCCCCGGCAGAGTTACGAAACTGGAGGTCCAATGGAACCTGTGCACCCAGATTTTGTGTAACACCAGCGCCCTGTAGTTGCGGAAGGTCCTCTACAATTTGAGCACCCATTGCAAGCCCGCCCGCCATGAATATAGCAAGGGGGAGGACAAGAAGAGGGGCGAATTTGTTCACGAAATTAGGCGGGTTTGGCGGCCGCCACGAACTCAATGGGAGTCACCCCTGCATTGCGAAAATCTCTCTCCATGCTCCTCTCCTTTGCGTGCGTCAATGCGGCAACGGCGTAACAGAAAGCGAGGGTGAATAGCAAGCCAATCACAGTTGCAAAGAGCACGTGAGGAGCACTAGTGTCGTCTGGATGGTGAGCCATATAGTTGTTCTAGTAATTTTGAAAGGCGAGGCAATCAGAAATCAAAGGATCCCTGTGTGCAAGTAAGGAATGTTTTTTGGCCTGCTGTCCGTATTTCCACAAGAAAAGGCCGACAACGCCAATCAATGCAAAAACCTCAACGCCGTTAAACGGCACCGTGTCAGGATACAGGTTTGGTGCAACCAACCAATAAAGGTCAATGTAATGAACCACAAGAATGTAGAAGGCCCAGAAGCCTAACAATGGTGGCTTTCGCTTAATGTGGCGCGAAAGAATTCCAAGGAAAGGAATAAAGAAATGGCCAATTGGCTCAATCCAAGACCAGTTCGTCCATGGCGAGGTAATCCTTATGAGATACCATGCGGTCTCTTCGGGAATATTTCCGTACCAATACAACATGTATTGAGAAAAAGCAATGTAAGCCCAAAATATTGTGAAGGCCAGCATCAATTTTCCAAGGTCATGGTAATGCTCAATCGTAACCATCTTTTTCAAATGGCCCTGCCGCTGATAATAGAGCGTACTCAGCACAAGGAAGCAATGAATCGCCAAAAAGCTTGCGCCAAAAAGATAAACGCCAAAAATCGTACTAAACCAAGCCGGGTCCGTTGACATCAGAAGGTCAAATGCGGCAAAGCTATAGGTCAACGCCAAGACAATCAGGCAAAGAGCGCTGCGTGTCCGCATTCGCACGGTCAGCTCATGCTCTCCTGTTTTGTCTTGCTCTATGGACGCGTTTTTAAAGTACCGAGCCATCAATGACCAAATCAGAAAATAACCCACAAAGCGCCCAACAAAAAAGTTGACATTTAAAAAGGGAACCTTGGAAGTAATCAGCGCAGCATGATCCCCATGCGGGTGCACCCACGACCAAAGAAGGCCGCCGAACTCCTCAACTCCCTCATGAGAAAAGAGAGGGACAAGCAACGGTAAGGCTAAAAAAGCAAGGAATGGAATGGTGCCAATCGCAAACTCTGCCTGACGACGGACCGTAACGCTCCACTTCGCACCCGTAATGTGCTGAATCAGCACGAAAAAGAGGCCGCCGACGCCCAGGGTCAAGACAAATGCAAATGCAATGAGATAGGACAACCAGAAGTGGCGCATATGGTCCCCTTCGGCTAGGCCAAGACCAATGGCTACAGCAAGGCCGACGACTCCACATAAGAAGCCGGCTCTCGAAAGGCGGGAAGCCGCCGCAGTGGCGAAATCGGCCGAGTAGGTGGGTGCAGTGTGATTCAACAGAGGTAGTTCCTACAGACTCTCCTTAAGGTACTGAACAATGGCCCAGCGGTCCGCCGCAGGGATTTGACTGGAGTAGCTTGGCATATTTCGAATGCCATTCGAGATGGACTCAAATAATTGCCCTGGAGCCTGCTGCTTGATTGCATCCGTACGGAGGTCCGTCGGCCCAACCCAGGTTTTTGACAAAAGCTCTTGTGCCCGAAGATGGACCGTGCCTTGCCCAGAGCCATTCACCGCATGGCACGCGGAACAGTAGATTCCAAAGCGAGCCCTACCCCGGTCTTCAAATTCTGGCGTGACGTCCATGGGAATTGAGGAGAGGTAAGCGCCATTTTCTTTGCCCGTCCAAA
>Ga0302119_10000036_pt1 | contig 43942 bp, 36 predicted proteins | sample AG5_Tmax_MG_FD_203114 | JGI IMG/M metagenome (GOLD analysis project Ga0302119, IMG submission 203114) | Marine microbial communities from Western Arctic Ocean, Canada - AG5_Tmax | ecosystem: Environmental > Aquatic > Marine > Oceanic | place: Canada: Western Arctic Ocean | collected 2017-10-01 | reverse complement strand
TCGGAAATCAAGTTGCGCTTCACCTCTAGCGCTTCCCTGAAGAAGACCTGTGGCAGCCTTGCAGGATCATCGATGAAGTAGTATCGCCCCCCTGTGTAGCTCGCAATCTTCTTCATCGCGGCAGTCGCCGAGGGGCCAGAATGAGGTTTGATGCAGATGGTCGAGATCGTCACTTCCGCCTCGACATAGGCGTCCAGCAAACTCTTCCCCGGGGGGCTCGGGTCGCCATCGGAGATGATCACCACATGTTTCGAGTAGGTATTGGATTGCAACAACCCCTGGATGGCCAGAGTCATCGTGGCTCCGAAAGTGATCATGTCGGCCGGGCTCAGGGTGTTGATCTTGGTCTGGATCGCCGCCTTGTCCCCCACTGGTCCCAATGGGATTCCCCAGAAATCAACTCCTCCGCTGTACACCAGCACTCCGAACTCATCTTTCGGGGTCAGCGGAGCGATGGAAGAAGAGGCGATCTTCCTCGCCCACATGTTTCCCAGTTCGAACTCACAGGTGTGAAGGATCACCGCCAGCGCTCCGTTGGGGAGTTTCTTGCGCTGCTGGATGTCCATCTTCACCGGCAGCGCGAGCTCGACCTCGGTCCCCCTCCATCCGCCTGCTCCAAAGGAGTTCGGCCCCCCCACCATCAACAATCCCATGCCAGTGGTGTGGACCATCCTTTCGAGCATTGCGATTCGCTTGGGATCGATGCTGAATGCGGAGACATCATCGAGGATCAACGCTTCGATTCCGTAGTAATCCTCTGGAGCCAGTGGAAGTTGGTCGGGAGTCATCGTCTCGACATGGATGCTCCCTGAGATGAGCAACTTCTCCAGGGTGCGATCTGGATCATCGGTCACCAGAGCCACTCTTGGCTGCTGGATCGTTCTGACCAGCCCGATGCCAAAGTTATTCTGCTCCAACGAGTCTCGTCCTGGCTCCGGATGCACCGAGACCTTCAATCGCTGGATGACAGCGGAACCTCCAGTGAGGGTGAAGGCGACTCGATTCCTTCCCGCCTCCAGGGTCAATGGCCTTCGCTCGAGGACCCCCTCTCCATCGGCGAGAACCACGGTTGCGGGCGCAGCAGAACTGGACCATATGATGGTATCCACGGAAAAGACCTGGCCTGGCCTGACCGTCTCGGGCGCCTCTACACTCTCGAGAATCACCTCACTCGGATGGTCATAAATCACCGGCAGGACATCGACAACGATCCCTGCTGCTGCGAGGTTTTTCGCCTCTCGTACCGGATCTCCTTCAGTCGAATTCCCATCGCTGATCAGTATGATTCGCCGCGAACCGCCGGGCGCACTACCCTCGAGTGCGCTCGCAGAGTATCTCAATGCTGCAGCGATATCTGAGCCACTTCGGTCGAGACTGACCGAAGTTCCGGAGCCCAGCCTGGTCGCCATCGGTTGCTCTTGTTGCTGGTCCTTGGCAAATGAAATCAAGGAGACCTGATCAGGGTACTCGAGACCTCCGAGTCGCTTCGAGGTCTCTGAAATCACATCGTCGGAGACGAGGCGTGGCACGGAAGCCGAGAGATCTCGTAACACCAGAACACTCAACCCCTCCCCACCGGTCAGATGGACCGTCCGGGCCAGCGCCAGCACCAGTGCGGTGATCGCCAGTCCGCGCAGCAATAGGGCAGTATTTTTCACGGCAATCGGCAAGCCTGCTCGGCTTCGCAACGAGATGTAGATCAACAATCCCAGCAGTGGGATGGTGGTCAGAAGCCAAAGCGGCTGGTCGAATTCGATCGGCACGCTCACCTTGCTTCCCCCGGAATTGCCGATACCACCACCCGATGATTTCCGGTATCTGCAATCAACATCCTGGGTACCGATCCACTGCGTGAAACCGCCACACCTCGAGGTTCGCTGAGTAACCCGACTCCACGCCCTGTGCCTCCAACTACCGCCACCAGGGATCCATCGGCTCCGAATCGCTGCGCCCGACACCCTGCCTTGTCGACCACCACGAAACTCCCATCCCCTACGACATCGATGTCAAATGGCGTATCGAGCTGCCCCGCCGCTCGTCCCGGGGATCCGATGGTCTGCAAGTACTCTCCATCCAGGGTGAAACGAAGCACCCTGTGGTGTCCACAATCGACCACAAGAATCGTTCCATCGACGTCGATCGCCAATCCCTCGGGACGGAGAAATTGGCCAGTTCCGTCGCCGCGTTCCCCCCAGATCTTCATCAAGTTTCCCTGGCGATCAAAGCGGAAGACCCGATCGAGTTCTCCATAGGATGCGACCAGGATCGAACCGTCGGCAGCAATATCGATACCTCGGACCAGTTCCAGGCCCACATCCTCGCCGAACCGACGCAGTTCAGTTCCGTCGAGGGTGAACTCGATGATTCTCATGTAGTGGGTGTCCGCGACCAGCAGCGTTCCTTCGGGAGTACCGCACAGGTCGATCGGATGGCCCGCAGACCATTCGGGAAGCGTCCACACATCCTTCAAATTCCCTGCGGAATCGAAGCGTTGTGCTCGACCACTGCGGTCGATGACGATGCACTGCTGTTGTGGGAGTGATTCGATCGCCCTTGGCTGAAAGAAACGGCCAATACCGCGACCAGGACCACCGATCAGTTCGACATTTTCCAGGGGGGTGGTTCCCACAGAAGAAGATGAAACGCAGGAGTTGATCAGCAGCAGAGCCAGCAACCAGATCCTCGATCTCATACTCGGATCTCCTCTTGTAATCGGGTGGGTGCACACGGTCATCGAGGGATTCGATCGCTCAGTCTTCCGTTCTCCCCTGGAGACGATCGAAGTAATCCTGAGCCACCTGGCGAAGGGATGCTGGAACTCGCTGAGTCTTGAGCTCCGATTCTGCGATTCGAGATCCCGCTTGAATCGCCTGTCGCAAGGTCGCCTTGGCCTCACCCGATGGAGCATCTCCTTCGACCAGGAGGGTCGCCACCGTCTGTCCCGGATGAGCCTTGCCGGTCAACTTCTCTGGCGTCGACGAGGTCTCTCCGTCCTTGGCCGCTGGACTGGCGCCGCCACCGGGACCCAGTTGCAATCCCAGACCCGCGGCCAAACCAGCGCCCTTCGGCGGCGCTGAACTACTTTTCGGCTTCTGGGTGTGAACGAAACTTCGCTCATCGGGGGAACCCTGTCAGGTTCCTCCCTTGGCCTGTCAGGTCCCCGCCAGGCAATCGGGGCAAATCTTCGGCGGCGGGCCGTCGGGCCATTCCGAAGGCAAAGCGCTCAACTCTGCCTCGGTGAACTGGATCTGCTTTCGAGCATGATCGAGCAGATCGCTCTCCCTCATCAACCTCGCCAGTTGATCCAGTTGTTGCGACAGCTTTTGCAAATCCTCTGGCGACAACGCCTTCTCATCATTCAACTTTGATTTCAATAGATCGGACAGTCCCAGAGCTTCCGCCATCTTCGCCAGATCCGCTCTCGCTTGTTGCCCCTCGGCACCGGTGTTTGCCGCAGCCTTGGCCATCTTCTGCAGTTCCTGCCCGGCGCGTCCCAGTTGCCCTTTTTTCAGGGCCGTCTGCAGTTCCTCTGCCGCTGCGGAATCCCGGTTGTCCTTCTGCTGCCCCGCCTGACGCACTCGATCCGCAGTCGCCCTCGCCGACTTGAGTTCCGCTCGAGTCATGCGAATCGCCACCTGGCTCCGATCCTTCCGGGTCTTCTGCAGGGCGGCCTTCCGAGGCGCAGTCTGTCGCGAGGTACGGCCCTTCTCCTGCTCCACTGAAGGCTTCGGCTTGCGCGAGAGGATCTTGAGCAGTTTCTGTGTCTCTGGATCGATCTGGTGACGTTCCGCCAACTGGGTCACATCTCTCAAACGTCGTTCCAGAGATGCCACTTTCCTGGCGGTTCGATCCACTTCCTTCTTCCTGCTCAACTTCTCTTCTTCGATTCCGAGCAGGTCATAGGTGGGGAACGAAACTGCAGCGAGGCACGCGCAAATCGCCACCACTACCCGCCATGGATTTCGTGGCTTCCCCAGCGCAATCGCTTGCTGTGGATCGACCCCTTCAGCCATCCGAGAGGCATCGCTCAGGATCTTGTCGGCCACCTCTTCGCTGAATCCTTCGTCACGAGCCAACAACGAGGTGGAAATGGTCTGGGGGATCCGCCCACCCCGCTCCGCCTCGACCGCCTCGCCGAGACGCGACTGCCGAACCGACAGGAACGCCGCGGCGATCACCACCAGGAAGGCGCCGAGGGGTATCGTCATTTCCAGAGTCTCGCTGACACCCAGGCTGAACAGGCGCTGCGAGAGAATCAGAATCGCCCACGAGAACAACGCCAGCGCCAGGGCATTACTGGAATGCCCCATCACCTGACGAAGTCTTCTTCGCAGGCGAATACGATTCAGCAGTCGATCCACAGGATCTCGTCCCGAGCTCATCCGGTTCTCATTTCCTTCGCAGCACTTTCCTGGACCGCAGAAGCCATCGCTGACACACTGGATCCTTGATCCTCAATGATAGTCTTTCAGGAGTATTGTTTCAATCGGCGGAGAGACCCGATTCAGTACCCTTCTCACCCATCCAGGATTCCAGATCCACCCCGAGCGAGTCTGCCACACGATTGATGTGATTGAAGAAACCGATCACATGAACCAACTCGAGAACCGAACTGTCATCCAATCCAACCCCTCTAAGTGATTCGATGTCGGCTTCTTTCATCTTCGAGGGAGTGAGAGTCAACTTCTCGGTAAAAGCAGCGATGGTACTGGCTCGTTCATCGAGAGCATCTGGCCCGGACCGGACCGACTGGACGAGATCAGCACTTCCAGGAAGTGACTCCAGATCTCGCAGGTGTGAGAGGATTCAGTAGTGGCATTCGTTGTACTGACTCGTCAGCACTGCGACCCATTCACGCTCAGCCCGCGTCAGTCCTGATGTCCCCTGCATCAGACGGATGTAGAGTTCTAGAAATGGTTCCAGAAGGTCGGGCCGAGGAGACATCACCTGGATGATCTGGGCCACTTCTCCCGCTCGTGATCGAGATCCGGCATAGATTCGGCCGAGCAGACCACTCTCGTCTTGCTCTTGTGAAAGGGGTTCGATCCACGGCATCCGCTTCTCCTATCCACTCGCAGGAGGAGTCGCCCTCCTCGCCAACATCCGATCGACCAGCACCAGCGCCATCATGGCCTCAACGATGGCCACTGCCCGCGGTAACACACAAGGGTCGTGGCGACCCTTTCCCTCGAATTCGATTCCATCTCCCGATCGGTTGACCGTTTCCTGAGTAGTACCGATGGTCGATGTGGGTTTGAATCCGACCCGCAACCAGAGGGGAGCACCGCTGGTGATCCCTCCCTGCATTCCGCCCGATCGATTGGTCCGCTGGTGGATGGTGCCCGACTCATCGGAAGTGAAGCTGTCATTGTTTTCGCTTCCAGTACGACCGGTGGCGGCGATTCCGTCCCCCAGTTCCAGCGCCATCGCTGCCGGAATCGACAACATGGCCGCCCCGAGCAAGGACTTCATCTTGGCGAAGACAGGATCACCCCATCCGGCGGGCACTCCACGAGCCACCACCCCAACCCAACCACCGAGGCTATCTCCCGCCTCCCTGGCCCGTTCAATCTGCTCGACAAAAGAGGAACTGGTGGCGAGCGCAGGGCAACGCACCGGCGAGAGTTCTACCGCCTCGGATTCGACAGTCGATGGGTCGATCTCTGCACGATTCCCTGACAGTTCATCGACCCAGCCGACGATTTCGATGCCGTACTCGCGAGCCAGCATCACTCGACACACTGCACCCGCTGCGACTCGAGCGGCGGTTTCGCGCGCACTGGCACGACCTCCACCACGGCGATCGCGATGACCATAACGCGCCTCGGTGGTGAAATCGGCATGACCAGGCCGGTAGAGATCGGCCATCTCATCGTAATCTTGGGGACGCGCATCGATTGATTCGATCCAGATCGCCAGCGGCGAACCGAGCGTCTTACCATCGAGAACTCCCGAGAGAATTTTTGGTGTGTCCGGCTCTTTTCGAGATGATGCCAGATCGCCACCGGGTCGACGCCTCGCCAGGTCTGCCGCGATCGTCTCGATGGAGACGGGGACACCGGCCGGCAGCCCATCGATCACGACGCCGATTCCTGGGCCATGAGATTCGCCCCAGGTGGTGATACGGAGGTACTCTCCGAAACTATTGCTCATGCAAGGAATGTAGTGAATCCGTGGCCAGATGCCAGTATCTCGGGGGTCGGAAATCGCAGTTGGACGAACAGCACCACGGATCGGCAGCGCATTGCATGGATGACCCGCAATATCGTGAAGAATCCGTCCAGCGAAAGCGTCCCACATGGCGATATTGCACCCTCAGGGGCACCCGCTGCCATCGCAAGACAGGAGATCATCGGTCGGATCGGACCCGCACTCGGGGAACGGCGCCGGCAGATTCGAACCCATCGCGAAGCCCCACGTCAGCAGCAGGATCGGATCACTGAGGTTAACAGCTGCGTCGTCGTTGCAATCGAGGGCATCGAGACAGGTGACGCTGCTCCCGCTCACGAAGAGAAAGTAAAGAGTGACGATGGCATCGGCGAGAGGCTCGATGGATCCATTGCCATTCGCGTCGCCCCGGACAAGTTGCAGGCCGGGTACGAGCGTCACGATCCCGTCCAGTACGTCGGGGTAAGCCGATTGGGTCGGTCCCGGAACATCCACCACCACGAGATTTTCCACCGGTGGGTTGCCCACCTCCAAGGCGAAGAGCGTCGTTGTCTCACCATCCAGATCGCCGGCGAGGGTTGCTACCACGGTCTGGTAGTAGACGACCGCAATCTCCTCCGGAGTCTCGTAGTAGCCATTTGCACTGGAGGTGAGGCTGTAAACGGTGCCGATGAAGATGCCATCCGGTTCGATGCCGATCGCCCAGAAATCAGGACCGTTTCCATTGTTGATGCCCTGAATAGAGGACCCCTGGGCGACATCGAAGGGCTCGAGCAGAGTAGGATCATGCCCGATGCTCAGGGACCAGCTCCAAACCGGGTTGGGAAATCCATAGCTAGTCGGCAATTCGACCAGGGAAATGCTGGCAGAGCCGCTCCCCTCCCCTGTCGCAACGTCGTACAAGATGTCGACCGGGGCCGTTCTGTATTCGAACAGCCACTGTGCATCCGCTGGTAGCCAGAAACCACAGGAGAAGAGTCCCACTAGAAAGATGACTCGAATTCGAACATTGAACATCCGTCACCCCATCTCAAATTTGTCGATCCACTTCATGAGAACAACGAGAATCGCGCCCACACGCCTTACAATTCCTCGGCCACGTAAAGTCATCCGCTCCACCGGGAACATCAGACAGGAATTCTAATTCTGCGAGCGATCGAAATCGGTTTAAAATCGGGATGAGTGGCCAGAGGCGTGATGATCCAGCTTCCCTCGCCAGGCAGGGTCAGATGCCCTGCAATCCGCCATCGGACCGCCGCCCACCGACCGCAACGCAGCGGTGGTCAGTAGAGTTTTCATCACCGATCCCTTGAGGAATACCGGCTATCCTGGCACCGCAACGATTTCAAAGTAGGATCGATTTCGCATGAATCGATTTTGCATGGTTCGCTACTTCATCATCGCTGAGTTCGAACTCACCCTGGCAGGAGGAAGTCACCTTGGTCCGGTCCATCACCACTGCACTGGCAGGCTGGTTCCGACAATCGCAGCAGCCGCTGCCCTGGCGCGGCGTAGGAGATCCGTATGCGACCTGGCTCTCCGAAGTGATGCTGCAGCAAACCCGTGTTGCGACGGTGATTCCCTACTGGAATCGATTCATGAAAAGGTTCCCCGATCCAGCAGCACTGGCCGAAGCCCCTCTCGATGAAGTCCTCGAGATGTGGGCAGGTCTCGGATACTACTCCCGCGGACGAAACCTCCATGCGGCGGCCAAACAGATCGTCGAACTCCACCACGGCTCCTTTCCGCGCGATCCGCAACAGATACGTCAGTTGCCGGGAATCGGTGAGTACACCACCGCAGCGATCTGCAGCATCGCTTTTGATGTACCGATGGCAGTGATCGATGGAAACGTCGAGCGAGTGCTGTGTCGCTATCTCTGCCTGGATGGAGATCACCGCAAGGGCACCACACGAACTCTGCTCCGCGAAGCCGCAGAGGCGGCCCTCGACAGGTCACACCCTGGCGATCACAACCAGGCGATGATGGATCTGGGACGAACCACATGTACTCCTCGATCTCCCGATTGTAGTAAATGCCCCCTCGCCACCGGTTGCGGCGCATACGCCAGCGGCGAACCCACCCGCTGGCCTCTACCGAAGGTCAGGCGCGCCATCGAGGAGCAGTGGTGGGCGACTGCAGTGGTCGTGACCCGACAAGATGTACTGCTGTGGCCCAACTCCGGTGAACTTCTCAACGGCCACATGGGCACACCATTGGTTCGCCTCGATGGTCCAGACGGCGATGCGAAGCTCGAACTGTTGAGGCTGTTCAAGACTCTCGCCATCGATACCCCCGAACTGATCGGGCATGCCGATCGGTTCCAGCATTCCATCACACATCGAAAACTGCAGGTCTCTCCCCTGGTCTATCGCTGGAACCGGAGCACTCCAGAGGGGGTCAAACTGCTGCCTTTCGATGCCTCCCATCGGGTCCCGGCACTCCATCGTAAGGCGATCGATGCAAGCAAGGGACTACTACTGGAGACGATGTCATGAATCACTCACCGATCGGTACCGCAGACCAATGGAGAGCCTCGCCGCGTCGCCCGACACCCGACGAGGTACCGGTGAGCGGTGCACTGATGTGTCCACCCGATCACTTCGACGTGATCGACATTCGAAATGCACACATGAGTGCTCATGTCGGCCAGATCGATGAAGCCGCCGCTCGCTCCCAGTGGAACTCACTGGCAGATGCGATCGATGCGATGGGACTCGATGTCCATCTCCTCGATCCTCCGAAAGGCCTGGTGGATGCAGTATTCACCGCCAACCCCTCGCTGGTCAGCGTCGATGACTCCGGTCAACCGGTGGCCATCATCGGGAGAATGGATCACCCCGACCGCCGGCCAGAGAGTGAGTTGCATCGGAGCCGATTGCTCCAGCTGGGAATTCGGTGTCTCGACATCGAAGCCGGCACTGCCGGGGTCTGGGAAGGCAATGGCGACACTCTCAAGCACCCGGGTCTGTCACTTCTGTGGTGTGGTGTTGGCATGAGAAGTCAGCTCGAATGCCATCTTGAAGTGGGTCGAATGACCGGCCACCAGCTCGCCATTCTGCACCTCCCCGATCCGTGCTTCTATCACCTCGACACGGCATTGGCGATGTTGCGTGAGAATTGTGTAGCCGTGGTCAGGAGTGCCTTCGACCCCAGCGGAATCGAACTGCTGGAGAGTGCCTTTGAACAACTGGTCGAAGTGGACGAGAAGGAGGCCCGAGAAAAACTGGCGGGAAATCTCTGGTGTCCAGACGGCCTGCACGTACTGATGCCCGCTGGAGCCCCCATCACCGCTGGCAGGCTATCGAAGCATGGATTCGATGTGACCGAGATCGAGACGGGCGAATTCTTGAAATCAGGAGGAAGCGTGTTTTGCATGAGGCAGGAGATCCGTGAGCCGGTCTGATTTCGAGACCCGTGTCGCCCAGTTGATTCGCCTGGTGAGAAAGCCAGCCCCGCCAGGGGTCTTCAACCCATGGCACGACCGGGATGGGGATCTGGATCTTCCTCGTGCGCCGAGGATTCGATCGGACAATCTCGCTCACTACCTCAGAGCCCATCGAGGAGCTCAGGCGGTGCTGGTCGGCGAAGCGGCTGGCTGGGCCGGATGCCGATTCACCGGCATCCCCTTCACCGGAGAAAATCTACTGGCCGGTGCGGAAGCGCTGGAATGGACCACCGGACTTCCCCTGAGGAGATCGTCGACTCGAGAGACACCTTACAAGGAGCGCTCCGCCACCGTCGTCTGGGGTGAGCTTGCTGGTGACCGGCGAATCGTCCTGTGGAATGCAGTGCCATGGCACCCCCATCGACCCGGTGAACCACTCACCAACCGGAAGCCGACCCGTAGTGATCAAGAGGCGGGGCGGGTGATCCTGATGAAGTACCTGGAAATCTTCGAAAACGCGCGGCCGGTAGCGATCGGACGGGTCTCCCAGGAAGTTCTGGGGAAAATGGGCATCGAAGCGGAATACATCCGTCACCCGTCGATGGGAGGACACCACCGATTCCGCCAAGGGGTGCGTCAACTACAAGAGGATCTCACTCCTGCTTGACCCGCTCGATGAAGTCTCCGGTCTCGGTGGAGATCTTGACCAGATCTCCCTCGGTCACGTGATTGGGAATCTTCACCTGAAGTCCGGTCTCCAGCGTTGCCGGCTTGAACACATTATTGACCGAGTCTCCCTTGAATCCTGGTTCCGTCTCGGTGATCTGCAGGATCACCGCTGGAGGGAGATCAACCGAGATCGATTTCCCCTCGTAAAAGGTCACCACGACATGCTCGTTGTGCTTCACGTACGGCATCAGATCCCCGACGAAATCGGTATGTAACTGGTACTGCTCGAAGTCCTCGGTATCCATGAAGATGAAGAAGTCACCCTCTGGATAGAGGTATTCACAGTCCTTCTTGTCGAGGTAAGCGGTTTCCACCTTGTCCGCAGATCGAAAGCGGTGAGTGATGTGATCGCCTCGCTGGAGGTTCTTCAACTTGGCCTGGACGGCTCCGCCCCCCTTGGAGAGTTTCTTCTGCTCCAGTTTGATACAGACCCACAGGACGTCCTCGAAAATGATCACCTGGCCAACCTTTAGCTGGGTCGCTGGAACTCCCATCGATCCCTCTCCTCTCCTCGTGCATGCGAGCACGGTCGTTCGTAGAATCACATCACTTGCGAAGCATACCACGAGCATCCGGCGATGCGAATCTCACATGCACCGGTGCCTCCGAAATCAACCAGTATCGGTGACCGCTCCATTTCCGAGTCCGGTCTCCCCCTCCTTCGAGGCGATGATGGCACTGCCGACGGTGTCGCTCCAGACATTGACCACCGTCCGGCACATGTCGAGGGGTCGATCGACTGCCAGCAGTAGAGCCGCGCCTTCGAGCGGCAACTTCAATGCACTGAGGATCGTCAACATCATCACCAGCCCTGCCGAGGGGATTCCGGCCGCCCCGATGGAAGCCATGAATGCCGCCATGACCACCGTCACCTGAGCACCGAAGCTCAAATCGAAGTCTCCTGCACTGGCATAATACTGGGCCAGAAAAACCACTCCGATGCACTCGTACAGTGCCGTGCCATCCATGTTCACCGTGGCACCGAGAGGTGCGACAAAGGACGAGGTTCGATTCGAGACGCCGCCACGCGTCTTCAGAGTATTGAGCGTGGTGGGCAAGGTCATCGAGGAAGATGAAGTGGAAAAGGCAGTCATCAGAGCGGGACTCATCGCACGTACCCACTTCAGCGGGGACACTCCTCCGACCACCTTCAGAAGCAGCGGCAATATCACACAACTATGGATGACCAGTGCCAGCATCACCGTCAGCATGTAGGCGCCGAGCGGCTTGAACACATCGAAACCGGTCTCGCCGACCACCTTCACCAGCAAGCAGAAAACCCCGTAAGGAACCAGTAACATCACCCACGAGGCCATCCTCATGACCACGTCAAATGCCGACCCGAACAGGTCCAGCATGAAGTTGCGTGGTTTCTCAGCCACCTTGGTGATGAAGAAGCCAAACAACAGCGAGAAGAAGATCACCTGAAGCATGTTGCCGTTGCCGGTGAAGGCATTAAATACGTTCTCCGGTACCATCCTGCGCAGGATATCGAGCCAGTTCTCGGTTCTCTGACCAAAGTCTGCATCGGGCGAGATGCCGAGGCGTGCTCCGACGCCAGGCTGGAGAATGTTGACCAGCAGCATTCCCAGACCCACGGCGAGAAACGAAGTGGTGGCGTAATAGCCGAAGGTACGACCGCCCATCCGTCCGAAATCTGATCCGCCTCCCAGGCCGGCGACACCCGTCACGATCGAGGTCGCCACCAATGGCATGATCAGCATCTTGAGCAATCTCATGAAGATGTCCGCGATGAACTTGAATGGAGCAAGCCATTGCGCTCGTGTGGATTGTGGATCGAGGGCCACCAGCGCAGATCGATTCTCCCCTGAGACCAGTTCGATGGTCGCCACGCCTCCGGCACCGCGCTGCACCAGGAACTCGGTCAGTGCCTCGACCGAGGTGATCTCGGCGCCCTTCTCGTCATCCATTCCGGCATTGACCGTGATGAGTTTCACCACATCGCCGACCTGCAGACCTTCGGCTGCTTTTCTCCCCTTGGGCAACAGGTCTTGCTCCAGAGCGTCGACACGGATTCCCACCGGCACCCCATCGACGACCACCGGTTGAGGATCAAACCGAACACCGATGGTCCCGGGACCATCGGTAAATCGCTGGAGGGCAAAACCGACCACGACTCCTGCGATAAGCCAGAGAAGAATCTTCCAGTGCTGCTTCATCTTGAAACCCACTCTCATTTCATGAGGTGACGATGGAAGAGGACATCTGATCGGGGATCAGGTGCTCCTGTAACCGCTCCTCAACCTCTTTCGTGGTGATCTCTGCCAGCAAATCGACCACCTCGAAGGGGTCGCCGTCGAGGAACCGAGTGCCGCAATAACTGCCAGCGATGTGGTCGAGCGAGTTGAAAGCTCGAAGCAGGTATCCTATGGCGGAACGACGCTGGCGTTCGATATCGACCGGATCGATCCCCACCTTGCGGATCCTACCGACCTCTTCGCGAATCACATCGATGAGACGATCGGGATCGGCCGAATCTCCGCCAGTTGCGGAATGCCCCACGTCCGAGTGGATCTGGTAGGAGGTAGAGAAGGAGTCGTCGATCAGATCCTTGCGGTACAACTCCTCGAACAAGGGACCACTCTGACCGAAGACGCATTCGAGCATCACTTCCGTGACCAACTCCTTGCGCATCAGGTCCCGCCCCCCGATTCCCGGGTGGAGGTCCTTCCACCCCAGTAACACTTTCGATCGTCCGACCTGCATCTGCTGGCGAACCTGCTCCCGTGCCGGGGCAGCGGGCTCCTCGGTGAGGATCTTCTCCACTGCAGGTGCCGCTCCGAGATCCTGTTCCGACAACAGCCTTCCAGCCGCCTCGAAAAAGGTCTCCGGATCCTCATCGGCCACTGCCAGAAGGATCATGTTCGATGGATGGTAAAAGGTGCTCCAGCATTGATCCAGCATCTGCGGCGTGATCCCTGCGATGGTCTGTTCGGTTCCGGCGATGTCCTTGGCCACGGGATGGTTCTTGTAGAGCCCCGCGAGCAAGTTGAAGTAGACCTTCCAGCCAGGATTGTCGGCATACATGCGGATTTCCTGACCGATGATGCCCTTCTCCTTCTCGACATTCTCTGTCGTGAAATGAGGTTGCTGGACGAACCGAACCAGATGGTCGAGACAAGGAAAGAAGCCGTCGACGCAGGAGAACAGATAGGTGGTGCCGACAAAGCTGGTGAAGGCATTGGCGCTGGCACCCATGCGACTGAACTGAACAAAAGCGTCCTCTTCAGGACCCTCGAACATCTTGTGTTCGAGGAAGTGTGCGATCCCATCGGGCAGCAACACTTCCGGACCACCGTTGATTCGATAGCGATCATCGACACTGCCGAAGCGAGTCGAGAAACAGGCGTATCGACGCAGGTAGCCTGGCTTGCGACAAAAGGCGACGGTCGCACCGCTGGCATGAGTCCGCTCCACGACCCGTTCGCCCAGGGTCGCATTCTCCAGGATGATTTCCTCGCCGATCCAGGTCACTGTACGTCCTCTCTCTGATCATCCTCCGGAGAAAGCAGGTAGATCAGGTCGGTCTCGAGCCGGTTTGCCGCCTCGATGACCCCCTCTCGAGTCACCGATGAGACTCGCTCACGCATTCCATCGATAGTCGGGTCTCTCCCCACCAGTCGCGAGACCAGATCGAACTCTGCCAGGGAGGCGGGAGAGTCCTGGGTCATCCTCAATCTTGAATCCCAAGCATCGAGGGTCATCTGGAACTCCTCAGGCGAGAACTCGCCTCTCTTCACCACATCGATCTGCTCGAGAATGCTCTCTCGGGTCCGAGTTGCGGTATCCCCATCGATCCCGGCACTGACCAGCATCAATCCAGAACTACCATCGAAGAGAGAATTGACCGAGTAACAGAGGCTCTGCTTCTCCCTGACCTGGGTGAAGAGGCGCGAGTGCGGAAATCCACCGATCACTCCACTGGCGATCATCATCGATTCCTGAAGGGGGTCACCATGTCCGGTGGAGGTTCGAAATGAAATCACCAGATTGGCCTGCTGCCCCTGGAAGTGCTCCTCCAGTTCCCGGACCTCAGCGGCACCCTTGCGCGGAAAGCGATCGGCAAGAGTCGCCGTTTGCTGATCATGCCCTTCAAAGAGCGGAAGCAATATTTCGGTGAGCGAATCAGATCTGGCCTCGCCACTGAAATGCACGTGCATCGGTGCACTCCCGATGGACTTCTTCCAATCTGCGGTGACCGACTCCGCGGTCGCTTGATCGAGAGACTCGATGGTGCCGTACTCATGGAAGCGCCATGGTTCGTCGTGACAGGTCTCCTCGATACAGCGTTGCATCGCCCAGGAGCGCTTGTCATCGAAGCGCCCCTCGATGCTCCTGCGGTGCTGAGACACCTCGGAGCTGACCGTGTCTTCATCGAAACAACCCTCGACCAGGTGCGGCTGTAGGATCACTTCTCGGATGAATTCGACGGCATCGACGAGCACCGCCTCATCTCCAGGGAGGCGAGAATCTTCGGCAAACTCTGCATTGATCGTGACAATCTGCAGTTGCCCCGCTCGGTCGATCGACCCGCCGATTCCGAGCCCCCAGAGTTCTTCACTTCTTCGACTGATTTCCCTCAACGAGGGGAAGGAGCGGGAGCCTCTCATCAGGCAGGAAGGGACCAGGCAATTCTGAGCTGCATCCGGTCCCATATTGTGGATCCAGGAGACCCTCAAGCGACTGGTCTTCCTTCTCGATTCCTGGCGGATGTGCAGCGAAGCACCAGGAGCGATCTCGCTCGACTCGAAGTCTGACCAGCCGGATGTTCCTTCGCGTGTCAACGTTCCTCCCCGCTGGAAGTTCCCACTACATGCTCGGAGTACTCGGTTGCGCTCTCCCCCAGTGCGGTTCGAATCCGTCGGAGTTCGGGAACCAGTTGATCGAACTGCTCGAGGGTCAATGCCTGACGCCCGTCAGAGAGGGCCTCCCACGGCTGATCGTGAACCTCGATCAGTAATCCATCGGCTCCCGCTGCTACCGCAGCCCGGGCCAGTGAAGGAACCCGGTAAGCCTCACCACTGCCATGGGACGGGTCGACGAAAACTGGTAGATGAGTCCGCTGCTTCAGCTCCGAGATCGCTCCCAGATCCAGCACCACCTTACGACTGGCAGCGCCGCAGCGGATTCCGCGTTCGCACAGGACTACCAGCGAGTTGCCACCACTGAGGATGTATTCCGCAGCCATCAGCCACTCATCGATGGTCGAAGCAAAGCCTCTCTTCAACAACACCGGCGTCGAGACCTGTCCCAGTTCCTTCAGCAATGAGTAATTGTGCATGTTGCGGCTGCCCACCTGGAGCATGTCAGCGACCTGGCTGACTCGCTCGACATCTCGAGCATCGAGTACCTCCGTGATGATCCCCAGACCGGTCTGGTTTCGAACCTGCTCGAGGATCGGCAAGGCATCGGCTCCCAGCCCTTGGAATGCATAGGGGGAAGTCCGAGGCTTGTAGGCCCCGCCCCTGAACAGGTCGGCACCAGTGGTCCCGACTCGCTCGGCGATTCTCAGGGCTCGCTCCTCCTCCTCGATGGCGCAAGGACCAGCGATGATCGTCAACTCGCCCACGCCCACCGTATGACTTCCCACCTGGATCGGAGCACAAGACTTCGCTTTGTCGGGAGCCCAGTGCATCGAGGATTCGCCCAGCACCATCACCTTGTCCACTCCGGGCCAACTGTCGATGGAGAGGGTCTGAAGGGCGGCGATTTCACCTCGTAACTCGAAGTAGTGACGCTCCGAGCCCTCGACCAGTGAGACGGTCGCTCCCACCGTCTCGAGCCTCTCGCGGATCCGGCGACGACGGGTTGCAGCCAGCCCAGGGGCCAGCGCCACGATCATCTCAGGATTGATAGCCTTGGGTTCCATCGATACCTCATGCAACGCCGACCAGTCAGCGAGTAACAAAGGAGTGCAGTAAGAACGCCCGTCAACGTGGCTATAGAAGTACCATGAAGGGCTTGTGTCGGGAAGCCAACCGCATCTCATTTGCGGTCGAAACGTCGCTCCAACTCTTGCCAGGAGATGAACAGTTCCGATGGTCGCCCATGCGGGCAATTCCACGGCTGAAAGGCCTGTTCTCGCCCCTGGATCAGATCCTCCTGAGCCTCTGGCGAAAGTGGTTGGCCCGCCTTCACAGCAGCCTTGCAGGCCATAGTCTGGAGCAACCGCTCCCGCAGATCGGGGGGTGCGGCTCCTGAACTGCGAACCGACTCGAACTTGACCAGGACCTCTCGCAACAGATCGGCCGGATCACTCGATTCGAATCCCTGGGGAACCGCCCTCACCAGCGCCACCCCATCGCCAAACTCTTCCGCTTCCAGTCCCAATTCCGCCAATGCCTCCTTGTACTCGACAAACAGCGACCATTGATCAGGATCGAGCGGCACCGGCTCCGGCACCAGCAGTCCTTGACAGAGGGTTCCCTGCTCTCGAGCGACGAGAATTTTCTCGTAGAGGATCTTTTCGTGCAGTGCGTGCTGGTCGATGACTCGTAAGCCATCGTTTTCTTCCAACACCAAAAACGAGTCTCGCACCTGGAAGACCCGGACCGAATCTTTTACCAGGTTTGGCCGCTCCACCAGTGCTTCCCGCGAACCCCTGATCAAAGGATCAGCACCGGAGACCGGGTCGCCAAAGGGAACCCCTCGCTCGACCACTCGGTCGCCATTCACATCCGAAGAGATCATCTCGACATGCCCCGCCGCCGGAATCAAATCGGGCAATGCCGAATCTTCCAGCGGTAAACTGGGAACCGATCCGGCGGTCTCCAGCGCACTGCGAATCGCCCGTCGAATCTTCCGGTGAACATCTTCTCGATTGCGAAAGCGAACTTCCAATTTCGAAGGATGCACGTTGACATCGACTTCATCCGGATCGAGCTCGATCCCGACCACCGCGACCGGATACTGCCCTGGAATCTGAAATCCACGGAATCCTTCACGCACAGCGTGCTGAAGTACGCGGTCTCGAAGTGGTCTCCCGTTGAGAAAGGTCCAGATTCCATCGCCATTCCTGCGCTGGAGATCGGGGCGCGCCACCCACCCCGACACGCCATCATCGCCGGAAACTGCAATCATCCGGCCACCGATCTCCGATCCCAGCACCTCCGAAATTCGCTCGGAGAGTGATTGATCGGCGGGGTACTTCAGCACCGTTCTCCCGTCATGAGTGAGGGAGAAGCCGACGGTGGGATGGGCCAGTGCTGCCCCCTTCAGGGCGGCGGAGCAGCGAGCCACTTCTGCGGAACTGGCCTTGAGAAAGCGACGTCGAGCGGGAACTGCGGAGAACAGGTCCTTGACCGCCACCCGCGTCCCCGGCCTCATTGCGACCGGCGATTGAATCTCGATGGTCCCCTCGCTGCCATGGACCCTGTGGGCTGCGTCCTCATCTGCAGTACGAGACGCAATCTCCACCGACGCCACCGCCGCGATGCTGGCGAGTGCCTCACCACGAAATCCAAGGGTCAGGATCCTGTGAAGGTCCTCGGCCACCTTCAACTTCGAGGTGGCATGGCTCGCTAGCGCCAGAGTGAGTTGTGACGGCTCGATCCCCTGACCATCGTCGGTCACCTGGATCAGGCGCTTGCCCCCGTCTTCGAGTTCGACATCGATCAGCGACGAGCCCGCATCCAGCGAATTTTCGATCAGTTCCTTGACCACCGAGGATGGTCTCTCGACCACTTCGCCTGCGGCGATCTGATCGACCAGCAAAGCTGGCAACTTGATGATCTGATTCCTTGATTGCTCCATCGGATCTCCGTCACTCCTGTAGTTTGCATTCCTCGAACCGAATCGCTCCCGCGAGAGTGTTCTCGAGTAATTTAGCCACCGTCATCGGGCCGACGCCACCAGGTACGGGAGTGATCCACCCGGCCCGTTCGCTGGCGGCCTCAAATTCCACGTCTCCGACGATCGAGCCGTCCTCGATTCGATTGATTCCCACATCGATCACTGCGGCTCCAGGTTTGATCCATTCTCCGCGAATCATCTCTGGACGACCCACAGCGGCCACCACCACATCCGCGCGCCCGATGTGTGCGGCGAGGTTCTGGGTCTTCGAATGACAGATCGTCACCGTTGCGCCCTCTGCAAGCAACAGTTGAGCGACCGGCTTTCCGACGATGTTGGATCTACCCACCACCACTGCATCGGCTCCCTGAAGGGTGACTCCTGCAGTCTGGAGCAGGTCGATACAGCCGAGCGGAGTACAGGGCACGAAAGTCGGCTGTCCCACCGCGAGTCTCCCGGCATTGACCGGGTGGAAACCGTCCGCATCCTTGTCAGGAGAGATCCTCAACAACAGAGGCTCTGCATCGAGGTGCGAAGGCAACGGTAACTGGAGCAGGATCCCGTGCACTTGTGGATCCTCATTGAGTTGATCGATCAGTTGCTCCAGTTGTTGCTGGGTCGCATCTTTCGCCAGTGGATGGTGGAAGGAGCGAATTCCGGTCCTGGCGCAGGCCCGCTCCTTGTTTCTCACATAGACGGCACTGGCAGGATCTTCTCCCACCAGGATCACTCCCAGCCCGGGAGGGTGGCCAGTCTCGACCTCGAAGTCGTGCACTCGCCCTTTCAGTTGCTTGCGAATCTCTTTCGCCCGTGCCTTGCCATCGATGATCTGTGCCATCCGTTGTTTCCTCCAGGAAAAATCAGTTCAGCGAGTCCAGTCTCCACTGCGGCCACCCGATTTCTCGAGCAATCGCACACCGCAAATCTCCATCCCTCGATCGACCGCCTTACACATATCGTAGATGGTCAACAAACCAACCGACACTGCCGACAGGGCTTCCATCTCGACGCCGGTACGCGCGGTGACTCGTGTCGTCACGGACATGCGAATCCACCCGCCATCGTCGTCTTCACCCTCTTCCAGCTCCACGGCGACATTGTCGAGCGGCAGAGGATGGCAGAGAGGTATCAAGTTCGAGGTCTGCTTTGCACCCTGGATGGCTGCGAGTCTCGCCACTGCCAACACATCCCCTTTTTTTACTTCACCATCGATGATCAGGCGCAAGGTCGAGACTTGCATGCGGATCACGCCCTCGGCGACGGCGCGACGGTCTGTCACGGCCTTGTCTCCGACATCGACCATTCGTGCGTTGCCCTCGGCATCGGTATGCGAAAGTTGAGACTTTCCTTTGGCCGTCATCAGCATCTCCTACAGTTCGCGCCGGACCACGAATCGGGCCAGTTCTTCGAGTCGCTCGCGCGCAGGACCGGGTCCCGAAGCGTCTCGAAGCGCGTCGAGCGCCTCATCGATCGAATCACTGGCTCGCTGCTGGACCCTTTCGAGGATCCCCTCCTGCTCGAACCACTTCAGTAGCTTTGCATGTGCGGCGTTGTCGGACTGACCGGCAGCGGCCGCTTCCAGCACCTGCATCAGAGACTCACGCCTCTTCTCATCGAGTCGGTCTCGCAACAAAATCAGCGGTAAGGTCATCTTGCCATTGACCAGGTCGGTGCCGAGGGATTTCCCGACCTTCTCCTGATCGCCCACCAGATCGAGTGCATCATCGGCGATCTGGAAGGCAGTTCCCAGCAGTATCCCGAATCGCTCCAGTGCGTCCGCCTGCTTGTCACTGGCTCCCGCAAGGGTTGCGCCCAGTCGGCAAGAGAGGCCATACAGGATCGCAGTCTTACGGTGGATGATCTGGAAATACTGCTCTTCTGAAAGGTTCAGGTCGCCAGCACTCCCGACCTGAAGCATCTCCCCGATGCAGATCTCCCTGGTGCATTCCGCCAGTTGCCTGGCCGCACCCTCGACCTCGGTCGAGATGACGAACCCGCGCGCATAGATAATATCGCCGAGCAAGATGGCGGCTCGATCACCGTACCGGCTGTGAACCGTATCCACACGACGGCGGATGTCCGCCTGATCGAGCAGATCATCATGAACGAGGGTCGCGGTATGAATCAATTCCACCACGGCGGCACAGCGAATGTGATCACTGTGGGTCTCGCCAAAGCACTTTCCCGCCAGAAAAACACACGCCGGCCGGATCTGCTTACCCCTGAACTTGGCGAGATGCTCGAGCAACTCGTTCACAAATGGTTCTGACGATGCGAACTCATCATGAAGATATTCACGCAGCGCATTCATCTCCTCGACGATCGGTTCGTAGAGACGTGTCAGCGCTAGCGATTTCTCAATGGGACTATCTTCGACGGCTCCACCGCTGCCCGCGATCACCTGACGGCACCACCGATGGCGGGTAGGTCATCGATCGGGTGCAGTGGCATGGCAAAGGCCTTGCTCACTCCACGATGGAAGACCTTTCCGTAGCTTACATTGAGGCCCTGAGCCTTGAGGTGGTCGCCATGAACAAAGGAGTGGAGCCCATTCGCGGCCAGTTCTAGCAGATAGGGCTGGGTGGCATTGGTCAGGGCAAAGGTCGAGGTCCGCGAAACGGCACCAGGCATGTTGGCCACGCAATAGTGAACAATCCCGTCGACGACATAGGTCGGATCTGCATGGGTGGTCGGCTTGCAGGTCTCGATGCAGCCTCCCTGATCCACCGCCACATCGACGATTACCGAGCCTTTGGGCATCTCCTTGAGCCACTCCCTGGGAACCAGGACCGGGGCTCGATCACCAGCCACCAGCACCGCGCCGATGACCAGATCTGCCTGCTGCACCGATTCATGGATGGCGAAAGGGGTCGAGAAGCAGGTGTTGACGTTGGCGGGCATCGTCTCATCGAGATAGCGCAATCGCTCCAGATCGATATCGAAGATCTTCACCCGAGCACCGAGTCCTGCGGCCATTCGAGCGGCATTGGCGCCCACCACTCCACCACCAAGGACCACGACGCGTCCTGGTTCGACACCCGGGACTCCCGACAAGAGCACTCCGCTGCCACCATTCTGGCACTGCAGATTTCGGGCTCCCGCAAGCACCGACATTCGACCGGCAACCTCGCTCATGGGAGTGAGCAACGGAAGCGATCCGTTGGCTCCCTCGATGGTCTCGTAGGCGACCGCAGAGACTCCCGAATCAAGGCATGCGTCGGTCAACTCACGAGAACCAGCAAAATGAAAGAAGGTGAAGACGATGAGATCGCTGCGCAGGTAGCGATACTCGGATGCGAGCGGCTCCTTCACCTTGACGATGATCTCCGCTTGCTCCCACACCTCGGCTGCAGTGTCGCTCATCTGGCAACCGGCACTGACATATTCCTCGTCCGAGATGCCACTTCCCAGGCCGGCACTCTTCTCCACCAGCACGGTGTGTCCCGCCTGGATCAAAAGAAAGGCCCCTGAGGGGACCAGGGAGACTCGCTGCTCTTGCTGCTTGATCTCCTTGGGAACGCCTATGGTTCGCACGGTCATTTTCGAGCTCCTTCTATTCACTCAATTCAGGGTTCACCGGGGATCCTCGTCGAATTCCTTCGAACTCGTGATCTCCTGCTCGATGATCTCGATACGGTACGGTCAGCGCCACCACAATCAGTGATTTGCCCCCGAATCAGGATCTGGCCCACCGAGATCGCCGATCCAACCGTTTCCATCTCAAACCTAGTCCCGGATTCTACTTCTGACGAGATGGTGTGACAAGCGATGCCGCCTTGAAGGCCTACGGCCACGGAGACCGAACCTACTGGGTCGAGGAGCAACAGATCATCCCGATTGGCCTGTGCCCATGCCCTGGAACCCATCTCGACTGTCCCTCGACCTTCCCGCCGAAAAGACATCTCCAGATCGCCGATTTGTGGACTGGACTCCCCGGCATCCAGCGGGTTCGATGCCATCCGATTGCGCCGAGCCTTGCCACGATCAGGAGGTCAGACAGTTGTGCCCATCGGATCACGATTCTCGCCCACTTGCACTACTGGGTGGTGTCTTCGACCCCATCCATCGCGGCCATGTCGAACTGGCGAGAGCAGCACTACATCTCGCTGAAGTGGAAGAGGTACGATGGATCCCCTGCCAGAATCTTCCCCATTCCAAGAATCCTCCGCGGGCTCCTGCGGTCGCTCGCCTGGACATGGTGCAAACTCTCTGCTCTCAAACCTCCGGATTCGTCTGTGATCCGGTGGAATTTCACCGCGACGGTCCTTCCTGGACCATCGACACCGTTCGACACTTTCACGACGAGCAGCCCGATCGACCTCTACTGTGGCTGATCGGTTCAGACAACATTTCATTGATCGGCAGCTGGAAGGATGCGGAGGAGTTGTGGCAGCGAGCCATCCCGGTGGCGGCACACCGACCGGGGGCTCCGCAGCGTCTCGAACGTGCCCATCTCCCTTTCCTCGACGATGCTCGGTGGGAACAGGTGATCCGCTGGCAACTGCCTCAGATCTCCGAGGATATCTCTTCGACGAGGATCCGGGAGATGATTGCGACTGGAGAAGCGGTGGATCAGTGGATCCCGCGGTCAATTCAACCGCTCATCCGCTCTGGCGGCTGGTACTCGTCCGGTTCTCCTTGATGATCCTGTCCGATGAGGCACCATCGGGAGTCACTGATCTCCAATGCAAGATGATAGACACGAGCTGGAAGGAATCGAGATGGCGAGAACAAGGGTTCGGGATCTTCCCGCGGCAACCGGAAACGAAGTAGTACTCCAGGGCTGGCTCTACAATCGCCGTTCATCGAAGAAGATGCACTTTCTCCAGTTGAGAGACGGTTCCGGGATTGTCCAGTGCATCGTCACCAAGGATGATTTTGGTGACGACGAATTCCTGAAAATCGGGCAGATCCCCTACGAGTCTGCCATCCAGTTGACCGGAACGGCACACGGAGATGACCGTGCCCCCGGTGGTGTCGAGGTCCACATCAGTGGCGTGGAGGTGATCTCCCGATCGGAGGAGTACCCCATCTCCAAACAGGATCACGGTCCAGACTTCCTGCTCAGCCACCGCCATCTTTGGCTGCGCTCCAGAAAACAGGTCGCCTTGATGCGCATCCGGGACGAGGTGATTCGGGCCATCCGTGACTCGATGCACGATCGCGGCTTCACCTGCATCGACGCGCCGATCTTCACTCCCAGCTCCTGCGAAGGAACCAGTACCCTGTTCGAAGTTGATTACTTCGATGAAGAGAAAGCGTTCCTGACCCAGAGTGGACAACTCTACATGGAAGCGGCCGCCATGGCCCTCGGTGATGTGTACTGCCTCGGCCCAACCTTCCGGGCCGAAAAATCAAAGACTCGCCGCCACCTGACCGAGTTCTGGATGTTCGAACCGGAGATGGCATTTGCCGACCTCGACGATGTGATGAACCTCGCCGAGCAGATGCTGTCGACCATCGTGGAACGGGTCCTGCAAAATCGACAGGAAGATCTCGAGGTACTGGAGCGCGACATCGACAAACTGAAGGCGGTCCAGTTACCCTTCCCCCGCATCAGTTACGATGATGCCGTCAAACGGATGAACGAAGAGGGTCACTCCTTCGAATGGGGCGGCGACCTCGGAGCACCCGATGAAGCCATTATCTCATCCTGGTTCCCGAGTCCAGTGATGGTCCACGGGTACCCTGAGGCAGTGAAGGCGTTCTACATGAAGCGTGACCACGACGACCCGCGGGTCGCTCTAGGGGTCGATGTTCTCGCTCCCGAGGGTTATGGCGAGATCATCGGTGGCGGCCAGAGGGAAGACGACCTCAAGGTTCTGCAGGACAGGATTCAGCAGCATCAACTGTCCGAGGAGGACTTTCGCTGGTATCTCGACCTGAGACGCTTTGGCTCGGTACCCCACGGCGGATTTGGTCTGGGGGTCGAGCGGACCGTCTGCTGGCTCGCCGGAATCGAGCATGTTCGGGAATGTATTCCTTTCCCTCGAATGCTTTATCGGCTCTACCCCTGAACCCTCTTGCACCTTTCCGGCCTGGCGTTACAATCGGGTTTACATTGGATCTGACTGCTCGGAAAGTCAGGTTCCCTGGATTGTCGTTCTTTGCCGAGGAAACAGCCCCTGAATGATGTATGCCGACTTTTCCCCCGGGGCGCGGGGGAAAGTGGTTCGGCTCCCGCCGACATCTTTGTGGGTAGAATGGCCACTGTTCTTGGGCCGATATCTATCAGCCCTGAGAGGAACCAGATGCGGATCCTGTGCCCCAAATTCCTACCTTCTTCACTTTTCCTGCGAAAGGTGGCTCTTGGTTGGTTGTGGATGCTCCTCCTCTGTGCCCCTCTTCAGGGTCAGAATGGCACTCTACAGATAGAGGTGAACCTCTGTGGTGCCAATCCCAATGGTAGCGATGTTGCGGTCAACACCGTCGATAACTCGGTCTGGACCATCGACAGCACCAGCGGCAAAATTTGCGTGTTTTCCTCGAGCAGCAATCCTCCGAACCTCGCTCTTTCCAACATGATTGACCACCCAGTCGGCGCCGCCGTGGCCCCGCTGTTTCAACCTCAATGCACTGGATTGGCCTATGCAGAGGATTCCAACACCTTCTGGATCCTCAACTCGACCTCTCTCGAACTGCTCGAGATGAGTCCCGCAGGGGCTGCCATCGGTACACCTGTCCCTTTCACCATCACCGGATCGGCCACCGGCCTCACCTATGACTCCCTGTCTGGCACCCTCTGGACGCGGGATACCGTCAATTTACAGGCGATAGAGATCGATCCGACCAGCGGTGCGATCCTCTCGACCATTGCGATTCCAGGATCCGATTTTCGATATGGTACCGGTCTCACCTTCCGCAGCTCTTCTACCGGCCTCGGGTATCTCGATTTCACCTACGGAAATGCCTTCGATGCGGGAATCCAGGAGATTCGCTCCCTCGCCATCGGCAGCGGAGAACTGCAATGCTCTGGAATCGAATTCGCTGGGCTGAACTTCAACTCGCTGCTGGGAATCTGTTACAACGCGTCCCAGTCGAGCCTGCTGGCGGTCTCCTCCACCAGTTTGGTGCAGATCAACGCCACTCAGCCGGCGATCTACCCTCCGGCAGATCTGGTTTGTCTCGCCGACGGTGAGGGTGCCGTGAATCTCAACTGGCGCAACTGTGGCCCCGGCGGAGGCGGACTCTACAGCCTCCTGAGGATCACCAGAAATGGCGCCATCGTCGACACCCTGCCTGGCTCTGCCACGACCTGGTCAGATCCGTCCGCTCCCCTGGATGAAACTCACCAGTACCAGGTTCAGGGCATCGTGGGCAACATCATCGAATCTGCCAGTTGTTCGGTGATCCAAGGCACCGGCGGCCTGGTCCACTCCGTCACCTTCGTCGGAGATCGACCCAGAGACCTGGCCTACGATGAAGAGATGGACGACCTCTACGTCACCGAATCGTTCAGCGGTGTCATTCACGTACTCGGTTCTGACTTGAATATGAAACGCTCCATCGATACCGGATTACCCAACCTTCGTGGCATCGGATACAACCCGATCCTCGATGTGTTGCTGGTGAGCCGCGCCGGAAGTGGACTGGTCACCTTCGTCGACCCCTTGACCGGCTCCCCCCTCAGCTCGTTCCCATCCAACTCCAGTGCCATCAGTGCCGTCAGTTACGATACTGCAGCGGATGATTGGCTGCTGCTCGACACCGAGTCGAGCCAGGTACAGATTCGCAGGATGGAAGCGCTCGAAGGATCCGAAGGCAACCCGCTCGGAATCGTCATCCCACCGAGTACTTCCGGGTTGCTGCTCGGTGGAGGACTCTCGACCTTCTCAGACGGCTCGTTTCTCAGTGGAGTGGAAAACCTCGGGGCCATCACCAGTGCCAGTCAGTTCTCCCAGTTTGGATTCCCACTCAACTTCAATCTCCCGCTGACGGCTCTGGGAAACTCGCCGCAGATTCTCGACAATGCCATCACCGGCCTCGAGATCGTCGGGAGCACCCTGGTGCTCGCCGGCCAGGCCACCAACACGCTGTTCCAGCTGCTGATCGTCAGTGACGGACCCGATTTCATCCGAGGAGACTCCGACTCCAGCGGCACGGTCAACCTGGCAGACGCCATCTTCACCGCCAGCTGGATCTATGCCGGAGGTACTGCTCCCGATTGCCAGGACTCCTGCGATGCCAACGATGATGGGCAACTTGACATTTCTGACCCCATCTATACCTTGCTTCACCTATTCACCGGTACAGCGGCTCCTCCAGCCCCATACCCCTCTTCTGGACCAGACCCCACCTTCCTGGACCAGATCGATTGTTAATCTGACTGGATTGACAATCTCGCATTTGTTAATAAACTAGGGTTACCCTTCAATCGAAGGGACCATTCCGCACCTGCCCCGCAGCAGGCCGGAGGGGAAGAGTATTCGTACCGGGCTCACCGGTATGAAGGGGATGAATTGCATGCGGGGGGGGGCCTCCTGAGGAGGCCAGTAGAGGAGATGAAGATGAATACCTGTTTCAGACAGGTGTTCGTGGCGGTGTGGACGGTTTTGATCCTGACCCAATCGGTCCAGGCTCAGCAGTCTCTCTCCATCACGGATACGAATACCCAGGGCCTTGCGCCTTTTACGGCGACGGTAGAACTGACCAGTGACGTAGGAACTCAAGGCTATGTACTGGCCGTGGGTTTCGACGGCACCACATTGAACCCAACAGCAGCGACGGTGGAAGGAACTGATGTGGCCTCGATCGGCGCAGAACTGGTGGTCGCAGAGATTCTCTCCGGGGGGCTGACCCTTGGTGTGGTTCTCGATACCGAGAGTCCGTTCGAGGGTCAGGAGATCCCCGCCGGCATCGGAACCAGTATTGCCCACCTCAGTTTCACACCCGTGACCTTCTCGTCGGTCCCGCTGACCACCCAGTTACAGTTCGTGGATGGAGTTTTCAACTCTCCGCCGCTGGACAACATCATCGTCCAGGGAGGATTATCGATCGGCGCCATCGACGGCCTGAACCTGATCGACGGTACGGTGACCATATCTCCTCCGCCACCAGACCAATTGCGGATCGAGGATAGCTCAGTACTCGCCGACGGCCAGTCGACCACCAATGCTCGGATCCTCCTCTCTAACAGTTCAGGGCCCGCTCAGGGTTTCGTTGTCGCCATCGCCCATGGAGCCAATGATCTGACACTTCAGGAGATCTCACTGGAGGGAACCATCACCGAATCGGTCGGAGTTGAGTTCGAAGTCATGAGCCTGTACTCCGACGGTGGAACCGTAGGAGTGGTGCTCGATTTCATGCCACCCTTTGACGGCCAGGTGATCCCGCAGGGAACCGATCAGCACATCGCAACCTATCGATACGGTTGTAACGAGATCATCTACCTGCCCGAATCTGATCTTGTGACCTCGTTGACACCGATCAACGGATTCATCGGAACTCCTCCCCTCGACAATGTCATCGTCGTCGGTGGACTATCGATGTTCCCTTCACTCGAGGCTGGCACGATGACCTGCATCGCAATCGACCCACCTCCGGTACACAACACGGTCATGACCGCGAAGATCGAATTTGATCAGGACTCCGGCAACTACGCTTACCACGGCCAAACGGGAACCTTGAGTATCTGCTACTCGGATCCGGATGACCAGATCCAGGGTATGACGATCACCATCTGTTACGACTGTGACCTGACACTGGAAGAAGGCACCTTTTCTCTTGAGGGATCCATCGTAGAAATGGTCGGAGCCGAATACATCAACCACCAGGTCGATGACGATTGCTCGGATGGAGAGAGCGGCGAGATGATCCTGGCGATCCTGCTCGACGCCCTGCCACCATTCGAGGGACAGACGCTGCCGCCCACTTCAGAAGAACTGCTCGTCGGTAGCATCCAGGTCACCGTGGACGATAGCGCTGAATGCGATCTCGCCCAGGAGATCAACTTCTGTGACGACATCAACGGTAACGGTAGCGTGCTCCTCTACAACAACGTGGTCATCGAGTACCTCTCGGTCCAGGATTTCCAGCGCAACGGCACCAGCGTCGTCGTGGTTCCCCAGGAGATCTTTCAGCGAGGCGACTGCAACAGCGATGACAAGGTGGATCTGGCCGATGCCGCCACCACGATCGCATCTCAGTTTTCAGGACTTCCCATCCTCTGCGCCGACGCCTGTGACTCCAATGATGACGGCGTCATCAATCTTGCCGACGCAGTGTTCGGAATGAACTGGCTCTTCAAGTTCGGCCCAACGCCGCCAGAGCCTGGCCCATTTGACGACGGTCCCGATCCTACGGCGGACCAACTTCCAGTGTGTGATAGCAACGACACCGGCTGTTAATAGCCATTTAGTGATTCAGTACCCGGCACCTGCGATCCATCGCAAGTGTTCAACTCAGAGATCTTGGGCGGCCCCCCGATGCCGCCCAGCGAAAGGAAGTGTGTCATGCGTAACTTTCTACGCAGGAAAACTACTGCTACCTTGATGCTGGCCATGATGATTTTCATCAATGGTGATAGTTTTGGACAGGATCCAAATTATCTCATGCATATGGATAGTGCAGATGTCCTTGGTGGATCGACATTCACCACGACTGCCAAATTAGACGTCCTGCAACCCTCCGAAATTCAGGGTTGGAGTTTCAGTCTGTGTTCCACTCCTGCTGAACTGACCCCATTGAGTGCCGCTCTGGGAGCAGACTCACTCACCGTGAAGAACGGATCGCCGCCAGACTTCGAGACCACCAATATCTCTGCAGATGCAGTGATGAGTGGAGTGGTAATCTGTTTCACTGGCTGCTCGTCTTTGAGCGAGACAATGAACTTCGAACTTCTCAATATCGACTACCAGGCGGAAGGAAGCGTTGGAGACATCGCATCCATCAGCTACTGCACTGCAGGTACACCGGGAGTCAGCACTCTCGTGGTCATCAGCGGCAACAGTGTACCTCCAGTTACTTCTGGAGCTGACTTCGCGATCATCAGCCCGAACTACATGAAGTTCGGTAGCGGAACTGGAATCGCAGCTCAGAGCGCATCGATCCCGGTCCTGATCTCGACCATTCGCCCCCTCGATGGCCTGTCGATCGCTGGGTCCTACGATGCAACGCTCCTTTCCCTGACGGGGCTCTCCGCCACCGGGGTCGCTGCCGATGCAGACTTTCTCGAGACATCTTCGAATATGGCTGCCGGCGAAATCGCTGCCGGACTGATCATGGCTTTCGATACTACCGTCGACATTCCGGTGGGCGACGACCAAGAGGTCATGCTGATCAACTTCGCCGTCATCGGCGATCTCGCCGGTCAGGTGGAGCCTGTCGTTTCTCCAGTGGATTTCCTGCCCAGTGCGGGAACTCCTCCGATCATCAACGTGATCGTGGACGGGAATTACCAGGAGACTCCGAATCTGGTCGGTGGAACCATCACCATCGTGAACTTCAATCCCTTCGTCAGGGGTGACTGCAACAGTGACGGGGGCCTCGTCAACATCGCTGACGGTATCGCCGTCCTTCAGTACCTGTTCCAGGGTGGAGCCACTCCTTCCTGCCTCGACGGCTGCGACCTCGACGACAACGGGCAGATCGGTGTGGGAGACGCGGTAGGCGTCTTCAACTACCAGTTCGCCGGTGGTTCTCCTCCGGCTGCGCCGTTCCCCAACGCCGGAATCGATCCGACCACAGGTGACGGAATCGGCTGTGACGGAGATGCAGACACCCAGTAAGTGACCGATGGTGACCGACAGAAGGTCGGTACACCGAAACTGATCCATGGCAAATCGGACTCTGGAGGCATTTCACCTTCAGAGTCCAATTTTTTCCGGGTATTGGATCCCTACCGGCAACTTCCAGGCCCACCAGCATCCTTGTCAGATGTGGAACAAGCCCGTGCTGGTGATACGATAGAAGCATGTTGAAATCCGGCGATGTTGCCAGATAGCACCTCATGAACAGGAGAGACCACCGATGCTTCGATTCCTCCCAGTTCTACTCGCCATCTTGCTGATTCCGGCTCTTTGCATTCCGACCATCGGTCTGGCTGCGGATGTACTCAGCATCGAACACGTTTCAGGAAATGCGGGAGATTCCAATCTCCCCTGCTTCATCAGCGCAACGCACGACCAGGCCATCGAAGGCTTTGCCAGCGGACTGCAGTACGATCCCGCCAAATTGACCCTGACCTCGGCCGACTTTCAAGGCACCGCGGTCTCGACATTGCTTTCTGGTGCAGATCCGGATTTCGCCGGCTTTACCATCGACAACGTCACCGGGACCTTCTTGGCGGGAGTGATCTTTGAATATGGAAGCCTGACGGATCCACCCTCGTCACTACCCTCCTCGCCCACCGACCAGAACCCACTGCTGAGAATGGTCTTCACCATCGATGCCAATTCCCTGCCACAGGTGATTCCGGTTCAGTTCAGCGACGAACTGGGTGATCCCCCCGTGCTCAATATACTCTCCGCTGGCGGCGCCTCGGTGAGTCCTCAATTGATCGATGGATCGGTCACCATCAATAACCTCCATCGGTTCTACTTCGGCAATCTCGCCACTTCACCCGGAGGTAACGTCAATGCGACGGTACGCTACGACCACGCCGCCGATGAGATCCAGGGATTCCAGATTTCCCTCTCCTATGACAACACCATCCTGACCCTTCAGGAGCCTGCGACCGCTCACGGGTGGTACTCGGGATTGGACCTCGACTCGACATTCCCCGGAGGTCCAGGTGCGATGGGTGGCATCGAGTTGTTCTACCCGGCGATGGATGCGGACGTGGCCCCTGGAGTGGGGTTGGCGACCTTCTCCGCCATCTTTGATTTCCTCGGTCCCTACGGTGGCCAGGTGTTGCCTCCCAGCAACGATCAGACTCTGCTGCGACTGGAGTTTGGAACCCTTGCGGATCCAGCTCTGCTGGGAACCACCACTGAAATCGTCTTCGACGGCTCGTACCTGCTGCCGTCATGCCCCCCCAACGACCCCAACTGCAGCGCCGGTCCGGCAGTCAACTACGTCATCTTTGATGGACTCTCCATCATCCCAATCCTTGAGAATGGTGTCATCGAGTTCCTCGATCAGCCCGGATTCAAGCGTGGAAACACCAACAGTGACCCGGGAGTCGATCTGGCAGATGCCCTTTTCATAGTCAACTGGCTCTTCGCCGACGGACCTGTCCCCACTTGCATGGATTCTGCAGATACCAACGACGATGACGGGGTCGACATTTCCGATACGATTTACCTGCTCAATTACTTGTTCGTGAGTGGACCCCCACCGCCAGCTCCGGGACCGAATTCCTGTGGACTGGACCCCAGTTCCGACCTACTCGATTGCTCACTCACGGGCGGCTGCTGATCGTTCACTGTCGCTCACAGATTTTACATCCCTGAAGCCCTGACCTACATCCCAGGCCAGTGCTCACCCCCTGCCTCTCCCCCCCCGAGGAGGAAAAATGCGTAATTTGTTCATCCCTGCGGTCATCGCCGCGGCCATCTACTTCTCAGCCACTGTCTCTGGGCAGAACCTGATTCATGTCGACGACAACACGGCGATTCCTGGATCCACCGTCGATGTCACCGTTCGGCTCAACAACCTCTCACCTGTGCAGGGTTACCAGTGCGCACTGAGCTGGAATTCCAACATCTTCACATTCAATCAGGTGACCACGACTGGTCTCGACATCGAGGCCGAGCTGGCTCCCTTTCAGGTCGAGTTCTTCACTTCGACCAATGACGATCAGTTTTCTCCCGGGATCGGCTGGGCTGCCTGCGCTGCCATCTTTGACTTCAGTCCGCCCTTTGGTGGCCAGGTACTGAATCCTGGAATTGATGTTTCGATCGCTCTATTCCAGTTCTTGACCACTCCAGATAACGCACTGGTCGGCAGTTGTTCCGAGATCACCCCGGTCAACACCATGGGGCATCCTGTGATTCAAAACGTCCTGACCATCGGAGGGATCTCCAACATTCCAGAGTTAGAAGCGGGCAACATCTGCTTCATCGATTCGGCGGCATTCATCCGTGGCGATTCCAATGATGACGGAAGCCTGAATCTCGCGGATGCGATCTTCCTGATTGGATACTTCTTCGGTGGAGGAAACCAACCGCCTTGTCGATCCGCAGCGAATACCAATGGAGATGCTGTCGTGGATATCGGGGATGTCATTTTCGTGATCAATCACCAGTTCTTGGAGGGTCCTCAGCCGAGCGCGCCCTACCCCACCTGTGGAGCAGACCCCGCCGGCGAGGCTGGAATTGGCTGCGAGATCTACAGTCACTGCCCCTGATCGCTGACCTGCAATCATCTCGCTTCAGATCTGCTTTCTCGATAGATACCAGCTCTGAGACTCGATGTCGGGATCTTCCAGTCGGCTTCTCGCCTCGTTACTGGTCGCTGGAGGAGGAACGATTACATCCTCTCCCGGAGTCCAGTTGGCAGGGCATGCCACCTGAAACTTATCCGCAGCCTGCAATGCGTCGATGACCCGCAGAATCTCGGTGAAGGATCTTCCGACCTCGGGTGGATAGGTGATGATCGCACGCACCTTTCTCTCCCCATCGATGAAGAAGAGTGACCGCACCGGAGCGGTGGTCGAGGTCGACGAATGGAGCATCCCGTAGAGTTTCGAGACCTCCTGGCTCAGATCTGCAATCAAGGGGAAATTGACCTGCACTCCCATCTTTTCCTCGATATCCCTCAGCCATGCGATATGCGAATAGATGCTATCGATCGAGGACCCCAACAATGCGACTCCCCTGGCTTCCAACTCATTCTCGATCTTGGCGAACTCGATGAACTCCGAAGTGCAAACCGGAGTGAAATCCGCCGGATGCGCAAAAAGGATTGTCCAGCGGCCATCGTGCCAGTCAGAGAATCGGATCGGCCCATGGGTGGTGACCGCCTCGAAATCAGGAGCCACATCTCCAAGCTGGATCGATCGCGGGTTTTCTTCGCTCTGGTGCATGCTTCAAGCCTTTTCTCTCTGTAGACATGGCAGGGAGTGAAAGATCGAGGGGATCTCCCGACATCCTCACAATTACCTTACAATCGAATCGACTCATTTGCGAGCCGAGGGAGGATCTTCTGGCCAATTTAGAGAGCCGTTCCAGGGAATTCAGCCATCCGATTCGATGGCAGTGGAAACATGCGGATCACAGCACTCGGTGCTGTGTCATCGCCCTCCATGGCATGGGACAAAATGGTTCCAGCATCCTGAAACGACTGGAACACCTGGCCTCGAGAGGCGCCGACATCGTGGTGCCGGATGGGCCCCACCTGCACGAAGTGAGGGGCCGAGATGGAACTCGTGAAGGTCACTCCTGGTACATCTACACCGGTGACCAGCCTCGCTTCCGCGAATCTCTGATCCAGTCTGAATCTGACCTTCTGGGAATCGTCGATACTGTGCAGCGAGAATCGGGAATCTCGTCAGATAAAATAGTTCTGCTCGGATTCAGTCAGGGAGGATACCTGGCCGGTTTCGTCTCCTGTCGCCATCGCAATCGATTTGGAAATTGCGTCATCGCATCGGCTCGATTGAAGCACGAGTTCCTTGGCGACGAGATCTCCAGCGGTGATCTCCCGACAATACTGTTCTTGCATGACGACCAGGACCCATTGACGGGGCCGGAGCCGGTGAAGGAATCGATTCAAAAGTTGAAACAAGCCGACGCCGACGTCGAGGTATCCTGGCACTCCGATGGTCATCGACTGGGGGACCAATCGATTTCCGCACTTCAGCGGTGGCTCGAGCAGCACGGCCTCATCGAATGACCCGTATCAAATTGAAGAACGACATCGCCCTCTGATGCGAAGGCGATGTCGCTCGAAATGGTCGGATGGTGTCGGGGTCAGTTTCCGGCAGCCTGGGAAGCAGCCACCTTGAGAGCTTCGACCTTGCCGACACCCTCCCATGGGAATCCTTCACCCACCCTGCCAAAGTGACCATGAGCTGCAGTCGCCCGGTAAATCGGGCGCTTCAGGTCTAGCGAAGAGATGATTCCTCTTGGAGTCAAATCGAAGACTTCACGCACCAACTTCTCGAATTCACCATCGGCGATGGTTCCGGTGCCAAAAGTTTCGACCAGCACCGACATCGGTTCTGCGACTCCAATGGCATAGGCCAGTTGTACTTCGCAACGTCGCGCCAGGCCGGCAGCGACGATGTTCTTTGCGACGAATCGAGCCATGTAACTGGCAGACCGATCGACCTTCGATGGATCCTTTCCACTGAAGGCTCCTCCACCATGACGGCCCATTCCGCCGTATGTGTCCACGATGATCTTTCGTCCGGTCAGTCCGCAATCTCCCTGTGGGCCACCGATGACGAATCTGCCCGTCGGGTTCACGAAGTACTTGGTGTTCTCGTCGAGCAAGTTGGCGGGAACCACCTTTTTGATGATGTTGTCCTTGATAAAGCCGTGGAGTTCCTCGTTGCCCACATCGTCCGAATGCTGAGACGAGAAAACGATGGCGTCGATTCGTTTTGGAACCCCATCGACGTACTCAACAGTCACCTGGCTCTTTGCATCCGGCCGCAGGAATGGAGCCTTGCCCGCTGCGCGAACGCGAGCATGCTCCGCCACCAACTTGTGGGAGAGAGAGATCGCCATTGGCATCAGTTCTTCTGTTTCATCGCAGGCATATCCAAACATGATGCCCTGATCACCGGCACCGTCTCGGTCTACACCCATGGCGATATCGGGACTCTGCTTGTCGAGGGAAACCATCACCGAGCAAGTCTCGGCATCGAAGCCCATCGAAGAGTCGGTGTATCCGATGTCCCGGATCACTCCACGAACCAGTGCTGGGATATCGATGGTGGCCTGACTCGTGACTTCGCCGGCAATCACGACCAATCCGGTGGTGACCATCGTCTCGCACGCCACCCGACTCTGGGGATCCCCCGCAAGAAATGCGTCTAGAATTGCATCGGAAATCTGATCAGCCATCTTGTCCGGGTGTCCCTCGGAGACGGACTCAGAGGTGAAAAAGGCGTTCTCGATCAACATCTAGCTTCCTTCCCTAGGGCGAGGAAGGAAACGGTTCAGGAGAATCCGTGACTCCACGCCAGCTGAGCTCAATTTGCTGGCACCCGTCGACAGATCGAGCTGATCGGTGCGGGCGACTGAACGAGATACTCTAGCGACTCGATGGGAGTCCGCCAACCGGGATCGCCCTCAACTCAGCACTTCTGACAACAAATTTGAGCACCTGCCTGCGGCCCCTCCGAGCTTCTCGACCAGTTCCAGCGCCTGCTGCCGCTGTCCCGGCTCGGCACCGCCCTGTGCCGCCCAGCGGCATACCAGTTGCGTCAACTGGCTCCCATCCCTGACCTCCAGTACCGAAGAATGCAGGGCCAGTAGTGCCTTCATGTCGATGAAATTTGACATGCTGGGGCCATGACAGGTGAGACACCCCGCCGCCACCGGCTCGAGCAGATTATGCCCCCCTCGCGGCACCAGGCTTCCGCCGACAAATGCACCATCGGAGATTCGATAGGCCTCATCGAGTTGACCCAGTCGATCGATCACGATCACCGATGCTCTGGACCCAGCACCAACAGATTCCAGCTCTCCGGTCAATCCTGCACGTCGAACCAGCTCCAGCACCTTCGCCGCTCTCTCGACGTGGCGCGGGCCCAGCATCAACTGGCTGCCTGGGAATTTTTGGAGCAGCACTGCATGTGCCTCGAGAACCTGTTCCTCCTCACCCGGATGAGTGCATCCTGCGGTCCAGCGAAACTGATTCTCTGGGTACCCTCTCTCTTGCTCCAGTTCTCTTCGATGCTCGAGAGGATCGGGCCCTCGCAAGGAATCTAACTTGAGATCTCCAGCGACCTGGATCCGTTCGGGTGCGGTACCCAGCTGAAGGAATCGCTCGGCATCCACTTCACTTCGAGCACCAACTCTCAGAGGAAGACGGGCCATCCAGGAAGCCAGCGGACCGAGCCAGGCCAGGCGCTTGACTCCCTTTTCGCTCACACGTCCATTGACCACGACGACCGGAATCGATCGGGAGTGGCAGGCCAGTAACAGGTTGGGCCACCATTCCAGTTCCACCAGCACCAGGATGTCCGGTCGCAATCGGCTCAACATCTTGTGGATGCATGGCGACAACTCGAGAGGCAGAAGATGAACCTGCACTCCGGAGTTCAACTTTCGAGCAAGATCGCTGGCACCTGTAGTCATGGTAGAAATCACGATCTCAGATCCGGGGCGCGTCTCTTGCAAGGACCGGATCAGGGGTACCGCCGCTCTCACCTCCCCGACACTGGCAGCATGGATCCAGATCCTTTCTCGAACAGGCAACGAGATGCTCCATGATCCCAGGCGCTGGAGTATCGAGCCGAACGCTCTTCCACGAATAAAGACCAGATGAATCAACCATGGAGTCAGGAGTAGGTAAGCCAGAGACATCGGGAGGTCGAGCAGGAACCCACAGGCTCTGGGCCACCAACGACTGGATGCGTTACGCGTCGAGGGACGATAGCCCCGCTGTTGCGTGAGGGTAGCTGACGTGAGATCCGATGGCGTGAGATCAGATCGAGTGATGGTGGTACGAGCAGAGTCCCCATCCAGTGGGCCCTCTGCACGGCTGTTCATTCCTGGCCGCAGCAGCGCTTGAACTTCTTGCCACTTCCACAACTACAGGGGTCGTTCCTTCTCAATTTCGGCTGATCATTTCGAATCGTCTCGATGCTCTTGGTTCCACTGGATCCCTGAACTCCTTGTTTCATCTTCTGGCCATGTGATTGGAACTGCTCCTGCAGAGCATCCGCAGAAACACCTTCCGACTGACCGCTCCAGGTGCTGGCAAGATCTCGCTGAGCTTCTGATTCATCCACGCTCTCGATGCGAATCCGTGAAACGATGGAAGAACTCTCTTCGCGGAGAACCTCGAGCATCTTGGAGAAGAGAAGATATCCTTCACGCTTGAACTCCTGCTTTGGATCCACCTGGGCATATCCGCGAAGGCCAACACCGGTTCGCAACTGGTCCATCGCGTGGAGGTGCTCTTTCCACTTCTCATCGACTGAACGCAGCAAGACATAATGCAGAAGGCGATCGAATTGATCCTCTCCTGCGGCCTTGCGCTTGTCATCCACCAGATTGATCCACTCTGCAGTGGCCAACCTCGCCCAGTCTTCCGGCTCCCCTTCGTCGAAGGAAGATGCCGCGATATTGATCATGTATCGCTGCGACAGATACTCGCTGAGAAGGACCCCTATCGGCTGATCGGGTTCCTCGATCTCTAGCAATCCGAGAGAATGAGATTCGACCACCTGCTCGAAGTTGTCTTCCACCAGATTTCGAAGGTTCTCGCTATGCAGGATCCGATCGCGAATCTCGTAAATGACTCTTCTCTGGCTATCCATCACCTGGTCGTACTCGAGCAAATTCTTGCGAATCTCGAAGTTGCGAGCCTCGACCTTTTTCTGAGCCTTCTCGATGGCTCGGGTCACCATCGGATGGGAGATATCCACTCCTTCATCCATGCCAAATCTCTTGAGCATCGCAGAGACACGATCACTGGCGAACAACCGCATCAGGTCATCTTCCAGTGACAGGTAGAAGAGAGTCGCCCCGGGATCACCCTGGCGACCGCAACGACCACGTAACTGATTGTCGATCCTGCGTGACTCGTGCCTCTCCGAGCCCATCACCATCAAGCCACCAACATCGGTGACTCCTTCTCCAAGCACGATGTCGGTTCCACGTCCCGCCATGTTGGTGGCGATCGTGACCCGGTTCATCTGGCCCGCTTCTGCGATAATCTCGGCCTCGCGGGCGTGATGCTTGGCGTTGAGGACGTTGTGGGTGATGCCTCTACGCGTCAGGCGATCCGACAGCAACTCTGAATCCTCGATGGAGATGGTTCCTACCAGTAGCGGTCTGCCACTTTCATTTTCTTGGGCAATCCTGTCGGCGATCGCTTTCCACTTCTCCTGGGTGGTCCGGTAGACGATGTCCGTCTGATCTTCCCGCGCGATCGGCTTGTTGGTCGGGATCTCGACCACTTCCAGTCCGTAGATCTCACGAAACTCCTCCGCCTCGGTGAGAGCGGTTCCTGTCATCCCGGCGATCTTGTCGTAGAGACGGAAAAAGTTCTGAAATGTGATCGTGGCGAGAGTCTGGTTCTCATCCTTGATCTTCAGCCCTTCCTTCGCCTCGACAGCCTGGTGCAATCCATCCGACCAACGACGCCCTTCCATCAGGCGACCAGTGAACTCATCGACGATCACCACTCCACCATCTTCGATCACGTAATCGACATCCTTGCGGTGGAGAAAGTGAGCCTTCATCGATTGTTCCAGATGATGCGGCCAGTGCATGTTGGCGGGAGAATAGAAGGAGTCGACACCGACCAGTTTCTCGGCAGTCTCGATTCCCTCCTCGGTCAGCAATACTTGCTGCTCCTTTTCCTTCACATCAAAATGCTTCCCCTTGACCAGCTTCCTTATCGCTCGATCCGCCTTGTAGTAAATCTCGGTCGACTTCTCCGCGGGACCAGAGATGATCAAGGGCGTTCTCGCCTCGTCGATCAGGATCGAATCGACTTCATCGACGATGGCAAAAGCCCGGCACTTCTGGCACTGCTCCTCGGGGCGTGTCTTCATGTTGTCGCGCAGGTAATCAAACCCAAATTCATTGTTGGTGCCGTAAGTGATGTCACAGGAGTACTGGTCGATTCTCTGCTGGCTATTCATGTTCGACTGGATCGCACCGACCGTCACTCCTAGCCCTTCGTACACCGCCTTCATCCACTCGGCATCTCTCTTGGCGAGATAATCATTGACGGTCACGACGTGGACACCTCGAGCAGGCAGAGCATTGAGGTAAGCAGGCAGGGTCGCCACCAGGGTTTTTCCCTCCCCGGTTCGCATTTCTGCGATCCCTCCATGATTGAGGACGACACCACCGATCAACTGCACGTCATAGGGTCGCATGGCGACTCCGTTGCCAGTCTTCAGGTATCGCTTGGAGGATTCACGCACCGCGGCATATGCCTCAGGTAGGAGATCGGCGAGCTGGGCTCCGTCTTCAAGGCGCTTCCTGAACTCGACCGTCTTGCCTCGAAGTTGTGCATCATCGAGGAGCTCGAACTCGGATTCGAGTGCATTGATCTGATCCACTAACGGAAGGATCTCGCGAATGATCTTCTCATTACGCGTTGGGACGATCTTGTGAAACGCTGCCCGGAGGCCACTCATCAGGCCCATGTTGGCTCAACCCTTTCGAAGGAGAGAATTCCCTCCGATTAGGGTACCTGTCGCTCCCGATCCGGCAACCGATCCTGATCTGGATGGAAGTTTCCTCGAACATCATCCAGAGAGGTGAAATCGCCAGCAGCGAGCAGATGACGCAGATCCTGCAGTAATTGTGGCAAACAGGTCGGTTCCCTGTAGAGGTGGGTTCCCACCTGGACCAACGATGCGCCGACCGAGATGAACTCCAGCACATGCTCGGCAGAGCAGATGCCGCCGATGGCACAGACCGGGATCTGCACCGCTCGTGACGCTTCCATCGTCATCCGAAGCGCGATGGGGCGAATCGCCGGTCCCGAAAGTCCACCGGTCTCGGTCCCGATCCTCGATTTCCCACTGCGCCAGTCCACCGCCATTGCCCGGATCGTGTTGATCAAGGAAATCGAATCGGCTCCCGCCTCCTCCGCAGCGACCGCCTGCTCGGCAATATCGGTCACATTGGGAGTCAACTTTGCCATCACTACCCCACGAGTGAGAGGACGAACCGCTCGGATCAACTGGGAAGTGGCGAGTGGATCGAGGCCGAATAACAGCCCTTCCTTGACGTTGGGACAGGACACATTCAACTCGAACCCGGCCACCAGCGGCAAACCTTCGAGAGTCTCGACCACCTTGCAGTAATCCTCCACCGTCCGACCGACCACATTGACCAGGATGGGAACCCCGTATCGTTGCAATCTCGGCAGGTAAGACTCGACGAACTGGTCCAGTCCGGGATTCTGTAAACCGATGGAATTGAGCAATCCAGAGGGAGTCTCGATCGCACGGGGCGGTGGGTTTCCGGTTCTCATCTCGACCGAAATCGATTTGGGAACGATGGCACTGAAGGTGCCCGGCGGAAGAAACGGTTCGAATTCCTCGCCGTATCCGAAGGTGCCCGACGCCGGCAATACCGGATGGCTCAGCTCCAGAACACCTCCCGGAGAATTGATCTCAACGGAGAGACTGACCCGAGAAGGATCTCCTCCCCCGGTCCCGGAAGCAGCGCTCTCGGAGCTCAGGGTTTTTCCCGTCGCTCCTGAGCAGCGACACAGAGCCGCGTCCAGGGGACCGCTTCGAGGCGTGCCGTGGGGATCAAATCGCCGGTGTCTTCACAGACTCCGTAAGTGCCTTCTTCGATCCGCTTGAGTGCCTCATCGATCTCGTTGACCAGATTGGTCTCACTTTGCATCGTGGAGAGAGTCAGTTCGATCTCGAAATTCTCTGAACTGAGATCCCCTTCATCTCCGCTGGATCCACGACCCTCCCCGTCGAGACTGGTGAGGTTACCCGTCACAAAATTACGCTGGTGTAGAAGAACCCTCTTGAACGGTTCCATCTCTCTCTTGGTATATTTCTTCTTGGCCATCGGCCTGCGGCCTACTCTCCGTGCAGTGTGGACTAGAAAATCGTCCCGAATCGCTTCCGACTCGGTCTTTCAGCCTGAACAACGCGACACCCCGTAGATTGCCACTCGGTTCGCAACAGGCTGGCCGAATCCTGGGCGCCGGGATATCCTCTCCGTGGGTTCTGAAACCCGGGAAAGGCAGCGGATTCTATGAACTGCGGAGGTACCTCGCAAGGGCTCAAGAAGGATCCATCCCCTCACCCAGCAATTCAGAGCTGGCTCGACTACCTGTTGGTCGAACGAGGTCTGGCAACAAATACCCTTGCAGCCTACCGCAGAGATCTGGTCGCCCTCGCCGCAGCCATCCGACTAAAAGGGGTTCAATTCCCCCATCAGGTGCGGATTCAACAACTTAAAGAGTACCTGCAAAGTCTGATGGAGAAGGGGGCCAGTGCCAGCAGTCAGCGGCGAAGGATCTCCGCAATTCGTGGTTTTTTCCGCTTTCTGGTCCTCGAAAATCAACTCGATGAGAATCCCGCCGACTTGCTGGTCTTCCCACGACAACCACTGCGGCTACCTCGAACCCTCTCTCTCGAACAGGTCAATCGGCTGATCGAAGCCACTTCCGAAGACAATCCGAGGATGGCCATGCGAGATCGAGCCATCGTCCAGCTGCTCTACAGTTCAGGAATGCGAGTCTCTGAACTTTGTGGACTCCGCTGGAGAGATTTCCAGACCGATGGTAAGTACCCGCTGGTCCGGTGCCATGGAAAGGGGGGCAAGGTGCGGCTGATCCCCATCGGAGATCGAGCCGCTGTGGCGGTCCAGAACTACCGGAGCCACCTCGAGGCCGATGCACCGAAGTTGGTCGATCATCTGTTCGTCTCGACCACCGGCCGTCAAATTCATCGCCGTAGCGTTTACACCCTGCTGGCGCGTGCTGCCCAGGTCGCCGGGATCACCCAGGGGGTCAATCCGCACCTGCTGAGGCACTCCTTCGCCACCCACATCCTGGAGAACAACACCATTCTACGGGAGTTGAAGATTCGCGAGGGCTCCGATTCGGTACCGGCGGATGCGTTACCTCATCTGCAAAACCTGCTGGGCCATGCCAGCATCCACACCACTGAGATCTATACCCACGTCAATCGCGAGCAACTGAAATCTGTCCACTCTCGCCACCACCCTCGCCCCTGAAATCCCGACCACCAGATCGAGAGGAGAAGCGTCCCGGCCATCGAGCGAGTCGGAGATCGCGGCTCAGGTCTTGAGGCAGCGAATCGAGGTGCGACCGACCAGGATGGTGTCTCCAGGTCTGAGGATTGCGCGCTGTACCTGTCTGCCATCGACATGAGTACCGTTGAGGGAGTCCAGGTCGACGATGGCCACCTCAAGGGAGTCCCCCTCGATACGGCAGTGAAGCCGACTTGCCCGGCAATCGTGGAGGACCAGTTGCGCATCCGCCCCCCTGCCAAGGAGCACCTGTTGACCGGAGAATAACTGGATACGACTCCCTTGGTCCCGTGCGTCACCCTGTTCCACCAGCAGATCCATCAGCGCGTCTTGTCGACCGGGAGGCTTGGACTCCAACGGCTCGGCCAAGTCCGGCTTCGGTTTATCGAGAGAGAACTGCAACTCCGTGGCACCTACCCTGAGGATTTCTCCACCTGAGAGTGCCCGGGAGTTGGTGGGAATGTCGTTGACCGACAAACCGTCTCCTGTGAGATCCTCGACCGACCATTTCCCCTCGTGGTAACGAAGCCCGGCATGGCGACCGAGAGCCTGGGGATCGGGAAGAGATAAGTTCACATCGGTAGATGAACCGATGACGATCGGCTGCCCATCGAGTCGGAAGATTCCTCCTCTGAGCTCTCCCCCGAGAACCCGGATATAGGCAGTGCCGGGTGCCGATGAGTCACGCAGTGGACAGGATGAATGGGCCAAGAAAGTTGCTCCTCCCGGAGCACAATGGCCCCGAGAAGAATATCCTGCTCTGGCGAATCGGACCAACTCGCTAGTTGAAGCAGTCGAGCCCATCGGGAGTCGGATCGACTCCAGGATCGGGAAATGGCGCTGCGGGTGGAGATCCTCCGATGTAGAGGAAGTTCAGCAGCTGAATGGCATCTCCAAGATCGATCATTCCATTGTCATTGACATCGAGAGCCTTGGGGCAGAGAGGGATCGGGCAATCGGGGCAGGCACTGGTCATGAAGACCAGATTATTGATGGCATCGGCCAGGTCCAGGCGGAGGTTACCGTCGGCGTCACCGCGCAGGAATATCCCGTCCACCACCACATCGATGGTCAGATCCACGGTCACGGGCTCCACCGATTGGTTCTCGATCACAAATACATTGCTGATCGGAGGAGTTCCCAGGTCATTCTCGAAGTGCAGTTCAGTTTGCGAGGAACTGGTCAATGAGGAGCTCACATCGAAGTAGATCCTGGCATATTCCAGCTCGATCCCGGTGGCTGGGATCACCTGCCCATCGTATGGGGGCAGGATATCCATCAGGACACCCAGAACCACGAACCCGATGGTGTTGTCGACCACACCCTCGATGAACTCAGCTCCTGCGACCTGAGTGATGGTGCCCTCGATGGTGGAGGACGCACACTGGAGAATCAATGGATCGAAAGCCAATACACTGGAGAAGCCCTGCAGGGCTTCGACGTTGTAGCCTCGCAGGCTGACCTCGAAATCGATCTCTCCGGCGGACACTTGACCCGACGAAGATGTGGCCAGTAGCACATTCTGGGAGAGCACCGAGAGACTGCCATCGATTTGCTCGGGAACCACTCCGATCCCGTCCACCAGCACCAGGTTGTCGAGGGCGGGTTCTCCGACCCCATCGCTGAAGGCGATCGGCTCGATGTTACTCGGCACCAACCAGCTGGCCGCATCGAGCACAAGGGTGGCGAGCAGCAGATGGTCGGGAGAGGGCAACGATTGATCAAATGGGGCAGCGTCATCGAAGATGGCGACCAGTGTGGCCTCCCCTTCCTCGAAATCGACGCTGGAGTCGAGGAATTCGACCGTGACCGCCTGCATCACGCTTCCATCGAAATTCAACTCCTGCAGAATGATCCGGTCTGGATCGACGGCGATTCCGACCTGGACACCACTCACCGCTTCGACAGCGGTCAGGGTAATGGCAACCTCTGCGGCCGCCTGTCCCGGGTAGACCACCACCTCTCCCATTTCGAGAGTCGGTGCCTGAGCGGAAGCCGAACGGGCCGACAGGATCAC
>Ga0302119_10000035_pt1 | contig 44284 bp, 38 predicted proteins | sample AG5_Tmax_MG_FD_203114 | JGI IMG/M metagenome (GOLD analysis project Ga0302119, IMG submission 203114) | Marine microbial communities from Western Arctic Ocean, Canada - AG5_Tmax | ecosystem: Environmental > Aquatic > Marine > Oceanic | place: Canada: Western Arctic Ocean | collected 2017-10-01 | reverse complement strand
ATGAAGAGGAAGTTCAAATTCTTCCATCAATTGACGACCTTGTTTGGCATCAGCATGCAGATGAAACGCAAGGGAAAAATTCAAAAACCCCATGCCCGTTTGTTGCTCATAAAGTGCCGTTTCCCCTGGTGCGTAGGCGCAGCGTTGTCGCGCAAGAAGTGGTTGGCCGACGGCCTCTTGCCCTGCAATTTCAATGGTGCCGGATGTCGGCCGCACAATGCCAAGGAGACATTTCAAAAAAGTTGTTTTTCCCGCTCCGTTGGGGCCGACGAACCCAAAGATTTCTCCCGCGTGAACATGGAGATCCACGCCTTGAAGAACGGGCTTTGCCCCATAATTCTTCCGGAGGTTTTTAGTTCGAATCATCCGTGGATTGTAGGATTCCTAGATGGATGATTTCCTGCTCCGCTCTGCAGCCACAGCCCTCAGTATCCTCGGAGTGCTTCTCATTCCCTTCGGCCTTCCAGGGAATTGGGTGATTGCGGCTTCGGGCTTGCTGGGCTTGAGCCTTGGCTTAGGCTGGGCACCCTTTTTGATTTTACTGGTTGCCGCGGCGGTGGCAGAAATCTTGGAGTTCCAAACGACCATGCGCTACACAAAAAAAAGCGGTGCGGGGAAATCCGGAATATGGGGGGCCTTTGTAGGAGGCTTCTTTGGCGCAATCCTCGGCACACCAATTTTCCCCGTTGTGGGCACACTATTGGGCGCCGCCGTGGGAGCATTCGCCGGGGCGGCTCTTTTCGAAGTAATCTTTGGGGATCGAAGTGGCAAGGAAGGGGTCCGAGTCGGGAAAGGGGCCTTTTGGGGGGCTCTCTTTGGCAAAGTCATGAAAATGGGCCTTGGCATCTTTCAGGCATTCTGGTGGACCGCGCATCTGTGGGGCCTGTTGTAAATCCGCCGAAGAAGGACTAACGCGCCGGAGCCTTGCCCCGTAAGGAAGAGACGGGGCTAGAATGCCCACCGGCCACGATTTGTTGCCACCCATTCCCCAATTTTCGGGAACTCCCCAAAAAAATCCATGTTCCGTACCCTCCTACTTCTTCTTGCTGGTTCCACCCTGATGGCCCAGCCTCTCATTGCGCAGGATTGCTGCGCGGACAAAACGGCCGCCGAAAAAACGGCTTGCGCGGATTGCTCTGCAGAAGCAAGCTCTGCCTCTGACTTGGCAAAAGGGCTTTACTCCCTAAAGGGAAAAATGTGGGCCTGTGACGTCATCTTTGATGGTACCGCTGATGAGACTGAGGACGGACTGGCATCGGCTATGAAGGGCAAGGTTCAGATAGCTTTCGCCGATGCCAAGCACTTCTCTATTTCCGCCAATGTGGACATAGCCAATGAAGAGATGGGTGGTGGAACGATGGAAATTTCGGTAGTTGCTGATGGGAAAGAAATTTTCTTGCAGCAAGAAGGCATGGGTCAGCCCGCACAGGTCCTAAAAGTGCAAATGACATTGTTTGAAAAGATTCTTGCGGATGAAAGCGGCATGATGGCCGATATGGGCGAAGCTTCCGCAGCCCTTGCCTTCTTGGGCCTTGGTTCAGGCGGCGAAATGTTCAACCCTTCGGCCATTGATTCTATGTTTGCGGCTGCTGGCGCGATGATAGTGGAAGCCGAAGAAGGCCTCATTCGTTTGGCTATAAAAAATACAGAGGAGGACGAGGCCGGTGAAGCTCAAGCTGAAGTTACTGTTGACTTTGACGCTAAAACGTTTTTCCCGAAAGCCATAACCGCTGCGCAAGAAGGCGACACGATGGAAGTTTCATTCGCCAATGTCGTCTTCCACGAAAAGTTGGAAGGCTTCGGCGCGAAAGCTTTCTCCTTTACCGCTCCTGAGGGCATGTTTGTGATGGATTTAACACCCATGATTGAAATGCAACTCCAGGCCGCCGGCGGTGGAATGGGAGATGAAGAAGAACTCGAGTTCTAGTGAGTGTTTCTTTCCTGACAAGGGCCACACTATCCGTGGCCCTTCTTTTTTTGAGTTTTCCTGCTTGTTCGCCTGGACCCTCGCCCGCATTAGGCTACACAGAGGTGAAGTACCAACTCGAAAGAGAGTTGGAGCAGGAAGGGGCCTTGGTGCATTTAACGGCCCGCGGACACCTGCGTTTCCAAGCCGAGGGTTATCGGGACCTGGACGTCCAAGTGTCTTTGCGCCTCGAGGATCAAACGGAGGCCTATGAAGTTCCTATGCGTTTTTTGTGGACACCGGAAAAAGAATGGCTTCTCTCTGGAGTGCCTGGCCAGGAAGGATTTCAGGCTTATTCTTTTGACCCGGGCCGCATGCATCAACTGGGAAAGAAAAAAGGAGATGTGGTCTCTCTTGGGCCTCAGGATCTTGACCCAGAGCGTCTCATCCAGCAGAATTTTCCCGCATTCCGGCCCAACCCTTTTGATGGGCCTCCATCTCCTCAAGAAGCGGAAAAGGGAAGTGACTATTCCATGAAAAGTGCCACCGGTGATTTGAGCATAAGGATTATTTATGTGAAAACTAGTGAGTCAAGGGGTGCGGAATCTTATGTCCCTCAGGAAGAGATCATATTTCTTGATGGCGAAACTCTTTTGCAGCCGTAAGATTTCTGAATGGTTTCCATCCGCATTTCCTTTTTTATATCCGTTATTCTTCTTTTATTTTCTTGCGCGGAAAAACCTGCGATACCCATTCTTGTATCGAAGACCGTCGCAGAGCATTCGGCTGAATTAGAGCGGGTTACTTCAGGACCAATGCAATTGGCCTTTTCCTCAACGTCAGATTTGGCAAAGTTGGCGGGGGTGACCCCTCTCGTCGGAGTGCCTTCAAAAATAGAAACAGGGGGCCGACTCCTGCTCGGTCGCAGCGACGGTCTTCGGCAGGAGGTGATGGGCGTTTTTCAAATCCAATCTCACCAGCCCTCCGTTGGTTTGACGACGATTGATATGAAACTTGTGGCAGATTTGGAGACTTTTTGGGTGGATCAATCCATTCAGCCGAGCGGTGTGCATCAAGTCATGAAGTTTTCTTGGTCTGGAATCGAGTCAGCTCCGGCGTTAAGTCAGCAAGTCCGCGCGATGAATCCTATGGACCAAATCCGTCAATTTTTAGACGAGGCGCTTTTTGAAAAGGTAGAGTCAAAAAACGGCATGGACGTTTTGCGTGCGCGGATTGATGCAGATGAATTTTCTCGGAGTACTGGGCAACCCCTGCCCCCAGGGATTCTTGCCTTGGCACTAGAATTGCATTTGGATCAAAAAACATCATTGCCCTACCAATTTTCTGTTGGTACGGATTCAGGGATATTTATGACGATGTCTTTTTCAGATATCCGGTCTATTCCCGTAGGCCAGGTCCTTCAGGCGAATTTCCAGTATTTACCGCCACCCGGTGTTCCTGTCATGGAAATGGACAAGCTGGGTGGTGCTCCTGCACCCCGCCGGTAAACCTAAAAGTCTTCTGGTGCAGCGGCCAAAATCCTGTCTTGCATTTCTCTGACGGCCTGATCAAGTCCAGTGTAAATGGAACGGCAAATAATGGCATAGCCAATATTCAGCTCTTCTATGTGTCGTATTTGTGCGACTGGGAGGACGTTGTCAAAGTCTAAGCCGTGGCCAGCGTTGACACGGAGATTGAATTCCTGGGCATAGTTCGCTGCTGTTGTGAGCCGTTGCAACTCCGTCTCTTTAGCTTTTCCCGTGGCATTTGCATAGGCGCCGGTATGCAGCTCAACAATGTCCGCGTCAAGGCGGGCTGCTTCCTCAATGGGTTCTGGCATGGGGTCCACAAATAGGCTGACTTCAATTCCAGCGTTTTTAAGTGAAGGAATCGCTGACTGGAGGATGTCGGCGTAGTCCGCCACACACAATCCTCCTTCTGTGGTGAGCTCCTCTCTTCTTTCAGGGACAAAGCACACCTGGGCTGGTTGGATTTCAAGGGCAAACTTCACCATTTCCGGTGTCGCGGAAATTTCTAGATTCAGCAAAGTTTTGACGGTTTCCTTGAGGATGCGCACATCTCTTTCCTGAATGTGTCGGCGATCTTCTCGTAAATGAACCGTAATACCGTTGGCACCCGCAAGCTCAGCGAGGCCGGCGGCAAAGACGGGGTCTGGCAAGTTGCCCTGGCGCGCTTGGCGCAAAGTGGCAACGTGGTCAATGTTGACGTGGAGTCGAGGCATGGTTGCGCTTATTCTACCCGTCTGATGCTACGAATCACTGCTGGAGAACACCGAGGTCGGAAGTTGAAGGTGCCGCGAGTGAGTGCTACACGGCCTTTGACCGAGCGCGCACGCGAAGGTGTCATGAGTCACTTACAGAGCATTATTTTGGATGCGGTCGTATGGGATTTATACGCAGGAAGCGGTATTTTGGGGCTAGAGGCTCTTTCCCGGGGCGCGGCCGAGGTGATTGCATTGGAATGGAGCCACAAAGCGGTGGCGCAGCTTCGTGAAAACGCTGCATCCTTGGGGGTGGAGGGGCAAATTCAAGTTCGTCGTGCTGATGTTTTGGCTTTCCCAAAAACTTGGAAGCAAGACCCACGACCGGATATTTTATTTTTTGATCCCCCGTATGCAGATTTTACGCAGGGCGGGGCGCAGAGAGAGAAGGTGTGGTCGGTTTTTTGCGAAACAGCGCGCCACCTCAATGATCATGGTTGTGCTGTGATTCACACTCCTCGTGGAGAATTAACGGCAGATGAAGTGGCGGAATTGCCTGGTTTAGTGCAAAGAGACTATTCCAATGCGTCAATTTGGTGGTGGCATCCATCTTCTTGATGCGCTAACGTTTTTTTATGGTCCGCCGCTCTTCCGTTTTTGCTCGTCAGGATGTGGCGGAGTTAATGGAGCATTGGACCGCCGACGTCGTACATTCCACAATTCAAGATATCCTGACTTGCTGGGATTGCCTGGATCTTGAGGACACGATTCAGTGGGGCTGGAACCCACGGCTTCGGACAACCTTGGGTCGCGCAATCCCCGGCAAAATGCGTGTGGAATTGAACCCACTCTTGCTTGCTCGACACCCCGGGCATGTTCGTCATGTGCTCATTCATGAGCTGGCACATTTGGTTGCCATTCGGCTTCATGGCCGGCAAGCCCCCCATGGCGGAGCGTGGAAGCAATTGATGCAAAAGGCCGGTGAGTCCCCAAGGGCCACCCACAATTTGGATGTAAGGGATTTGCGGAGAAAACCGGCTCGTCGTCGGCGAACGGGGCGGAGGTTACCCAAGATTTTCTGGGGGTGGTAAATTACGGGGCTTCATGTCCCCATCCCCCCTTGTCGAGCCTCTGTTTTTCCGCCGTTTATTGAAAGAAACGGTGTGGGGTGGGCATCGGCTTGCACCTTGGCTTGGAGAAACGCCTTTTTTTGATGGCCCCGTTGGAGAGTCTTGGGAGTTGTCTGATGTCACTGGACAAGAATCTGTCGTGATGGGTGGTGCTCATGATGGAAAGACATTGCATGCCCTTCTGGAAAAACACAGAGAGAATTTGATGGGGCTTGCCTCGCTTTCTGCCGATGGCCGCTTTCCTTTGTTGGTGAAGTTTCTAGAAGCGGAAAAGGACTTGAGCGTCCAGGTTCACCCAGCGGATGATTCCGCACCGAATGGTCAAGGGAAAACAGAATGTTGGTACTTCTTGGATGCTGAGCCGAAGGCCGAAGTCATTTGTGGATTAAAAAAAGGCACCTTAAGAGAAGAATTTTCTGCCGTTGCCTCAGAGTCCGAGATTGAAACTTTTTTGACACGCCAGCCCATTTCTTCGGGAGACTTTCTTTTTGTTCCAGCCGGCCAAGTGCATGCTATTCGTCCGGGGGTTTTGTTGTGTGAGATACAACAGACCAGCGACATTACTTATCGTTTGTATGACTGGGGGAGGGTGGGCTTGAATGGAGAGATGCGAGAGACCCATATAGCGCAAGCCCTTGAGGTCATTGATTTCCATTCCTCCCCCTCTGTACCTATTCAGCCCGTTCTCTCCGCAGGTGCTTTACCGGAAGGCTGGACATCGGCACCTCTTGCGGATGATAAGCACTTTCGCATTTCTCTTTGGTCGGGAGAGTATGGAGCGAATTTTTCAACCGACGCTCGCCCGCGCATTCATATTGTGATTGCTGGGCAGGCACAACTTCAATCTCATGGGGTGGACCGTGCTGTGAAGCCGGGCGACACCTTCTTAATCCCCGCAGCATCACAGGGCTATTTCCTGGAACCCTTGGAATCCTGCACTCTTCTTGAGGCGGTTCCCGCATAGTTATGGCTGGAAAAAAACCAAAACAAACAATTCGCCCCATGGGGAGAAATAAAAAAGTTCCGGCGGGGCATCCTGGCCGGGGAAAACCAAAAGTACGGGCATCGGCAAGAAAAAATGCGTTCGGGCTTGTTGCAGGTACCAATTCTCCATCGGAAGGGCTGGCGGCCGACCCACGAGGTATTCGTTTGAACAAGTGGCTTGCTGACCAGGGCGTTGGTTCTAGGCGGAAGTGCGACGCTCTCGTTCAAGAAGGAATGGTCGATGTGAATGGAAAAGTTGTGGTTGCGCCGGGCTATCGCGTTCAAGATGAAGATAGCATCAAGGTAGAGGGTCGTTTGATTCAAAGGGTGCGACGGTTGTATTATATTTTTTATAAACCGAAGGGTGTTCTTTGCACGAATGATCCCAGAGAGTCTCGTCCGCGGGTGGCGGACATGGTGGATCACTTAGTCCCTTCTCGCGTTTTCCCCGTGGGCCGTTTGGACGAAGACTCTGAAGGCCTACTGCTGCTCACTAATGACGGAGAGTTCTCAAATTTAGTTTGTCATCCACGATACGGTGTTCCAAAAACGTATACTGTTTTAGTGATGAAGTCGGTTTCGGGAAGTCAGCTTTCCGATTTACGTAAGGGCGCATGGATTGATGGTCAAAAAGTTGTTCCAGAGCAAGTCCGAATTTCTCGGAAAACACGGTCGAGTACTTTATTTGAGATTGTGTTGAGAGAGGGAAGGAACCGTGAAATCCGTCGGTTATTTGCACGCAATGAAATGCCATTGAAAACTTTAAAGCGAGTCCGCATTGGATCCCTTGGGGTAAAGGGCATTTCGCGGGGTGGATTGCGGCCTCTGACCAAGCAAGAAAGAGACGAGCTTGTTGAGATTGCTCTACAGGATTCCTCGGAAAAAAAGGCTGAAGGGAAAAGGCCACTGAAGAGGAAGCGTTAAAATGTTACCTTTTGAGAAGGTAATTCGTGACCCGGTCCATGGGGATATTCCTTTGACACGGGAGGAGTTTCGTGTTTTGGATACGGTGGAGATGCAGCGTTTGCGCAATGTGCGCCAATTGGGTGCCACCTATTTGGTTTATCCGGGCGCTCAACATTCACGCTTTGAACATTCCATAGGAACAGCTCATTTGGTGTCTCGCATGGTGGATGCCATCAATACGGTTCGGGATGCGGAAGGGGGCGGATTGCTCGGTGGCTATGACGCACATGAGCTGCGAATTATTCGCTTAGCGGCTTTAGTGCATGATTCTACGCATCTTCCTTTCGGTCATAATATTGAAGATCAAACTGGGCTACTGCCAAGGCATGATAATTTAGATCGTTTCCAGGCACTTTTCGCGGACGGCACGAGTTTAGGTGATGTTTTGGCGCAAACTGGCGCGCGAGATGAAATTTTGGGCATCCTTGCACCGAGTGGCTCCGTGGAATCGACATCTGTTCCTGACCACTGGCGAGGTTTAGTTTCCGGGACCATTGACGCCGATATGCTGGATTATCTTGCTCGGGATGCCATGTTCACGGGTTTGCATTTGGGTTATGACCCAAGGATTTTTAATATGTTCCGCGTAGAGCGGCGGACTCAGCGCTTGTATGTTGACTTGGGTCGGCAAGGTTACTTGAAAGAGGCTCTACTGAGTGAAATTCTGCGTTGTCTTGAAGCGCGGTACTATTTCAGTGAGCGCGTGTATTATCACCATGCAAAAATTGCTGCGGGTGCTTTGATTGCTAAGGCAGTCGAAATTGTTCTTCTGGAAGGCGGTGTTGATTTCTCATCGCTCCAAAAGAGTACGGATGCAGGACTATTGAGTCTTCTTGAGCGCGTAGATATTGAAGATGAATACTTGCGAGGCCGTTTGAATATCTACGTAGAAGCCCTAAAGAAACGCCTCGTCCCAAAGAGAGCCGCGGTTTTCCCGGTTTACGCAAATAAGGAATGTCAGGAAGAGTTTATTAAAAATTTCTTTGGCTCAGGAAGTACCGAATTCCGTCGGAAAGTGGAAGAAAAGTTCTCCGCGCAACTTTCGAAGGAGTTTGGGCATGACATCCCTGTGCTTTTGTATTGCCCGTCGGCAAAAATGCAATTAAAGCAGGCAAAGTTATTGGTGCGCTGGCCGGGAACCCAAGAGCTAGCTCCACTGTCGAGTTATGCGGACCAAGTCCCTCGTTTAGCGGACTTAGAACAGTCATATCAAAGAATGTGGAAATTCTATGTCCTTGCCCTGACTGATGATAAGGCTATTTTGGCACGGCTTGGTGAGTTGGCTGCTCTGGAATTCCCGCAGGCTGTGAATGTTCTCAGGCGGACGGCAGATTCCATAGCGGGTTCCCTAAAATAGTCGAGGTTTTCAAAAAAGAGTTCGGAAGAACTTGTGTCACTTTGGGAAGCCGGTATGTCTAAACAGGTGTGTGGGGATTGCTCCACAAAACACCATGAAAGCACAGGTCACTCCGAACATAAAACAAGCGAAAACTCGCCTGCTTCTCGGAGTTCAAAGGTTTCAATTTGGCGCCGACCTCCGCCCAGGCATGGTCTTGGGGGATTGTGTCCTTGAGCGCGAACTGGATCATGGGCAATGTGGCGTCTTATGGCTAGCTCAGCAACGTGGCTTGAACCGCAAGGTTACGGTCAAAGTTCTTCGTCGTGATTTAGTGGCTCAGTCTGCGCATATTGAATTTCAACAAAGAGCCGAAGATTTGGCACAGTTGGAGCATGACTCCTTGGCACAAGTTTATGCTGCAGGGCGTTCCGGCCATGTGCAATACTTGGTGCAGGAACACGTTCCAGGGATCACGATGAATCAATTGATTCAATCTTTGGGTAGTTTCCGAAATACCCCAGGGGAATCGTTGTTGCCGCGTATCAAAAATTCTCTTCGTCGGTCTGTTGGGCTGGGTCTCACCACAGAGCGTTGGGTTTTTAAGGATGACAGAAATAGTGTGAGCTTGGCCATTCGCCACATTTCCGAAATTGCGGAAGGCTTGGAATACTCACACAGGAAAAATATCCACCATGGCTCTGTTTGTGATCACAGCATTATGATTACAGAGTCTGGTTGTGCGCGCTTGGTGAATTTTAGCGTCAAGCGTGGGATGACTGCCCGTAGGGAAAAAATGATGCGTGGGTACATTCCTCCTGAGCAAGCGAAGTTCGGCGAAGGTAGCCCATCTTCCGATGTGTACAGTTTGGGCGTCGTGCTACATAAAGCGATCACAGGAAAATACCCTTGTTCCCCGTCTGGAGGGGTTTTTAGTCGTCAAAAGTCAATCCGAAGAATGAGAGAACTCTCGCCGGAAATTTCTCGCCATTTGGCAAGAATGGTAGCACGGGCGATTCACCCAGAAGTTCGGCTTCGTTATGCCACAGCGGGGGACTTTGCAAAAGATTTGCGACAGTACCTTCACGCATATAGCAAGCAATGCCCTTTTTATAGCCTATGGGTTTGCGGGCTTTGGAAGTTGCGTGAAAACTTTCGTCGGTGGTTTCGTCGAAGCCAGCATGCAATGCTCTTTGCTGATTAAAGAGGATTTACTGTAACTTGCTTAGCCTCATACGAAATCGCTTGAGTGCTTCAGTCAATACGTCGGCGGAAGCGGCGAAAGAAATGCGAACAGAGTTTGGGTCACCAAATGCCGCCCCGCCGATTAACGCAATGTGGTCTTGTTCTAGAAGGATTTCCACAAGGTCATCTCCTGTCTGCACTTTGCGGCCGGAGTCCGGATCTGTTTTCCCTAGATAACTTTGGATGTTAGGAAATGCGTAAAATGCCCCTTGCGGCATGGTGCAGGATAACCCCGGAATTTGGTTTAACTCTTGCACAAGGAGTTCGCGGCGGATTTCGAAAGAAGCGCGCATGGTTTCCCTTGCTTCATCGCCCTGTTGCAGAGCCGCTAGGGATGCCCATTGAGAAATGGCACAAGGAGATCCAGCGAGCTGAGATTGGACGGCCCCAATTTTTTTAGCTAAAGGTTCTGCTGCGGCAACAAAGCCAATGCGCCAGCCAGTCATGGCATAGGCTTTACTCATTCCGCCAATCCACACCGAAGTCTCTTTTAGCTCAGGGATGAGGGAGAGAGGGGAAATGTGCTCCGCATCCCCATAAACCAAGGTGCCGTATATTTCGTCGCTGATCACGATGATTTTGTGGTCAAGGGCCCACTGACCAATTTCGCGAAGGCGGTCTTCTGGGAAAACGACCCCTGTTGGGTTGCACGGTGTATTTAAAAGGAGAGCAACTGTGTTTTCATCTCGTGATTTTTCTAGCTCATCCACGGTTGGAAGCTGTTGCGAGTCACAGCGAACCATCACGGGCTCCGCTTCCGCCAAGCGCACCATTTCTGGGTAGGAGGTCCAGCAGGGGTAAGGAACTAAAACATTGCGGCCCACTTCCCCGAAGGCCATCAGGGCTTGGGCGATGCCAATTTTTGCCCCATGAGTAATGACAACTTCTTGGGGGCGATAAGAAAGCCCGAAGTCCTTTTCAATATGATCGGCGGCAGCTTTACGAAGCTCCATGAGGCCCGCCGCAGGCGTGTAGCGGCCTTTTCCCTCTTGGATAGCTTGGATGCCGGCTTCTTCCGCAGCGGTGGGCGGCGGGAAGTCAGGTTCTCCAGCAGTGAGGTCCAGCACGGGGATCCCTTCATTTTGAAGGCCTCGGACACGCTGAATCATGGCAAGTGTTGCTGAAGGTTGGAGGGCAGCAACGCGGGATGAGAGGCGCAGGGTGGGTTGTGTCGTCATGGAATGAAAAAAAGCCTGCCGATGTTACGTCCGCTTGCCGACAATATTCGGATGGCTCAACTTGGAATCTTACTGGAAAACACCCGTGAATTTTTGACAAGTCGGAAGTTCCTTTGGATTGTCACAGGGATTGTGGGGATTGTGGGAGTTCTTTATCTTCTCTTCATCTCACTTTTCTTTGATCCCTATGAAGATGATTTAGGGGATATGGCAACTTTGATTCCCAGAGAAGTTGATTATTTTGTTCGATGGAAGGGAGCTGGCCAACGGTTCGATGGCTTTCCTGTACCTACCATCTGGGGCAGTCTTGAGGGTTCCTCTGTTTGGAAGGAAATGCAGGGTTCTGGGGCTGCGGAAGAGTGGGATGAGTCTTTTGGCGTCAGTGAGGCCATGGAAGAACTTGGGAAATTACATGCTTTGACCCCAGCGGGCCTTTCCATGGAAAGTGATTTATTCCGCGAGGTCGCCCTTGCCGGCCATGGAGAATTTGGCCTAGGGCCAAAATTTAATGGTGTCTTGATGCTTCGCGTTTCATTCAAAGTGAAAGCGGGTGTTGCGTTATTAGGGTTTGATTTTGTGAGAGATAAGCTTCCCGAATCACTTGGAATTGAAAGCCTTGGTGACGGCCGGTACCACATTCCACAATTTGGTCCTTTCGGCATGCAAGATGCCTATCTATCGCGCGTGCAAGACGTGTTGTTATTAGCTAGCCGTCCAGAGTGGCTGGATACCGCGGAACAGCTTAACAATCAAAGTGGACAAGACTCTTTAGCTTTGGCATCACAATTTTCAGATAATGTAGAAGCGCACCTTTCCTCTGGGGACCAAACAGTGGAAAGTTTTTTTCGCTGGGAAAAAATGAAAAATCAGTTTCCCTCTTGGCCGACGGCAACTAATCAGCCGTCTTTTACGGAACGGATTGGTGGGAGCTTCTTTGACACAGAAATGTTGCGTCATGTTGCCGGTTATTGGTTACCCGGAGATCGCTTTGATATTCGACTTTCTGGGAATATTGATGCGAAGAAAGCGCGGACGAGCTTTCTGAAATCTTGGGTGAACAGTGGCTTAGTCAGTGTGAACAAATTAAAGAAGTTTGCTGGCGTTGCTCCAGCAAGTGCTTTTTTCTTTGGCGCGGTTGGGGGCGACCCATCCAAGGTCTTGGTCGAAATGCAAAATTCGATTGACCCGGAATTTCGACGGCTCCTTGACGAGGTGTTAGTCGAGACGCGTTTCAACGGCCTAACGAGTCTGTTGAAAGAGGCAGGTCTAGCATTTGAACCTGGAATGGCCTTGGTGTTGCGGAAAAATACCTTTAAATCTACTGGCGATAGTCGCGAGGTGGACCATAATTCCGCACCGGTCCCCTGCTTTGCCATCATGGGAAAGCTCAGGGATCGGGGGATTTACCAAGACTTGTTGGATTTCTTTTTAAATAATGCCTATCGTTTTTCTGATAATTCTAGTCAGGTGAAATTGGAGCGCGTTGACTTGCGTGGTGGCACTTCGGCGACAGCCTTCACTTCCCCAATCATTCCTGGAACGGGTGAGCTTCTTGTTTTTGAATTGAAAGCTACACGGACCATTGTCATATGTAACTCTTTTCGATTTATGGAGGAGATTTTGAGCGCAGCATTTACGACCGACGGAAGCCGCGGGGCAGAATCAGTAAAGCTTTCCGCCGCGGTGAATTTCAAGCCAGCGATGAAAGCGCAACGAAATGGCGCAAACTTGTTTTTATGGTTTGATCCTTCTGAGTCCTGGCATTGGCTTGAGCAGCTGAGCCAGGGATTAGCCAGAGATGAATTCCAGGTGCAAATGGATGCAATGTTTCGCAAGGAGCGCCCTGCGGAAATTCGTCGGCAAAGAGAGCGACTTTTTCCGGGTGAAAATAGTATTTCTTCCGTACAAAACCGAGAAATTCAAGATGCGGTCGACGAAGCATTGTCCGCACGCTACAAGGAGCAGGAGGCTGTCTTGCTTCCGTCCATGGCTCTTCGTTCCTTAAATGGATTGCTACCGATGAAGTGGCTTGATTGGGTTTCACTGGGGCTGAAGACATCTCGCCGGCAAGCCAGCCTTTTGGTTTCTGGAGAGGTGGACATTGATTGACGCAGGCGGCCGCGCCGTTAAAATATTCGCCCCAAGCCGGGATGGCGGAATTGGCAGACGCGCATGGTTGAGGGCCATGTTGGGATAAAACTCAGTGCAGGTTCGACCCCTGTTCCCGGCACCAAAGCAAAGGAGTCAATCTCACGATTGACTCCTTTTTCTATTGAAAGCGATTATTGCGGATTCAAGCAATCCCTGTAGAGTGACGCATAAATGGGAAATGACAAATTGCGAAATCCTATATAAAAGAGAACGGCCCCTCCTGAGTGGGAGAGGCCGTAATGCAGTAAATTGCGCGACTCGGTAGCTTTAGAAGCCCATGCCGCCCATACCGCCCATGCCGCCCATGCCGCCCATGGGGTCACCCCCACCGGCTGGCATCGCTGGCGTCGGATCTGGGACTTCGCTCACAATGGCTTCTGTGGTGAGAAGCAATGTGGAAACTGAAGCGGCGTTTTGCAGAGTCGTGCGCACCACCTTGGTGGGGTCAATGATTCCCCCGGCAACGAGGTCGGTGTACACATCGGTGGCTGCGTTGTAGCCGTGAGCAAAGGTTTCCGCATTGCGCACTTTGTCGGCAACTAAGGAGCCATCTTGCCCGGCGTTTGTAGCAATCTGACGGAGAGGCGCCTCAAGCGCACGACGAATAATGTCGGCACCGTACTGCTGGTCACCGGCCAACTTTAATTTGGCAACTTCAGCCTGAGCTCGAAGAAGGGAAGTACCTCCACCTGGAAGAATGCCTTCTTCTGCTGCGGCACGAACCGCATGAAGCGCATCTTCCACGCGAGCTTTCTTTTCTTTCATTTCAGCTTCTGTAGCAGCTCCAACATTGAGAACCGCAACACCACCGGCCAACTTGGCAAGGCGCTCTGTGAGTTTCTCTTTGTCATAGTCCGACGTGGTCCGCTCTATTTCTGCGCGAATTTGGTCCATACGGCCCTTGATGTCATCTTTGCTCCCCGCACCCTCAATGATTGTCGTGTCATCCTTTGTAACGATGACGCGTTTTGCGGTGCCGAGATCTTCCAGGGTGGCTGTGTCTAATTTATGCCCCATGTCTTCCATGAGAGCGGTGCCTCCGGTCAAAACAGCAATGTCTTCCATCATGGATTTACGGCGATCTCCGAAGCCAGGAGCTTTGACAGCGACGGCCTTAAAGATACCACGCAACTTATTGACAACAAGCGTTGCCAAAGCTTCCCCTTCAATATCTTCTGCCAAAATCAAAAGCGGCTTTCCGCTCTTGGCGACCTGTTCCAATAAAGGAAGCATGTCGCGAACATTAGAAATCTTCTTCTCAAAAATGAGGATATAAGGATCTTCAAGTTCTGCGGTTAAAGTCTCCGTGTCCGTGGCAAAGTGCGGCGACAAGTAACCCTTGTCAAACTGCATTCCTTCCACCCACTCAATCTCCGTCTCTAATGAGCGGCCTTCTTCTACGGTGATGACACCGTCTTTCCCGACGCGCTCAAAAGCTTCGGCAAGCTTCTTGCCAATTTCAGGGTCATTGTTAGCAGCAACAGTGCCGACTTGTTCAATTTCCTCTATGCCTTGTACTGGCGTAGATTGAGCATGAAGGTACTCGACCACCGTTTTTACGGCAGTTTCAATGCCACGCTTCAGTTCAATGGGGTTGGCGCCCGCAGTGACATTGCGCAAGCCCTCTTCGTAGATGGCTTCAGCAAGCACGGTGGCCGACGTCGTTCCGTCTCCAGCAAGGTCACTGGTTTTTGCAGAGACTTGACGCACAAGTTGTGCGCCGATGTTCTCGTAGCGGTTTTCCAGCTCGACTTCTCTTGCAACGGTTACGCCATCTTTTGTGATGGTGGGGGTGCCGAAAGATTTCTCAATGATGACATTGCGCCCGCGTGGTCCCAATGTGACTTTGACTGCTGCGGCCAATTTTTTGACGCCTTGGCGGATATGCTCTCTTGCGTCTTGATCAAATGCGATAGTTTTGTGTGCCATAATAATTTCCTTTTTTTAGCCAACAATGCCAAGGATGTCATCCTCAGACATGATGAGGTATTCGTCGCCTTCCCACTTCACTTCAGTGCCGGCGTATGAGGTGAAGAGAACGGTGTCATTCTCTTTGACGGTGAAATCCGTGCGTTTGCCGTCTTCAAGACGACGACCTTCGCCAAGTGCGACAACCGTGCCTTCGGCAGGCTTTTCCTTCGCGGAGTCAGGTAAAACGATGCCACCTGCAGAAATCTCTGCAGCTTCGAGGCGTTTGATGAGGACTTTGTCACCCAAGGGGCGGATGGCAATTTGATTGGCGATTTCGGCCATGATGAAATTCTCTTCTTTAGGGTTTGTGTTAGATCCGACGTGAAAAAACTTGCTCCACAGTGATGCGGAGGATTTCGGCTTGAACGGGTTTGTGCAACATCGTGACGGCGCCTAGTTCCATGGCGGCAGCCTCAATCGTGCTGGTGGGATTTCCTGTCATCAAAATGCTGGGGGTATTCTTGCCAGTACGGCGCAGATGCCCCAAAACTTCAATGCCAGACAGGCTAGGCATATGGACATCTAAAACAGAAAGATCAAAGGGTCCTTCCATTAAAAGGCGGAGCGCATCAGCGCCGTTGTCGGCAATCTCAATGGCAAAGCCCGGGCGATCCAACAAAGCTGCAATAGCTTGTCGACAATCTGCCTGGTCATCGGCCACGAGGATGCGGTAAACCATGCTGAAATACTGCAACCCGCGTGCCACCCCGAGATGTTTTTGTGATTTTGACCTAACCCATGGAAAAACAGGGAGTTAAGGCTTTTCTATAAGGCTGCAAATCGGGCAAGACTGCCAGAGCGGCAGGTCAGGCTTGGCGGGTTACAGAACGGGGTCTTCTTCGCCGTCGTCGCCAAAATCTGGAGTGCCCTCTAAGAGCGCCTCTTCGTCTTGGACATCCGTCTCGGCTTCCGCTCGGAGTTCGCCCTCTTCCGTCACTTTCGAATCTGACCAAGAATCTACAGCCTCAGTGAGAGCGGTGGCGCTGAGGGATCCTCCACAAAGTAAACAGCGCGCACCCCCTTCTAAGGCCTCAACGGCTTCGGAGAAGGTGGTGATTTCGTACTGGCACTGGGGGCAACCCAGCGGCGGAGTGCTCATCCAGAGAGTCTACGCAGCGCGGAGCTTTGTCGCGAAGGCTTCCGTTTCAATGCCGGCGTTGAGGCCATTCATCAAAACAGCGGACGCATCGTCGTAGCGCTCAAGCTCGTGCAGGACGAGGACAAGTTCGGCGATGGTTTCTGCGTCCGATGGGTTGGACTGGTAGGCTCGGCTGAGGAAGTCCACGGCGCCTTCGGAGTCACCCACAGCGTGGAGGACGACACCTAACTGGCGGGCAATTGAGACGTTTTGAGGGTCCTGGTGGAAGCCGTCAAGCAAGAGATTCGCAGCTGCGTGGAAACGACCTTCTTCGTGGAATTTGAGTGCGTTTTTAAGTATGAAAGAGGAATTTGACATGGTATTTAAAGGGTTGTCCTTCCTCTATCGGCAGAGGAAGTTAAGTAACTTAACATAAAATAAGGCCGACCAAAAAGGTCGGCCTTATTCGTGGAACTAATTTATTAGTTAATCGTCAGCGTAATCATGTTGGAATCTTGGTAAGACCCACCTTCATCCACCATGCCTTCGATGTAAACCGTGATGCCGGAAACACTGCCAGGGATTCGCTGGCTTGCTGCACCGGTGCCGGCGGCATTGACCATACCGGTTCCGATGGCGGTAATAGGCATTCCAAGGTCAAACTGGTGACCCCCGAATACGAAGCCCGCATTGGAAAGAGACCAGTAAATACCAAATGGCTTGCTTGCTGTGGCTCCTGTGAAGGAGTAGGTCACCCAAGTACCACCGCTGGAAGAAGAAGGCCCCGAAAGGGTGAGATCACCGCCTCCGCCACCACTTCCGCCACCGTAGTCAAAAGGCTGGCCATTTCCAAGAGACTCCTTGCCGCCGATGTCATTTTTGATGTAAACACCGCCCGTTTCAATGCCACTAGAAGGCACCGTAAAGGATATTTGCGTTCCGCCATTGGTGGAGGAAAGGCTAGCCAATTTGTAGAAATCACCCCCGCTATCCGTGGAGTTCAGTGTGTCACTGTTAAACCACAAACGGTTGTTACTTGTGCTGAAGTTGGCGCCAGTGGCAACGGCAGTGCCTCCACCCGCAAGGGAGCCTTGGATGCCCGTGAGCTCAGGCGCACCACTGCTCAGAACTCCGTAAATAGCCTGCACCCCATCTTTATCGTCACTATTAATGGAGCGGAAGTTGGTTGAGCCGTTTCCGGTTGCGTAGTACATCGTGGCGCCATTATTATTGGAGTGATCCAAGCCTAATGAATGGCCCAATTCATGACAGCCAACGTTTTGAATGCACATTGCACTGCCGACCGTGCCAGGGCCATCGGAGAAATTGAAGTCGTTATCCGCATATTCAATTTTCCAGCCGCCACCACCTGCATAGCACCATGCAATAGCACCTCCACCACCGACGTTCGGCGCAGAGCAAATGTCATTCCCGGTATTCCCTGCGCCAGAGGCGAGGCCGTTCCAGAGGAAGTTGAAGTTGGCACCGCCGTCTCCAAGATTATTTTGAGTGCTGTCACCAGAGCCGTCACCGAAGGAATGAGAGCCCCATTCCGCACCGGCTTTCCAGAGAGCCATTTCAGCGCCCTGATAGCCAGGCCAGTTTGCATCGGCCGTCTGGTTATTGTTGGAGGCCGAGTCATTGAAGTCATTCAAGACGCGATAGTCACGGTCGCCGACGCCCAAGCTAAAGCCGAGCGTGGCGTAGGCGTCGGCCTGGCGGTTCATGGTGAGGCTCGATGCGACGAGAAGAGCGGCAGAGCCGAGAAGGAATTTAGTGGGGGAGTTCATCTACTTGCCCTCCTTTTGAGTTTTCTGAATTTTCGCAATGGCCACTTTGAGATCGGCGATGCGTAGGTTGTTTTCGATGGCGAAGTCTTGGCCTTTTCCAAGGACAACCGCACCTTTGCGGGTTTGAACTTCACGGTAGAGACCTCCGTAAGTCGCGAAGAGGCAACGGTCTACGTTGCTTCCCCAGGAATCAATAGGGGCGGAAAAGGCAATAACTTTACTGCCAACGCGGTAGTCTGCAACGGAAGGCATGCTGGAAACGAGTTCCGTTTCTCCTTGATGAGTCCCACCCATGAAAGCCATTTCAAGAGTGCGAGGTTGTCCACTGTAGAGGTCTTCGCCCTCTACAGTGACCACGGTGAAGATGCGCGCCCAGTCAGTGTCATCAATGGTGGAGCGGGTGGTGGTGACTTCAGTGATGGTTCCACGGACACAGGCGTCCGTTTTTGCAACCATTTCGTCTAAAGTGAGAGCTTCAATACAAGCAAGGGCACCGCCCACAAGGGCGAGACCACAGGCTGCAGAAGCCAAGAGAGGTGTGATTTTCATGGAATTAAGGAGGAGAAAGGGGAAGGGGAGGAAAACCCCAAGGTTCCGCTGTGTCGCGGAGAAGGGTTTCTTTAAAGGAGGACGGGGATACGCCCTATTGGTTCCCTCTATTTGTACTCGGATTTAGTCAAGTGAAATGCAATTTTCTGCCGAAATGTAGAAGAATGCGGGTTTTTCGTAGATTTATGGAACGAAATCCCCCTTTTGGGGGTCCAATTCATTGGATGTCTCGTCACCTGCCTTCTTCATCCGCCTAATCAAACACATTCCATGCTACTAAGTTGCGCCCTTTTCGTTCTCCAAGTTGGGGTTTCTGCTCCGATTGAGCGGGATCGTTGGGTCCACCCCACCCAATTCCACCTGAAATCTCTCCTGTGGGATACTCAAGAGCCCCTCCCCTCTGTTCCATCGGCTTTGGCGTGGAGCCGGGCGGAGGCCTTGGATGCGGGGTACTGGTTTGTGCAAACACAGCCGGGCCAGTATCAGGCTACCCGGAAGTGGGTGCAGGATGGGGGCGGGCAAGCTTTTGATTACCTGCCCCACAACGGGTTTGAAGCTCGGCTGACTTCGGCTCAAGTGGCTTTAATGCATGGAGCAGTACAAGCTTTGGTTCCGGTACACCCGGCTTGGAAGGTGAGCCCACGCTTAGGCCAGTATCAAACGAACCACGAAGATGCCGATGGCCGTCTATTGTTGGCGGTGGAGTTTTGGCCAGACCGAGATTTGGAACATGAGGAAATGCTTCTCATGGAATCCGGCGCCGACGTTTTGGAAACGCACGCATCCGGTCGGTATTTGCGTGCTTTGGTTTTGATGCCGTTACATCGAGTGCCGCACATCCTTCGCTTGTCAGGCGTGAAGTGGGTGGAAGAATCCGCACCGGCAGTTTTTCGAAATGACGACGCTCGGTGGATTTTGCAAACGAATCAACCGAACTGGATGCGCTTGTGGGGGAAAGGCCTCACGGGCGCTGGTGTGACGGTCGGCCATATTGATGGACGTGTTTATGAAAACAGTTGTTATTTCAATGATCCCAGTGGCGCGTCCCCGGGGCCAAACCACCGAAAGATTAAATGGATGTCGTCTGGCTTCGGAGCTGATTCTCATGGCACACATACCGCGGGAACGGCTGTGGGTGACAGCCGACCTTATGGTTCTTCTAGTGGGTCAGGGATGGCACCGGATGCATGGTTGGTGCATGAAACGGATTTGCCGAATAGCACGAACTTGTTAGCAAAGTTGGATAACGCACATTCTTATGGCGCGCGTATTCACACTAATTCGTGGGGAAATGACTACACCACAGATTATGACAACTGGACGCGGGATATTGACGCGTACTCTCACGACAATGAAGACGGCCTCGTTCTCTTTGCGGTAGCGAATCGAACGAATATTAAAAATCCAGAGAATGCTAAGTCCTCTCTTTCTGTGGGTGCAACGGAGTTGAACAACCCAGATCTTCATGCTTCTGGTGGTATGGGCCCTACGGCGGATGGGCGGATTAAGCCCGAGGTTATGGCACCGGGCTGCTCGCTGACGTCGGCGGCAGCAGGCGCAAATTGTTTGACAATGTCTTTCTGTGGAACTTCGATGGCTGCCCCTGTCATTGCAGGGGGTTCCGCTTTAATTAAGCAATACTTCGAGGACGGATTTTATGCGTCGGGTCGCGCGAACCCCGCATCAGGATTTACTCCATCCGGCTCTTTACTGCGGGCTTGCATGGCAAACAGCGGCGTGGATTTAGTGAGCGAACCCGGCTATCCCAGCTGGCGAGAAGGCTGGGGCCGGCCCTTGTTGGACGATGTTATCTATCTTAAAGGAGATGTACGGCAACTTCGTGTCGTGGACATCCCGCATGCGCAAGGGGTTTTGCATCATCAAACACGGTCTCGCAAGATGGACATCCCTGTTGGAGCCGGTGATTTGCGCATTACTATGGCTTTCGCCGACGAACCCGGAAGCGCTTTCGCCTCTCTCCCCGTAGTCAATGACTTAAGTTTGCTCGTCGTTGACCCCAATGGGGTCCGCTACTCAGGTAATATTTTGAATACTTTTTCCGGAACATCTTTCCCGGGAACCGTGTCTAAAGACCATCTCAACACCCTTGAAACCGTTTTGGTGCCCAATCCGGTGCCTGGAAAATGGACCGTCAGGGTAGAGGGGACGGACGTATTGGTGGGGCCGCAAGGCTTTGCCGTCGTGGCAACCTTCTAAATTCGTGCTAGAGTAATTCTTGGGCAATTCGCCTTCATCCATCTTTCATCCCCATTCTCATGCTGACCTTTGCGACCCTTTTATTTGCCTTTCCTGCTGTTCGGGCACAGGAAAGTACCGACCTCCTTTCTTCTGTGGCAACCACGCGGCGTGCTGAGCCCACTCGGCTTTGCTTAAAAACTTTGGACTGGGATACCCAATGGGGGCAGCCTGCGGTGGCTAAATCCCTTTCTTATTCCGTGCAAGAAGCTGCAGAGGCGGGCTATTGGTACATCCAGGGTGCGCCAGACCGTATGGAAGATTTGAAGAAGGCCGTCCGTGCAGTTGGAGGTCAAATATTTGATTACATTCCGCACAATAGTTTTGAGGTCAAACTTCCCGCCGACGCCGTCCGTTCCGCACGACAGTTTGCGCAGGCGCTTTACCCCATTCATCCGGCGTGGAAAATTGATCCGGAGGTTGGATTGCGGCAAACCCAAGATGCTCAAGGCCGACTTTATCTTTCGGTAGAAATCTGGGCCGACCAAGACTTGATGCTTATGGAAGAACAGGTTTTGGCCCAAGAGATCGAGGTTCTTGCACTAGCTTCTTCCGGTCGTTATCAACGCATTGAAGTCCGCGCGGACCAGGCTGGGATTTTGCGTTTGGCCCGCATGGCCGGCGTGAAATGGATGGAAGAAAATGTCACGGCTGAGTTGAGAAATGACAAGTCACAATGGGTGATTCAAACGAACCAGAGCAATAACAAGTCACTTTGGAATGCCGGACTTCTTGGAGAGGACGTTTTTATTGGGCACATTGACGGCCGCATTGATGTGAATTCCTGTTACTTCAAGGATCCCAGTGGTGCTTCTCCTGGACCAAACCACCGGAAAATCAAGTGGATGCAGTCCACAGGTAGTTCGGATTCGCACGGTACACACACTGCAGGTTCCGCCGCAGGAGATGACGGCCCGAATGGTGGAAATGGAAGTCATAACGGCATGGCGCCGGCGGCTTATTTAGTGCACCATCCATCTTTCCCAGGAAGTAGTCAGATGTTGACATACTTGAATCGTGCACACACGAATGGTGCGCGGCTTCACACGAACTCTTGGGGCAACGATAACACCACAAGCTACAATACGTGGTGCCGAGACATTGATGCTTACTCTCATGATAATGAAGAAGGCATGGTAATTTTTGCTTGCACCAATGGAACTAATCTGAAGAATCCAGAAAATGCAAAGTCTTCTGTTTCCGTGGGCGCAAGCTCAAAAAACAATCCGAATCAGCACGGTAGTGGTGGAAAGGGCCCAACCTCAGATGGACGAAGGAAGCCGGAAGTTTTTGCTCCAGGTTGTTCTACGGTGTCCGCAAAGAGCAATAATAATTGCGGAACAACGTCCATGTGTGGAACTTCGATGGCGTCACCTGTTGTTGCGGGTGGCACGGCATTGATTAAGCAATACTTCGAGCAGGGCTATTACCCTTCTGGTTCCCCTAATCCATCTAAGGCCTTTGTCCCATCGGGCTCGTTGCTCCGCGCAATGTTGGCCAATGGTGCTGTGGATATGACAGGCGTGAGTTCAGGTACAGGGCAATACCCGAATAAGAAAGAAGGCTGGGGTAGAATTTTGTTGGAGAACTCAATTTACTTGGCAGGAGACGTGAGGAAAATGAAGTGCGTTGACTTTTCTCATGCACAGGGAATTTCTCAAGATCAAATTCGCCGATTGCGTATAAATATCCCCGTCAATGCAGGTGAAATGCGCGTGACCATTGCTTTCGCCGATGAACCGGGTGCCACAAATGCCACTCAGCCTGTAGTTAATAACTTGGACCTCATTGCGGTTGCTCCTGATGGAACAATCTATCGAGGGAATGTTTTGGACAATACCGTCAATGGTGAAGCAACGCCAAACCCGACGACGACCGATGAAAAAAACACGTTAGAGCAAATCATCATTGCAAACCCCCAGGCAGGTCGCTGGACCTTTGCCGTAAGGGGCGCGGATGTCCCTGTTGGTCCACAAGGATTCGCTGGCGTACTGACGTACTAAATTTTCAATCGATATCCTGTGCCGCGAATAGTCAGCAAAAAAGAAGGCTGAGCTGGGTCATTTTCGAAATGCTTGCGTAGTTGGACTATGTAATTGTCGACGGTTCGCGGGGTTGGCTCAGACTCTTCCCCCCACACGTTGTTTAGGATTTCCTGGCGGGTAATGATGCCGCCACGTGCTTCTACAAGGAGCTTAAGGATGCCAAACTCTTTGGCATTTAGCGTGCAATAAGACCCATCGGCCCGACAGGATTCTCTTGTTTCAAGGTTAATCCAACCGTCCCCAATAGCAATGGGTTCCCCTACGGCTGTTTGGTTCCAGTGGGCGCGTCGGAGGACGGCATGGACACGCGCGAATAACTCATCCAAGTGAAAAGGCTTCACAAGATAGTCATCTCCTCCCGCAAGCAATCCTTTCACGCGGTCCGGCGTAAGATCTTTTGCTGTGACAAAAATAACGGGCGTCCGATCACCTTCTTGGCGAATCTGACGACAAATAGAAAAGCCATCTAAGTTGGGCAGCATGACATCTAAAAGAATGAGTTGCTGGCCGCCTGCACGAATGGCCCGAAGTGCGGACTCCCCGTCGGTTGCTAAAGAAATACGATAGCCTTCGGCTTCAAGATTGTCACAAACCAACCGCGCAATTCGCGGTTCATCTTCTACGACGAGAATACGCTCCTGCTTCATGAAAAGGTTGCGTTGGATTGAGGTAATATTGCTGGGCCTTTGGCCAGTAGCCAGCGAACGGTAAAGGTCGCCCCTTGGCCGACCCCCGGACTTTCCGCGTGAATCGTTGCGCCTTGGTTGCGCGCAAGTTCCGATGCAAGAAACAGCCCTAGCCCAACTCCGGGCGAGGTGCGCGTTCTCTCGTCGCCTGCCCGCCAGAAACGTCGAAACAAAAACCCTCGATCTTTCGCAGAGAAACCATTCCCTTGATCCTCGACAATAAGTTCCCCCCAACCACTTTCTTGTTGCACGTGAAGTGTGACAGGCTTTCCTTGGCCGTATTTGTGGGCATTACTCAAGAGATTCTGAATGATGGGGGTCATGGTGATGGGGTCGGCTTGAATGGTGACCTCTTCGCCATCGGCTAAGGTCATCACATGGTCAGAAAGTCCTTGTGTTTTTTTATATTGTTGCAAAATAGTCCTGACGGATTCTCGAAGAGCCACAGAATGTAATTCTGCCTGATATCCCCGCGCGTCCAGCCGACCAACCTGGAGAACGTTATGGACCATAGAGTCCAATCGGGTCAGATCCGCCAACATACCGTCGGCATATTCTTTTGCTTTTTCTGCATTCGGCCGACGGATGATGGTCTCTACGGCTAAACGTAACCCATGGAGTGGAGATCTAAATTCGTGCGTCACTGCGTGAAGAAAATTAGATTGCTGCAACACGAGAAAAGTGTCACGGCGAATCGTTTTGAGGAGCAATCCAATGCCGAGGGCTGCCAAGGCCAAGAAAACGAGCGATTCACTGAGAATCATCAAGCGTTTTCGGGCGTGCTTATGATCTAATTGAGTGAGAGAGTCCCCATGAATTTGAAGAATTCCACTGTGACTGACAATTTGTGGGAAGGACGAATGGACCATTTCCCAAGCAGATTCCGGCATCATTTCAGCGTTGACTTGCTCCGCCAAGGCCTGCTTTGCGTGGAAAAGCTCATTTTGCAGGGTCTGGAGGCGTGCTAAGCGGGTTTCGTCGGCTTGTTCCCATAGCATGTAGCCCCACCAACTCAGCTGACAAAGAAACAGCAGGGTGAGGAAAAAAGCCCAAAAAGGGAGTTTGACCTTCATTTCATGTGGCAAAATAGCGTGTGATGACTCGCTTCACCCTACTTTTCTTTCCCCTTGCGCTTCTCGCCGGCTTGGTCAATCCTTCTTTGGATGCGGAGGCCACGACTCAGCCTCCAGTTGGAAAAGTTGAAATGCATCTTTTGCCCTTTTCCATGATGGAAAATATTCGAGAAACAGGATTTGTTGTTCCCATGCAATTGCAGGCATACAACGCCGGCTTGGGTGCGGCATCTCTTGTGCGCCTTGAGGCTTGGTCGGTTCATGGGCAACTTTTGGATTCTGTGGCCTTGAAAGGAGAGCGCTTGCTTGGTGATGAGGGTGAGCTGTTTCGTATTCATCATATGCTGGAAAGAATGAACCCGGAATTGTCCCATCGCCACACGGATCGCCTATTCATTCCCTTGGAAGATAGGGAAGTGCTTTTGCCCGATGCCGAAGCGCAATTGCTGAGTGATACCATTGAGGCGGTTGCGGTCTTCAAGAAAGGGGGCGTGATGCAAATGCGAAACTTGACTTTTGAAGTGAACTTGGCCGAACTGTTTCCGGTCAATGCGGAGCCGGGCGATGAAGCCGTCATAGACATTCGGTTGCATTATTTGGATGGAAAGGGACAGCCGGCCTCTTTGGCCTACACCCATGCCATTCAACTTCTTCCCGCTTATTTGCCACCACCGGAAGAATGGCAGGCGCGTTTTGGCATGGGTCGCTCAACGCCCGCCTGGTACGCAGGAGACTTGCACGTTCATAATTGTCGAGATCAAGCGGCGGGCGGTTGCCCAAGTTGTGCAGCAGAATCGTTTAACTTGACGGGGTCTTATTCAAATGCTCAGCTGAAGCCACAGTTTCAAGCCTTGGGCTTTGGTTTTTTTAGTACAACAACCCATTCCTATTGCATCAATAATGACACAGAATTTCAGGAGGTTGTGACGGAATCGACGCAGTTGGATGAGGCAACATTTCGGGTTCTGTGTGGAACCGAGTTGACTAATCGTGAAAAAGGACCTCAGCAAGGAAGTGATATCAATGACACGCTTTGTACGTTAGGTGGTAATTGGGGCCGGGGCATTGCTCACATGGGGGGGCATGGCATCACAACACGGAAGCCTGGTGGTCAGCAGGGCTTCATGGACAATTGTGATGCACCTATCATGCCTCAAGATGAAAACGTGAGGAAGGTGAATCAGGAAGGGGGCTTTACCATTGCCAATCACCCGGGTGGGGACACCCTTAGTTTCAACAGCGTGGATCGCTTCCAAGGAATGGAAATGAACATGACCGTCGGAACGGAGGTCTGGAACCATGATGTTTCCTCTGGTTTCATCACGCAGATTCACCGGAACTGGTGGATTGAGCGAATGCTCGAAGGGAAAATCACCTATCCCTTCTCAGGTTCGGACACGCACGACGAAGCGGTAGACTTTGGCGCCACACACGTTCTCGTGGACGGAGCCCTCACTGATGCCAAGTTGATTGCCTCTATGAAGCAGGGTCGGCACTACTTAAGCAACGGGCCTTTTCTCTCTAACACGCTGTACGACAACGGTGGCCGAAGTCTTGACATGGGCGGCATTATTCAGGTGGCAGCCTCCAGAATTCCCCAGAATTACCCTGTGCACTTAGATAGTTTCTATAATTTAGGAAATGACGTTGCCACGGTGCGCGTCTACAGGGGTGTTGTCGGTGATAATGACGAAACGATTTTGGCGGAGTATCAAAACGTGACGGGGTCGGGTGTATTAACCACAAACGACACGGTTCAGAGAAATGGGACCTCTTGGTATCGGACGGAAATGGAAGTGGGTTGGGGCAATGCTGCTTACACATCACCCTGTATCATTTTCTTAAACTAGTTTTCCGGGCTCTGCTTCGTCAGAATGAGCCCTTCGTCATGCCGAATCAACCGAAAGAAGAGTGGCCACCTGTCATTATGGTGGAAAATGCAGAGCAACTTCAGGTGGCTCTTAAAGAGTGGGAAAGTGCTGACCTCGTGGGGCTAGACACGGAGTCCAATTCCTTTTTTGCCTATACGGACCGCTTGTGCCTCTTGCAGGTATCGGCCAATGGCAAGGATTGGATTGTGGACCCCATCGCTTTGGGGGAGGATCTGAAAATGATCAAGGGCTTTTTGGAAGACCCGGAGCAAATCGTGATTTTTCACGCAGCAGAATATGATCTCATGCTGATTAAGGCAGATCTTGGCGCAGAGATTAAGGGTTTGTTTGATACGCAAGTTGCCATGACTTTGTTGGGGAGCAAAAAGACTGGGTTGGCCGCCTTGCTGGAAGATTACTATGGAGTATGCGTTTCCAAGAAATACCAGCGGTCGGATTGGGGTAAGCGGCCCTTGTCGGATGGCCAGTTGGAATATGCACGAACGGATACACGCTTTCTCCCCGATGTTTACGGGAAGCTCATGGCGAAGCTGGAAGCGGCGAACATGGTGGTTGCCCTCGAGGGAGATTGCCTTCGGCAGGAGCAAGAGATTCTTTCCCCACGCGTTCCAAACATGGAGGGCTGGCGGAAATTGAAGCAGGCGCGGGGCTTAGATGCATCGGCGAAGGCGCGACTTCGTGCGCTTTTTCAGTGGAGAGAAACGACGGCACAAAAAAGAGATGTTCCAGTTTTCCGTGTCTTGGCAAATGATGCTCTCGGGGAATTAGCCCGCCACCCACCAAAGAGCATGAAAGATTTAGCCGACCGGAAGGGTGTCGGCTGGAAGGTAGCCAAGCGCTACGGAGACCCTATCTTGAATGCATTGCGGGCCGTAGAGGGGCAGGAAATCCAAGAAAAGCCTCAGGAAAAGGTAGACCGCGCAGAGCGGGAACGTCGGCGTATTGTTCGTGAGAATAAAGAAGCCCTGAAAAATTGGCGAAAAAAAATGGCACAGTCTTTGGATTTGCCCAGCGAGCGATTGATGCACCGACGTCATTTAGAGGAATTAGCGAGTAAACTTCCGCGCACATCGGAGGAGTTGTTGCGTACAATACCGATGAACGACTGGCAGCGGGAAACGCTGGAATCTTCTTTACTGGTCGTTTTGGAAAATCTTCCGGCCCCTCAATAAGTCATGCACAAAATACTCACCCTTCTTTTTCTTGCCGCGCCTTCCTGCATTATGGTCGGCGGAGATCGTATTCCTTCGGACTGCACCTGTGACAAAGGTACTAGTGAAAGTGCTGAAAAAGTACAAGCTCAATGTTGCGCCGACGCTGCTGCCGTTGGCAAAGAATGTGAAGACTGCAAGGGCAAGTAATCAATTCGCCACGCAGGCGCGAATGCCTCTGAGAAAGAAATCTTTTTCTAGATTTCTCCCAATAAAGACGAGCTCCGTATTTCGGGGTTCGTCTTTTTTCCATTCTTCGCCGGCAGAGACTTGATAGAGGTCGTATGTTCCTTGCAAGATGGCCCGGTAAGGTCGGTCGGCAAGGTGTATAAATCCTTTGTATCGAATGAGGTCGAGGCCAAATTGATTGGCGCATGCTCCAAGCCAGAGTTGGACTTTCATTTCGTCCAGTGGCCGTGTTTCAAGGAGGCTCACTGTGGCAATGCCGTCATGAGGCCTCTCTTCCGTGTGATGAGCGTCCGATATTTTCTGTAGAGATCGAGGAGGTCGGCTTTGAAGGATTTCGGCAATGGAAACGGCTGCTTGCGTGGCATTGAAAATTGGGGCGGTTGGATTCAACTTTCGAAGCCGTTTTCTTGTTTTTTCAATTTCGATAATTGAGCTGAGGTCAATTTTATTCAGGAGGAGGACGTCGGCGAGGGCAATTTGCTCAACTGCCGACGGCTCATTGAGGGCAATGGAATGGTGCTTCGCGTCCACCATGCCGATGACCGCCTCGACTTGGTAATAAGTAGCAATTTCCGCTTCTAAGAGAAAGGTTTTGAGAAGCGGGGCCGGTTCCGCAATGCCGGTTGTTTCAATCAGCACGCGATCAAAGGTAGGTTTCTTGAAAAAAGGAGGCCTCCTCTTTCGAAGTCGCTTCAGGGACTGAATCAAATCACCTCGCACGGTACAGCAAACACACCCATTTTGAAGCTCTACCATTTGGTCTTTGCTGCGGACCACCAAACGGTCATCAATGCCGATATCTCCGAACTCATTGACAAGAACGGCAAATTTTTGCCCGTGTGGCTCTGACAAAATACGATTAACCAAGGTCGTTTTTCCAGCTCCAAGCCATCCGGTCAGCAAAGTGACAGGCGTTCTTGGGTCTTCAGAGGACGGGTCCATCCCGCTAGTATCGGTAGGCGCGTGCGGCCCTACAATGCGGCACATGTCGGCACCGATGACAGAGGGGTTTTTGTTCGGAGCGCCCCAAGGTCCTTGGGTGCGCGTTGCCCTGGATATGCCGGTGAGGCGCGAGTTTTCCTATGAAGTCCCTGAGGGCATGAATGAGATTCAGCCCGGCTGTCGGGCACGCGTTTTATTTGGATCTCGATATTTGATTGGCGTTGTGGTTGGGCTAGACCCTCACCCACCCGAGGGGGTCAAGCTAGACCGCATTCGTCCGGTCGCAGCTTTGCTGGATAAAGAGCCTATTTTGACACTTCCTTTGTTGCGGCTGGCCAGGCATATGGCGGATACCACGTTTTGTTCTTGGGGCGCAGCCTTGGCAGCGATGCTTCCTGCGGCCCTGCGAAAAGATCGGAAACGCCGTATGGTGAAAACGGTGGAGTGGGTGGGTGGATTGGATGGTGCGCAGCAGAAATTACTGGAAGAAAGCTTTCCGAAACAAGAGCGGGCGTTGGCTTATCTGAAGAAGGCCGATGGTCCTGTGGAGGTTCGGCTTTTTAAAGACCGCACGGGTCTTTCGGATTCTCCCTTGAAGACCTTGGAAAAAAAAGGCTGGGTAAAATTTGCCAAACGAAAGGAATACCTTAATCCCTTTGCAGAGTCTCCTGTTTCCAAAGGAAGCATCCCAACCTTAACTGCTCAGCAAGAGCAATGTGTGAACGAGATCGTTCATTCCTTAGAGGCTCGCCAACATCAAGACTATTTGCTTTTTGGAATCACGGGGTCTGGGAAAACAGAGGTTTACTTAAGGGCCTTGGCAACTTGTTTGAAACAAGGACGAGGGGCAATTGTTCTTGTTCCTGAAATATCATTGACCCCACAAACGGTAGCCCGATTTCGAGAGCGATGTGGTGAGGTGGCCGTTCTTCACTCGGGCTTGACCGACGCGGAGCGACACGATCAATGGATTGCTATTCAAGAGGGAAAACTTCGTGTGGTTGTCGGTGCACGGTCGGCACTTTTTGCGCCCGTCCCTGATTTAGGTTTGATTGTCGTCGACGAAGAACATGAAAGTACGTTTAAACAGGAATCCGTCCCTCGTTATCACGCACGAGAGCTTGCACAAGAGCGTGCGCATTTGGAAAAGGCCGTCTGCATTCTTGGTTCCGCGACACCTTCTTTAGAGTCTTGGTGTGCTGCACAAAAACCGGGAGGAATGAGGCTTCTGGAGCTCCGAAGCCGCGTGGCAGGTGGTGCCCTCCCGGAGGTTTTGGTGGTTGACATGCGTTCGGAAAAACCGGAAACTGGGCATTGGTTAGTGGTTTCAAAGCCGCTTGAAGTGCAAATGGGAAAAGCATTAGAGAAAGAAGAAAAGGTGATTTTGTTTTTAAATCAACGTGGCTTTGCACCAGCTTGGCACTGTAAAATTTGCGGAGGCAGTGTGCATTGCAAGCAATGTGATGTCGCATTGACTTACCATCGCTGGAGAAAGAAAGCCCTTTGTCATTACTGCATGGAGGAAACTCCTCCGCCGAGGGTCTGTCCTGAATGCCATCACCCCGTGGGTTTAGTTGGCGTCGGAACTGAGCGCGCCGAAGACACGGTAGAGCGAATGTTCCCAAAAGCGCAACTCGCTCGTATGGACAGGGACACCATGCTTCGGCGAGAATCTTATGAGGAAGTTCTCCGAGGTTTTGGCGCCGGAGAATCGCAGATTCTTTTGGGGACACAAATGGTAGCAAAGGGCTTAGATTTCCCTGACGTCACCGTGGTAGGTGTGTTGAATGCAGATACAGCATTGCACCACCCGGATTTCCGAGCCTCAGAGCGTTGCTTTAATCTGGTCACACAGGTGAGTGGCCGCGCGGGCCGAAGTGACCTTGGGGGGCGAGTGGTCGTGCAAACATGGATGCCAGATCACCCTGCCATTCGCTTTTCTTCCAAGCATGATTACCGAGGTTTTGCGGAAGGGGAACTGAAGGAGCGGGAAATGTTCGGGTACCCCCCTTTTGGAGCAGCCATTCGTTTTCAGTTTGAGGCGGCCGATGTGTTGAAGGTCGAATCCATGGCAGTAGCCGCCGCAGCGCAGTTGCGGGAAGTGTCCGCTCCTGGGTGTGTGTTGATGGGGCCTGCTCCACCGCCGGTAGAAAAAATAAAAGGTCGCGTACGTCGGCAGATTCTTTTGAAGGCTACTCCCCCCGACGCCTTGCGACCATTGTTACCCGTGCTTTATGAGCTTTGTCAGAAAACAGGCGTGACGGTGGATCGCCTTTAATTAAGGCTTCGCCTGAAACCCACCACGCAAGTCCACAGCAGTACCACCGTTAATGATGGCTAGTTCTTCTAAGAAGTTTCCGTGCACATCTCCTGCGGCAATCGTGTGAATACGAATACGACGATTCCGATTCATCTCAGAGGTCAGATCGACAATTCTAGTCTTGAGTGTTTCGCCGACGGTGGGGTCTCCATCGGTCATGAGATAAATAGATTGCACGTCGGGGATGTCCACGGCTGTTCTTAGAGAATCCCAAAGATTGGTTCCGCCGAAGGCACCTGCTTTGTCCAAGAACGCATTCGCATCGGATTTGTTTTTGTCATTTGCCTCGAGAAGCATTCCTTGCCAGGATTGCGCGGAGCCACTAAAAAGCACAATGCCGAAGGAGTTTTCTGCCGTAAGGTGCTGAATTGCATTGCGTAACTCTTCCGTGAAAAAGTCAAAGTATGTGCGCGCGTCGGGTGTGTAATTCATACCCATCGATCCGCTGACATCCAAAATGAAAACAACACCGCCAGGGCGAATGGTAATGCCGTGATATGTACTTGCAATCGTGTGCATTTCGCGCTTACTTTTCCGATTTTCACGAGCCGATTTCATGGCCTCAGCTTCTTTTGGGGTCGGCAGGGTGTAGTCCGAAGTACGGTCTTCCGCCCACTTTCCCCAAGCGTAAGGTGTGCGGCCAAAATCTTCCCCAGTCATTCTCATCAAAGCGTGATAAGTCAAATCTCTCACGAGACCACTTTCATTTTCCATGTGATGGGCCAAGGCTTTCACAGACTTCATGGTGCGGATCATCTCGAGGGTCTCCACAGCCACGTCACGAATTGTCCAAGTCGGGTCCTTCAAAAGCTGAAGCAAGACGGGGAAAGAAAGCGAGTCCGGTAAAGCACTTAATGCCATGGTGGCGCCTAAACGAACAGCCGGATTTCCATGACTTGCCAGGGCGAGGATTCTCTCCTGATGCTCTTTGGGGACTCGCGGGTATTTTCTTAAGGCGCGCACTGCATCGGCACGCACGCGAACGAGCTCGTGATCAAGAAGCGGAACGAGTAAATCCCAAATTTTATCAGGGTGTGATGCCTCAATACCTCGCAAGGCAAGGCGTCGGGTGTCGTCGACCTTCGATTTCAGGTGGGGAATAAAAGCAGGGCCAGAAACCTCAGGTTGCACTTCAGCAACTTGCACTAAGGCTTCCATAAACAAAATTAAATCTTCCTTCTTTGCCTTACCGACGGCCTTCGCCAACACCTTGGCCTGCTCTTTTTCAAAAGATTGTGCCAGTGCATTCCGAAGAGCAAGACGGAGGTCGGGGGCACGCGCCTTTTTTACAGCCTTAACTAGGGCCTCAGTACTTTTTTTCCCACCGACTTCCCCGCAAGCCTTTGCCGCAGCAATGCGTACGCTGAGGTTGGCGTCGGCTAAAGACTTCATGGATATCTTTGCGCCTTTCTCCAATTTCATCTTTGCAACGCCTCGAAGGGCGGCGGACCGAACGAGTCCATTTTTTTCTTTGAGAGACTTGAGGATGAGTTGCTCGGAGTTAGGCCATTCCGCCATGGAAAGCCGTTTCAGGGTGAGGGCGCGAATTTGCGGATGGTCTTCCTTTTCAAAGAGATCAAAAAGACCCTGGAGGCCAGAATCCCCCTGATCTGCGAGGACATCCACGGCGACGAGTCGGTCCGGAATATGACGAGACTGCGTCAGGATTTCTTTGAGCGCCTCGATGGAATAAGGGGTTTTGCAGACCCCTAGGGCGCGAATAGCCGTTTCCCGAAGAGGGCCGGAGAAGTTCGGCTGAAGCTTCATCAGGGCCTGTGCAGCGCCTTCGGAGTGTTTTTTTGCAATATCGAGGAGTAATTGCGCCAATTTTTCCTGATTCTCTTGCTTTCCGCGCCATTCTTCGGCCATTTTGACCATTGCGGGTAATTCCACAGAACTTAGTTCTTGCGGAAGGGGCACGAGGAGGAGAAGGGCAAAAAGGCTCATTAGGTCTTCAAAAATAGCCGATAAAGGTCAAGCAGGCATTCTACGCCACTTCCCATCCTTCGTTTTACGTTTTGACTTCTTCCTCGCGACCCCTCCGATTTAGGGAGTTCCTCCTTGTTCTTCTGGCTTCCTGTGGGCCAGATCTTGGTGAGGGCGGCAGTGGAGCTCCTCCTCCGGAAGGTGAAAATGGGGGATTTGTTGCCGAAATGACGGACTCCAGACAGGAAGGCACTCGCCTTGTCGTGGATTTATTGAACGTCGATGGCAATTCCGCGCGACTCACAGTTCACTGGGCGGGTGGAAGCCAAGAGGTGCAAATCTCATTGGCCCGCAATTCTCAAGTGACCTTTGAAATCCCAGAACAAGGAAACCCACTTGCGGAAGTAGGAGTTTCTTTGGAGCTTCGGGATGCTGAGGACCGGGTTTATCAAAGCCAGATCCTGACGGTGGTTGAGCCGGTGCGTTTGCCCGACCGTCCTTTGTTAGCCTTGAACCAGGCCGACATCAATACCTTGCTTCCTCGGTATCAATCCGAGGGTCGTGCGTCCAACGTGCTGGGGTCTTTGGTTGGGGCCTGTGCGCAACGACTTCCTGAGCCGGTTGAGGTTCCGCTCGTCGGTGGTGCCTGGAGTGCCCTTTATTCCTGCCCTGTTCATGGGGCAACATTGACTTATCTTTCCGACATTGAGCATCAATGCCCCGTGGATGAAGTGATTTATACGGGAAGTCCTTACAACGAAGTTGTCGTTTCTATACGGCACAGAGACTACGCCCACCAAGCATTTGATCATGGCGTGGCCTGGATTTTGACCGGAAACATTCAACACGCCCGACGCGTCCGAGATATTTTGGATGGCTACGCGTTGGCCTACCCCAATTATGATCTTCATGATAAGCATGGGGGAAGCGGACCCAGCAGTGCAAAGGTCTTTCCGCAAACGTTGGATGAAGCCGAATGGTTAATTGAGTTGGCACGCGGTTGGGATCTGATTCGAGGCTCCGGCGTTTCTTCGGAAGAGCAAAGGCAAAGAATTCAAAACGATTTGTTCGCCGCATCCGCCGACCTTATTGCCGGGCATGAAGTCGGTATTCATAATATTCAGTGCTGGCACAACTCGGCAATCCTATTGGCGAACTTGTTGGCCCAAAGATTTCCTGAAGCCCGCAAGGCGATTCATGGTGATGTGGGCTTGTTGAAGCAAATGAAAGAAGGCGTTCTTTCCGATGGTCTTTGGCACGAGGGCTCCTTTGGGTATCACTTCTACGCCATTCGTGGTCTGCTCCCTGCATTGCAGGCTATCCGTCGGATTGAGCACACCTTGGATTACTCTTCTTTGGTTGAAATGCTGAAATCTCCGTATGCCGCCATGCTCCCACCGGGAACGCTGCCTCTATTGAATGATGGAGGAGAGCAAAACTTCACAAACTCTTTGAGTGAAGTGTATGAGCAAGGCGTCGGCCTGTTCACGAGCAACCCAGAATTGGCAACGCCACTATTAATTTGGGGGCGTGGGAATACCGTGGAATCTATTTTGTATGGGCCGAAGAATTTGAAAAATTGGGAATGGGAGGATTTGGAGTCCGGCGTCTTCGGGGAATCGGGGATTTCCGTGATGCATTCCGGCTCCCCTCAGCAACGGTCCACCGCTTTGGTGGACTATGGACCTCATGGTAGTGGCCACGGCCACCCCGACAAGTTGGGCTTGACCTTGTGGCTCGAGGGTCAGCCAGTTTTTGTGGAAGCCGGGTCCATTGGTTACGGGACGGGGCTTTACCGTGGCTGGTACAAGCGCACTTTGGCGCACAATTTATTAGTTCGAGATGGGGTCAATCAAGAAGAGTGCGCCGGCGAATTGGTGCGCTTTGAGTCGGATCAAGGAACGAGTACTACCGTGGTGAAGACGTCGGCGGCCTATCCTGGATCCACTTTGACGCGCTTGTCGCATCTCACGGAGACTGGGGTGATGGCAGATTTACTCCGTGTGGAATCTACGGAAGAGCATATTTATGACTATGTTCTTCATGGCGCTGGAACCGCAACCTTGTCCATTCCGACGAACCCAGGAAATCTTTTGTACGGCGGGCCCTATCGCTACATCAAAGATGTTGTGGAGGCCGATGTCAACACTGATTTTGAGGTCGTCTTCAAAACGGAAGTCGGGAGTCAAACTCTTCACGTCATGGGTGAAGTCGGGACGCGGGTTTACTTGGGCCGTGCGCCAGGGCATCCTGCGGGGAGTGACCATCCTGTGTTGATTGTTCGCAGGAGAACGCAAAGCACATCCTTTGCTAGTGTGGTAACGTCCGGTACGGAATTGCGCGCTGGAGTTTCATTGGTTTTGTCCACCGACGGAAAAACGCTAGAACTGACGCTACCCAGCCAAGCCGAGGCTGTAAGCTTGCCGCTGGAAACGCCTGCGCCTTAGTCTCTGCGAGAAAACAGTCTCAGAATGTGGATGAACATAATGACGAAGTCTAAGAAAATCGTCAAAGCCGCCGACGCTGCCATGTTGGCTGGGTAGCGGTGCAAAATCATGGACGTGTCATAGATCATGAATCCTGCAAAGAGCAAGACCATGGCGGCGGAGTACCCCCAGCCCATGACGAAGCCGGCGCCAATTCCGAAGAAGGACAACACGGCAATGCCAATCATGAGCCAAAAGCCTGTCCACAGGGCTGCGCGCATCCAAGAAAAGTCTTTCTTGGTGAGAAGCACGTAAGCCGTCAAGCCACCGAAGACGACAGCGGTAAGGCCGAAGGCTTGAAAGACTACGCCGGGACCGGACGTGGCAACCACCTGGCCGACGATGGGCGAAACCATGAGGCCTTCAAGGACCGCAAAGAGCCCAAGGCCAATGAGGTTGAGTGGAAATCGTTTTGCAGTGACTCGGGCAAGGAAGAAGATAGCGGCCATAAACAAGATGAAACCCATAAAACCCATGCGAGCAAACAATTGATTCACCCAAGAGTCTGGGGGTTGTGTGGCACCCCACGCCATGGTGCCGACAAAAATTAAAATGGCCATGGAGAAGAGGGAGTACACTTTTCGAAGAAAAGCCATGCGGACAGGGGTGTCCGCCAAGCTTGCCGGCACGGCGTCGGCGGAGCCTTCAAAGGTTGTAGTACGAGAGTTTGGGAAAGTACGCATGGGGAGATTTTACTGTTTTCTTTGGAAGACCGGTTGCCAGTTTTTTGCCAATGCAAGGACACCCGCAAGGGCCGTCCCGAAGTAAATGAGTGAGGCCTGGCCCAAGAGCCATGCGCCGATACCCAAGGTGAGACCAAGAATCAAGGCAACCCCTCCTGCCCAGCCTACGAAGAGCGCGCAGAGAGGGTTCTGGGAATTTTCCCTCCGGAAAGGCTTCCAGGCGCCGACGGGTTGCACGGTGTCGTAAAAGGCCTGCAATTTTTCTTTAGAAACCGGCGGAGTCATCCAGGTTACGATGAGCATAACGACCAAGGAAATACCCAAAACAAGGGCATAGCTGAGTGGATAAGGAATGGGGCTCCCCAGAGCAATCAATCCCATTGTGACCACGGTGGAAGAGATCAAGGCGCTGATTTCTGTCCAGGCATTGGTGCGCCACCAAAACCATCGTAAAAGCATGGCGGGCCCTAAGCCACCCAATAAGCTGAGAGAAAAAGTGAAGAGGTCGGAAATGCTGTCGGCAATTACAGCAAGACTTCCAGCCAGAACTGCAATGGCCACTTCGGTGAAACGGCCGACCCAAACGTAGTGCTTTGGCGGTTTATTTTTTTTGATAAAGCGCCGGTACAAATCGTTTACGAAATAGGCTGACGCTAAATTGAAATGCGTATCCAACGTGCTCATAAATGCGGCCAGGAAACTTGCGCACAACAATCCAAACCATCCAGGGCCGAGGAGGTCCGCCATCATCATGGGGTAGGCAGCCTCATGGTCTGGCACAAGACTTCCATCGCCCAAGGTAATCATGGGGAGATCCGCGGCGGGAATCAAAATCATGGAAGCCAGCGCAACAAAAATCCAAGGCCAAGGTCGGATGGCGTAGTGGGCAATGTGGAACCAAAGAGCGGCTTTGCGTGCGTGCTCTGGGTCTTTGCAAGCAGAGAAACGTTGCACGGCTGCCCCGCCGCCGTCGGCATTTTTATTGAGCCAGCCTTGCACGCCAAAGAAAATCAGGAAGGCACCGAAGCCCTGTGTCCACCAGGCAAGGTCTTCCCATCCTGAATCTGTGGAAGGAAAAAGAGAAGTCGTAGTTTCCGAGAGCGTTTGGAAAGCCTCGCGCGCGCCGTCTAAGCCACCCAACATTTCAGAAGCACGGGTTGCTAGTAAAATTGCGCCAATCATGGCGAGGAAGAACTGAAAAAAATCCGTGACCACAACACCCCAAAACCCCGAAAGAAAAGAGTAGGTTAGGGCAAGGCCGACGCCTCCTGTGATGATGGCAGTGTCCCAAGAGTCGTCGGGTAAATCCAAAACCACACGCACTACTTTTTTCATGGCAACAAGAACCCAAGTGAGCACGATGGTGTTGGTAATGACCGCGTGGTAGCCTCCGAAAAAAGCACGGAGTCTCAATGCAGGCTTGCCCTCGTACCGATGCTCAATTAACTCTGCATCCGTGGTGACTTTAAGGCGCCGCCACCAACCCGCAATGACGAGAAAAGAAAGTGCCCCGCCGAAGGCCATGCCCCACCACAACCAGTTTTTTGAAATGCCCGCGGAGCGAACCCACCCCGTGATGACTAAAGGGGTGTCGGCGGCAAAGGTCGTGGCCACCATGGAGGTGCCGGCAACCCACCAGGGCAAACTTCGGCCGGCGAGGTAAAAGTCATCGGTGGAGCGGCCGGCTCGTCGGGCAAGCCAAGCTCCGGTTCCAAGGGCAAGGAGAAGGTAGGCGCCGACGGCCAGCCAATCCAGCGGGTGGAATCTCACTCTCCTTCGGCAAGGAGAAGCGAAAGAAGTGCGGGCGAGAGACCGGGAAGGGAGTACCCGCGAGCACTTGCAGGTGCTTTTTGCGGGGCGTCGGGAGAACCGGCAATGTAAACCACGGGGTGGGAATGCTGAATGGCTTCTACCCAGGCGCCCGGAATGTCAGGCAGGCCTTTGCCAACGCTAGCGCCCCAAAGAATGACAATGGCTTCTGGTAAATCTGCAGGAGGTATTTGGTCTGGACCTGCAATTGCCACGCCGAACTCCTCTAGAAAGCTGATGGCGTCGGGTGTGCCAGAAAGATTTAAGGCAAGGTCTGGACGAGGGTACCGGCCAGGGGATCCTCCGGTGAGAGGGCGAAAGAGGGCCTTCATGCCACCGCCAAGGACCAAAGGTCTAGGTTTGGCCGGTTCCGTGTCGAGGGCAATACGGAGAAGGTCTTCGACGCGTTGTGCCGATTGGTGTGCGCATTCTTCCGAGAGGTCTCCCCGTTCCATGGCATCCCGCAGGGTGATGGCGAGGGCAACGGGATCCTCTGGGTAGAGGAGGAGATCCACGCCGGCATGAATGGACTCTACAGCTAATTCCTCATGGGGCTCCGAGCCATAGCCATTCATCCGAAGAGCGTCGGTTACGGCTAAGCCGTTATAGCCCCAGTCTTTACGGAGAATATCCATTAAGTATTTGGAGCGCGTGGCGGGTTTGGAGGATTCATCCACCATGGGGAATTCCAAGTGGCCGACCATGATGCTGGGCAAGAGTGGGAGGAGCTCTTTAAATGGAATCAAGTGATCCCCCGGTTCCTCAAAGGAGACGCCGGGCTCAAGGTGGCTGTCTTGCGGGCAAGCACCGTGACCTGGAAAGTGTTTAGCACAGGGAATTCCTCCGGCGTCAGTGATCCCTTTGATGAAGGCGCCGGCAATTTCTACTACTTTTTCGGGGTAGGCCCCGAAGGCCCGGTTGGCGATGATGGGTGAGTTGATAGCGTTGGGGCCTTGACGGTGTAAATCTAGTACTGGCGCGTAAATCCAGCGTACACCAGCAGATGCGGCTTCCGCAGCCGTACGGTGACCCGCATCGTAGGCAGCCTCGGGACCCAATTGACCAAGAGCCCAGGCATCCGGCAAGGGGGTGAGGCCCCCAAATTGCTGGCCCGCACCCCGCTCCAAGTCGGCGGCAAAGAGGATGGGGTGGCCAGCCTCGTGCTCTAGGGTTTCATGTAGCCATTCCACGTCCTCTTGATCTCCCCCAAAAATGAGGAAAACTCGAGGGTCAAATTCACGCAGGCAGCGGAGAGCCTCGGCCAATCCTTCTCCTTTATCGAGACGGATGGCTGGGGCGATGAGACAGTCTGTAATTCGGTAGGGCACGGCAAGTTCCTTGGACATAGAGATTAGGTTTCTTTGGGCAACCTGTCGAGTTCCTTCGATAGAATTATTCTGTCTATGAGTCATCCTCTCCTTCTCGTTCACGGTGGCGCAGGCAATGTGCCGGCCTCCTCCCAAGAGGCCCACCGTCTTGGTTGCCAAGAAGCGGCAGAGAAAGGAGGGGCTGTATTGGCCGATGGCGGAACTGCTGTGGAAGCCGCTTGCACTGCAGTTGAGGTGTTGGAAGATAACCCTATATACAATGCTGGATTGGGTTGTGCCCTGGATCTGGAAGGGCGTGTTTCCTTAGATGTGGCGGTGATGTGTGGTCAAACTCTGGAAGCGGCGGGTTTGGCGGCATTGAGCCCTTTTAAGAATCCCGTGCGCATTGCTCAGCGACTACTCCATGAAAAAGAGGTTTTGTTAGCCGGAGAAGAGGCAAGCCGTCGTGCGGAAGCTCTTGGATTTGAGCGCTTGTCCGCGCATGCGCTCATTACGGAAAAGGCCATGGCCCAGTGGCGCAAGGTGGTGCGTGATGGTGAGTGCGCCAATTTTGCGGGAGGGACGGTCGGCGCTGTTGCAAGGGATGCCCAAGGTTTTTTGGCGGCGGCCACGTCTACAGGTGGCACTATGGGGAAGGCTCCAGGCCGTGTGGGAGATTCCCCTTTGATTGGTGCGGGTACTTTTGCCAATGAACACTGCGCAGTTTCGGCAACGGGTGAGGGGGAAGCCTTTGTGCGGTCGTGTTTTGCGGTGCGAATTGCCGACGCCATCCGCTATGGACAAAAGCCCCGTGAAGCTTTACTTCATGTGCTCATGCGCGTTAAAGATCGTTATCACGGCGTAGGTGGCGCTATTGTTTTGACGGCCGACGGTGACCCAATTACAAATCACACCACCCCGGGGATGTCGTGCGGTTGGTGGAGCCCCGACGGAAGTGGCTCTTCGATTTAAGGCTTACTTCAAAAAGAGGTAATACATCCGGCCTTTTGCAAGGACATGCCCTGCACGCGCAGTGGCCTCGGGACCAACGCCTAGAAAGATGTCACAGCGACCCGCACTGAGAATGGCGCCTCCGCGGTCTTGGTCCAAAGCGAAAAATCGGGTCGGGCGCTGAATGAGGTTGCCGGCGTCATCAAAATCAGGCAGACGGACTTCGGCATAAACTAGGGCGGCGCGCGGAAAAACATCTTTGTCCGTGGCCATGGAGCGCACGGCGGTGACCGGTTGGCCCAAACATCCATAAGGCCCACCTTCGTACTTTTGAAAAAAGACAAAGGAGGAGTTAATGGGAAGCACGCGGTCGACTTCGGCTGGATTTTCTTTGAAGTAGCGCCGTAAACGCGTGAGAGAGAGTTCGGACTTTCCAATCTTTCCGGTTTCAATGAGGTATTTCCCAACGCTTTTGTAGTCATGCCCGTTTTTTCCGGCGTAACCAATTTCCATGCGCTTCCCATCGGGCAATTCAATGAGGGCGGAGCCTTGGACATGCGCAATAAAAGCGTCATAAGCGTCATCAAGCCAAACGATTTCCGAACCCGTCAAGTGACCGTTTTCCATAAGTTCGGCGCGCGTGAAATAAGGCACGATGCCCGATGAAGTCCGTCGGCCTAAGGTGGCACCATCCTTTCCCTTCACAAGATCCGATGGCTTGGAGTAAAGCGGAAATTGAAAGCGGTCGGTGCGTGTGAGATTGCCCTTCAAGATGGGCGTGCAGTATCCCGTGAAGAGAACGTCTCCTGTGTTGGACCGACCACGGGCCATCCAGACTTGAAACTCACTCTTGAGAGAATCCAAAAAGTGCTGAGGGTTGATGCAGGTGTCTAGCAGGTCTTGGAATCGGCCAAGGGAGGCCACCATTTTTTCATGCGTGATGGGGCCATAGGGGAAGAAGGTTTTGGAGGATGGCTTGGCTAAGTAATCCAAACTGTATTGAACGGCTTGGTGCAGTTCCTTTCGTTGGGCCCAGCCGATAGAAAAATCAGGCCAGGGCTGCCCGTCTTGGAGCAGTTCCAGGCCAAGTTCGCCTTCGGCCAATTCCATGGCATAGGCATCGCCCGGATTCACGTCTTTTACGGGGGTCCCAGCACACGCAAGCGTGAAAAAAGGAAGAAGGAGGGCAAGGCGAAGGGGCACCATGGGCTAAGGCTATGCTCTAGGGCATGGAAGATTCAAGGAGACAAGCGGTAAACTGAGGCAATGAAACTGGAGTACTCACGAGAACTGACCGGCGGCGCTCAAGTCACCACGCTTCTATTGCAAAGTCAGGCCTTGCAGGGCAACGTATTGGGGGACCCCACAGAGAGATCGCACCCGGTCTTAATTCCTGCAGGAGAGACGCAGGGGCTCCCTCTAGTTTTTGTTTTGGGTGGCTACACGAGTTTCGGCCATAAGCATCTCAATAAAGGGTCTCTATGGGAAGAAACCTTGGTGGAGCGGTTGGGGCGCTTGATGGCCGCCGACGCCATCCCTGCTGCGGTTTTTGTTTGGCCTTCTTGCGAAACACGTTTGGGCGGTTCTCAATTCATGAATTCTATAGGTACGGGGAATTATGAAGATATGTTGGTGAAGGAGCTGCTCCCTGCCGTAGAAAAAAAATGGTCTTGTGGGGGAGAAGGCAATCGCGTGGTCGTCGGAAAATCAAGCGGGGGTTTTGGCGCTCTTACTTTAGTGATGAGAAATCCCGGCCTCTTTCGTGCGGCAGCCAGTCATTGTGGGGATATGGCTTTTGATGTGAGCCAGCGGCGTGGTTTTCCCGAAGCACTGACGTGTTGGAAGAAATATGGGGGTCCGTCCGCATTTTTGAAAGCTCTTCCACAACTGACCTTTAATTTTTCGGTGCACGCTGGCGTCGAGGTCATCGCCATGTCTACGTGCTATTCACCTAATTTGAATTCTGAGTTGGGTTGTGACTTGCCCGTGGATCCAGAAACAGGAGTCGTAGACGAAGAGGTGTTCTCACGGTGGCTCAAGCATGACCCTGTTCAATTGATTCAACAGCCAGAGTCTGCCGATGGCCTCCGTCGACTGGATGCACTCTACTTAGACGCGGGTGAATCCGACGAGTTTGCTCTACAGTGGGGCCTGCGGCGGTTTTTAATTCCGCTGAAGGAGGCGGAGATTGAAGCGCGCGTTGACTTTTTTGACGGAGGACATTTCCATACGGATGCACGCTATGAAGTTAGTCTTCCTTTTGTTCTTGCGCGCTAGCCGTTCCGGCAAGTCGGGCACTGACCCAGGCCCATAGAAAGTTGTAGCCACCCAGCCGTCCGGTGCAATCAAGAATTTCACCGCAGAGGAAGAGATTTGGTTGACATCGGCTCTCGAAAGAGGCTGGGTTCACTTCTGAAAGTGGGATACCTCCGCCGGTAACTTCCGCAGCATTCCATCCGGCATCAGCAGTGATGTTGAGAGGGCATTCCGTGATTTTCCGAATGAGTTCTTTGCGCCGAACCTTGTCAAGTTGAGCAAGGTTTAAATCTGGCGGGATGGCCACGCGTCGAAGTAACGTCTTAGCCAAGCGCCGGGGGAGGTGTTCTTGGAGGAGAGGGGTGATTTTTCCAGATTCATAGAGGAGAAGTTTTTCCCATTCGATAGCATTTTTTTCCCCCCAATTTACAAATAATTCCGCTTGCTCTCTTGTGACCCAATGACTCGCATCCAAGATGGCGGGGCCGCTGAATCCTTTATGGGTAAAGAGAAGGTTTCTTCGCCCTTGATCTAATATTTTCCCTTGAGGTGTGCGGGCCTGCCATTGCACGGGAAGCGAGAGTCCGCTCAAACTCTGGAAATCGGCTTCTTCGTTCCAAAGAGGGACAAGGGCTGGGTAAGGGGTAACCAGTGAATGTCCTAGGTCTTTACATAGCCCGTAGCCTTTGCCGTCACTTCCCGTTTTTGGCACGCTACGCCCGCCGGTTGCCAGAATAACCGGACCTTGTTCAAGATACGGAGAGAGGTCTTCTACGCGAAAACTCTGTTTCAGGATCACGCCGGCTTCGATTGCCGAGTGAAGAAGCGCATCTCGGATTTCGCGTGACTTTCCTGACTTTGGGAAAACCTTTCCATCCTCTTCGTCGATGAGAGGAATTGAAAGGTCGTCTTCAAAAAATTGCCGTATGTCGGCAAGAGACCAGCTTTTAAACCAGCGCTTGACGAGGTTTTTGGACCCTTGCGTATGAAAATCTTTGACCGAGGATTGCTGGGGGAGCACGTTGCATCGCCCTCCCCCGCTCACTAAGATTTTTTTTCCTGGAGTGGTACTCCCTTCGAAGAGAGTGACGGACGCACCTCCTTTGGCCGCCCAGTATGCCGCCATGATTCCGGCTGCACCTGCGCCAATGACGGTGACAGATTTCATGAAGTTTTTTGTGGCAAAATATTCTGTACAGCATGCATCGCCACATCTTTCATCGCGTCGGCGATGAGCTTGCATTCCTCCGACGTTGTGCAAGAGGGTGGAATGGCGTAGAGGACATTTCCAGAAGGGCGCAAGAGAACATCCGATGCCTTGCAGGCTGCGCGGAGGGCATCGCCAAGTTTTGCGAAATAACCAGCATCCGGCGCAGAGATTTCAAGGGCAACAATGCCACCGAGTCGGCGAAGGTCTGCGACGCAGGTTTCTTTTGCAAAGTTGACGAGATGGTTTTCGATGCACGCACCGATGGCATCCAATTTTCTTGGCGTATTTTCTTCTTTGAGGATTTCTAAGGATGCACAGCCCGCGGCACAAGCAATGGGATTTGCGGTGAAGGTGTGGCCGTGGAAAAATGTGCGGGCGCGGTCGTCGGAGAGAAAAGATTCGTAAATCTCTTCGGTCGCCAATGTGGCGGCAAGGGGAAGCACTCCCCCAGACAGACCTTTGGCAAGGCAAAGGAGGTCGGGTGTGATACTGGCTTGATCACAAGCGAAAACAGTTCCTGTTCGTCCAAATCCTGTG